>WNGQ01000522.1_pt1 | contig 42144 bp, 42 predicted proteins | sample 5407661 | NCBI WGS metagenome assembly WNGQ01 (sample SAMN13153382, study PRJNA577476) | soil metagenome | isolation source: 60 cm soil or saprolite under Garry oak tree replicate 2 | place: USA:California | collected 2016-06-15 | reverse complement strand
CGTCGCGCGGCCACCGGTCGGCGGCCATAGCGAACGCCTCCTGCGCGGCTTCCTCGGCGAGGTCGAAGTCGCCGAGGAAGCCGATCAGGGTGGCCAGGACGCGGCCCCATTCCTCGCGGAAGACCTGTTCGAGCGTCGCTACCAATACACCTCCGAGGGGCGGATCTCGACGGCGCCACCATAGCGCGCTGCAGGGACGCGGGCGGCCACCTCGATGGCCGCGTCGAGATCGTCGGCCTCGAGGATGAACCATCCGCCGACGGCCTCCTTCATCCCGACGAACGGGCCGTCCGTTGTCAGGGTCTTGCCGCCTTCGACCCGCACGGTGGTCGCGTTCTCGGGCAGGCCCATCGGCAGCCCGGGGGTGACGCCCGGCGTCTGATTGATCCCTTGGTAGTCGGCGTAGACCTGCTTCTGCTCCTCGTCGGGCAGCGCGGCCTGTCGCTCAAGCGCGGTGCCCTGATAGATCACCATGACGTACTTCATCGCTTCCTCCTCGTCACTACCAGATAGTCACGCACTAAGACGAACGGCGAGCCACGAAATCGACAGCTCGACACCGGAAATCTTGAGCTTCCCCGTTTTGGGTGGCCGTCCAAGCGTGGATCTCGCCCCCGACGAACTCCTGCTGAAGCTGGCTCTCGTCGTGGCACTGGGCGCGATGCCAAGCAACACGCTCGAACTGTCTGGGGAACGATCGTCGGGATCAACAGCGACGAGGTTCGGGGTCGCCATCGACGGGTCCCGTGGAGCGCGGAGCTTCGGGCTCGGGGCGGTGCCATGGAAGGACATCAGCAGCAGCTGGCACGACAGCGGCCTCCCACCAGTAGTGCTGGCGCTGGAAGCCGGCTGCTGCCCCGATCCGCCAGACGCCGCCGAGCCGAACAGGCCGCTCCACGTCCTTCAGCACTATGAACGACCGGATCGAGGACCTCATCGCCTGGGCCAATGACCACACCACATCGACCGACGGCCAACTGACCATCCCACCCGACCCGGCCGCGTCGGGCCGCGCCGCGCGCCGCCTCATCCAGGCCGCAGCTTCGCGAGGAACTCGCCCATTCCAAACTGCGGCTGGCAGACCTTCAGGAGGAGAACCGGCAACTGCGCGATGACGTTGAGGCGTTCGCCCGCGTCGTTCAAGCGCTCACAGCCGAGAAAGAGCAGCTCAGGCAGTCCGCCACCGCTACCGGCAACGTTCACGTCCTGCGGGCCGGTGACTCGATTGGGCGGTGAAACGGCGGGCAACCGGCGGGCCGGCGGCAGCCCATGGGCGGGCAGGATCTCGGGTATGCGGATTCTGGTGCTGGGCGGGTCGCGGTTCCTTGGTCGAACTCTAGTCGAGGACGCGCTACGCCGCGGCTGGGACGTGACGGTGTTCCACCGCGGCACCTCCGGGCCGCCGCCGGCCGGTGCCGCAGTGGTGCATGGTGACCGGGAGAACCCCGGCGACATGATCCGGCTGGCCAAAGTCGGCGCGGTGTACTGTCCGTCGAGCGCACCGACGGCGCGTCGATCCACAACACGCCGCTCGGCCGGGCTCTCGCCGCGGCGGGGTTCCGGCAGACGCCACGTGCCTGCGACTACGTGGCTGAGACGACGGCTGATCCGAACGAGGAAGGGACAACTCCATGGCCGCCATCGCCCGCATGCGAACGATCGTGCTCGACTGCCCCGACCCGCACGCGCTCGCCCGCTTCTACGGGGAACTGCTCGGCTGGGAGGTGACCCACGCCGACGACGAATGGGTCAATCTCGCCGGCCCGGGCGGGAAGCTGTCGTTCCAGCTCGCGCCCGACTACGTGGCTCCCACCTGGCCCGACCCGAAGGTGCCGCAGCAGTTCCACGTCGACGTGACGGTCGACGACGTCGACGCCGCCGAGCGGGCCGTGCTCGCGTTGGGCGCGACGAAGACCGACGAGCAGCCCGGCGTCCCCGACGGCAACTGGCGCGTCTACCTCGACCCGGCCGGCCACCCGTTCTGCCTCTGCTGGGACTGAGCCGCCTTGGTGGGGGGGCGTTAGTCTCCCGAGGATGGGCACGATCGGTTCACCACCGACTACGGCCTCGAGGACGAGTACGTCGGCGTCTGCCACGGCGTGATCACCCGCCTCGACCCGCAGGCGCGGATCATCGACGTGACGCACCTCGTCCCCGTGACCCACCGGCCGCAGGACGCTCTCGCAGACGCCGGCTTCATCTTTGTGGACGGGCTGGACGAGGCGATCGTCCAGGCACGCGAGGCGGCGGGCGGTGGTCCTGGAGCACCTGCGCCTGCTCCAGTCACCCTTCGCAACCCACATCACCTATCGTGTGCTGCGCTGACTCCCGGCGGTTTGGTGATCCGGCTCGGCCCCGGGTGGCGGCCCCGGTGAACTGAGCGTGCAGGCTGGCAGTGGCGGTCAGGAAGTGCTCAAGGGCGCTGTGGCGGTGGGTCGGGCTCCTCCAGCTTGGCCAGAGTGGCCTGGGCAGCGGCGTGGGCAGCCTCGGCGGCGTGGGAGGCCGCTTCCGCGGCTCCAAGCCGCTCGGTCAGCTCGGTAGCGTCCCGCTCGGCGAGCTCAACCTGCTGCTGCGCCTGGGCCGCTGCGGCAGCGGCGCGTGCTGCCTGCTCCTGGAGTTCCCGGGCGGTGACGGCCAACCCTTCGGCGTGCTGGCGGGCGAGTAATGGCCTGCTGCTGGCGGTTGGCCAGTGCTTGCGCCCGCTCGAGTGTCGCCTGGGCCTGCTCGGCCGCCCGGCGGGTCCTCTCGACTGCTCGCACGGCCTCTGCGGACATCCTGATCGCCCCCTCATCGATCGGCACCTGGCACCGGCGGTGACGAGCAGGCAGGGCGGTCCCGACGGGATTTGAACCCGCGACCTCCGCCTTGACAGGGCGGCGAGCACAGCCAAGCTGCTCCACGGGACCTGGTCAACTGCCGACAGCAACCTACAGAACTTACAGCCTATCGTGCCCCCAGCGGAGTTCGAATCCGCGTTGCCGCCTTGAAAGGGCGTGACCGGGGCGCGGCGATGCTACCACGGGTGTGCGGCTGCGGAGCAGGAACCGGAGGGTACGGTCAGCAACCGAATGGACCGCTGCGCGGCGGGCTCTTGCGTCGTCGATGCTCCCAAGGGTCGTCTTCATCTTGCTCGCCTTGATTCTCACGAGAGCGACGATTCATGCCTGTCTCATTGTGCGTCGGGCATGCTGTACCGCAGGTGTGACCGGGCCGGGGGGTGAGGACATGCCGTGGGTCGGGCACGACTTCAGCGTCGACACCAACTCCAAAGTCCCAGGATGGAGGCGCTCCGTTCGGTGTTCGTGCGGGTGGCAACGAGGAATCTCTGGCGATGCGCCCGGCAGCCTGTGGCGTCGCCACCTGGGGGAGGTCGGCGCTGCCTACCAGCACGATGATCGCGATCGCGTCGTGTGGAGCGCTGCCGGGATGGTGACGGTTTGCTGTGGCTGCGGCTGGAGCAGTCGTCCATTTCATTACCAGGACTGGGGTGGGCTGCAGCAGGCCTGGAGCGACCATATGCGACGGGCAGGCACCAGGAAGCGGCCCCGAACGTATTCAGAGACGGCCCCTCCAGAGATGGCCCCCTTAGCGATGCGACCCGCCGCAGCATCGGGCATCGGGGTTGGCAGAGCAGCGCCAGCGACCATACCTCACCGGGCCTCACGGCCTAGGCGTTATAGGCCCCTGAGGTCGAACCCGAGGTTTGGGCGTTTCGCTCAGTGGGAAGCATCGGTGAGCGGCAGGAACGCGGTGGGAATCAGGTACCAGGAAAGGGGGGGCACCGTGTCCAGTGTCCGCGTGCAGCGACGACGGTGGGCTGCCCAGGTGCAGCCCTGGCATGCCCATGTCACCTCCATATTGGTCTTCGAGCAGCTCCGCCACGCCGTCGTGCGCCATGCCGAGGCCCGTCCGTCGGACTTGGCCGTCGACCTGGGTGCCGGCACCGGGTTCCTGTCGCTGGCGCTGGCGCCCCAGGTGGCCAGGGTGTTGTGCGTGGATGTCGCCCAGCCGATGATCGATCGGCTGCGGACCGAGGTCTTTGTGTCGGGCCGGGGCAACGTCGAGCTGCTGTGTGGCGACATCGCCACCTTCGCGTTGCCGCCAGAGTCGGTGGATCTGGTGGTCTCCAGCTATGCCCTGCACCATCTGTCGGATCCAGACAAGCGGGCGGTGCTGCAGCATGCGCGGGGCTGGTTGCGTCCTGGGGGGCGGATCGTGCTTGCCGACTGGATGCTGGGTCGTGGGCGGAGCCGGCGGGATCGGGCGATCTTGTGGTCGATGGTGCGCCGGCTGGTGGGCAAGGGCCCGCGCGGCTGGTGGCGGCTGGTCAGGAACCTGGTGCAGTTGAGTCTGGGGCTTGGGCCGGAACGGCCGGTTTCCCCTGACTTCTGGGTGGGGGCGATGCAGGCGGCAGGGTTCAGCCAGGTGCGTTGTGAGCTGGTCGGCCAGGCGGCCGGGTTGGTCGCCGGCCGGGTCCCTGACGGCCCAGCGGGGACTGGTCGACCGTCCGCCGTGCCAGATGAGGCGAAGCAGGGCCGCTGAAGCGGCGATCAGCCAAGGGCGAGCGGCCAACGCAGGGGGGACCAACCGTCTACATCGCGGCGAGCGGACATGCCAGGAGAATGTCCGGGGGAGGCACTGGCCGGCATGCGCAACCAGCACCATCACCAACAGGGCAGTCCGCCTGGCGGGGAGCAGCACCCCACCCCTGCCAACACCATCCAGCAGCGGGTCATCCAGCGGTTTGCCGCCCAGGCAGGGGCCTGGCAGGACCGCTACCAGGCCAGCGACCTGCCCAGCCGCATCTACCAGCGCCGCCACGCCCGTGCGCTGGGCCTAGTCGACCAGCTGGGCCTGCCCGCGGGCAGCCCCGCCCTGGAGATCGGGCCTGGCGCCGGCCACACCACCGTGGCGCTAGCCCGCCGCGGCCTGCAGGTCACCGCGGTGGACGCTACCCCGGCGCTGCTGGAGCTGACCCGCCGCCAGGTCGAGGCCGCCGACCTGCCCGGGACCGGGCGGGTCGGCCTGTTGCTCGGCGACACCCACCACCTACCGGTCGCCGATGCCCACGTTGACGTGGTAGTCGCGCTGGGCGTCCTGCCGTGGCTGCACACCCCCGCCCAAGCGATCGCGGAGCTGGCCCGGGTGCTGCGGCCCGGCGGCCACCTGGTCGTCAGCGCCGACAACCACGCCCGCCTCACCCACCGGCTCGACCCTTGGCGCAACCCGGCGCTACGGCCCCTCCAGCAGGCGGTCAAGGCGCGGGCTGGGGCGATGGGATGGTGGCAGCGCCGCGACCATGGCTTCGGTGTGGCGGCCACCTACCATCGGATCGGGGAGGTGGACCGGCTGCTTAGGGTGGCCGGGCTGGAGCGGCGTGGCGGGGTGACATTGGGGTTTGGGCCACTCACGCTGGGTGGCCGCCGGGTGCTGCCCCAGCGGCTTGGCCTATGGATGGACCGCCGCCTGCAGCGCCTGGCCGACCATGGCGTGCCGTGGCTGCGGTCGGCGGGCGACCACTACCTGGTCATGGCCCGCAAACCCCAGCCGCCCAGCAACCCCGCACGCGAAACGAGGGCTGCGCCTTCGGCCGTCGCTGGTCGGTGTTCCCAAGGATGGCGCCAAGCAGGGAAGGGCCAGCCATGAAATGGCTGGACATGAGCGCCGTCACCGTGGTCGCGGCCGCGTGTATCACGCTGGTGATGGTGGCTGCTCGCTGGACGGAGCAAAGGCACATGATCGACCGTCAGGTACTCCCAGAGGCACTCAGCGTGCTGCTGGATCAGCAGGACAGGATCGTGGAGGTGGAGGCACACGGTGGGGGGCGACCGCTCCAAGGCGATCCTGGCGATCCTGGCCCCGCGACCTGGCAGGACTTGGAGCCAGACTACGACATCGTCTCGCAGCGCGAGGTCAACGACGACGAGTACGGGCAGGTCAAGCTGCTGCAGCTCCGCGTCAAGCAGCCGTGACGCCTGGCCGCCCAGCGGCACCTGGGACCCTTCGCCAAGCAGCAGGCACGGTGCCGTAGGCACGCTCACGCAAGCACGGTAGGCCGATTTGCGGCAACCGCTGCGTGTGGCAGGTGCGCTCGGTCCGCCACGGTTGGGCTGCTCATGCACAGAGCGGCAGGGCACTGGTTTGGCCCATTTGTGGCCGCTCTCGTGGCCACGATGCAACACAAACCGTGGCCCGCACAGGGGAGGGGATACAGCATGAGACATCGAATTGCTGGCCTGCTCGCCGCCGTGGCGCTGCTTGCCGCCGCAGCGATCGGAGCGCTCACCGTCCTGCCCGCGCCGCCGGCCCGGGCGGCCTACCCGGGCACCAACGGCAGGATCGTCTTCGAGCAGGGCGGGATCATCTACTCCATCCGTCCCGACGGCACCGCCCGCCGGCAGCTGACTACCGGCACCAACAGCCACAGCCCCCGCTGGTCCCCCAGCGGCGGCCTGCTCGCCTTCCACCGCGCCGGTGACCTCTGGGTGATGAAGCCAGACGGTAGCGCCGCCCACCGGATCACCAGCGGGTCGCCCAACGACATCAACCCCAGCTGGTCGCCCGACGGCACCAAGCTGGTCTTCTCCCGCACCACCACCGGCACCCTGACCGGCCGCTCGCTGTATATGGCGGCCGCGGCCGGTGGGACCGCCCACCTGCTGACCAGCCGGTCGGATGGCTGCGCGGTGGAGCCGACCTGGTCGGCGACCGGCCGCTACGTCGTCTACTGGGACAAGTGCCCAGGCGGCGTGATCGCCACCGGGGCCACCGGCAACGCCCTGCGCAAGGTCGACACCCAGACCGGGGCGATCAGCGATGTGGTCGGGGTGAACGGTCTGCCAACGCCGAAGGGCCAGTTCCTGGTCCTCGACACCGGTCCAGACGTCACCCCCGACGGCAGCCATGTGGTCTTCTCCGCCGTCGACCAAGCCTCCGGGAACTACTGCATCGCGATCACCGACCTGTCAGGCGGCGGCTTCCGGTGCCTGTCGATCGAGTACGAGGGCGGCGTGTTTCTCGCCGACGATCCGGCCGTCTCGCCTGACGGCAAGCTGGTGGTCTACACGACCGGGAACGAGAACCCGCAGCTGGATGTCATCACCATCAGCGGGTCGGACCAGTGCTGCAATGCCATCTACGCGAGCGGCACGAGCGACTTCCCGCTCCGGCCGGACTGGCAGCCACGCCTCTGACCCTGACCGTGAGCATCGTCGGCGTCGTAAGCCAGATGGACGTTGGCCATGTCCTCATCCCCCTGCCACCGCTGGGACCATCCGGCCATCCTCCCAACGGATCGTGGTGATGCGATGGCCGACCTGGCGCCAGTCCGCGTCTAACGCGAACTCGCCGAGCAGCGTCGAGGTCCTCCACAGCAGCACATCGCTGGCGGTCATGCCCTGACGGTGGGCGGCAAGCGCGAGATATCCGGCGGCTGCCGCCTGCGCGGCCGGATAGGACGGCTCGCGGCCCGTCTGCTGCTGGAACCGGGCAGCGAAGTCAACTCCTGACGGTCCGACCTCTGGCGTGTCCTGGCTGGGCCACCACTGCACCGGCCCGAGCACACCCTCAGCCGCATCCCCAAGTTCCCGGCCAAACGCTGAAATCCCGGCGGCGACGGCGCCGAGCATGGCCGGGGTTTGGTGCCGCTCACGGAGCCCGCGAACAACGGCAACGTCGTGCTCGAAGCTGCCGGCGGTCACAAGCGCCGCCTCGGCAACCGTTTCAGTCTCGACCGCTGCCGCATCGAGCACCTTCATCTTGAGCCCATAGTTGTTGGCGCGGACGGCGGTGCCTTCAGTCACGGCGCGGGCGAATGGTCCCTTGCCCTGCACCCCAACCAGCTGCTCGACCTGGAGGGCTGCCGCCTTGTCCACGATGCCGTCGAAGTACGACGAGGCGGGCGCGAGCATGGACACGATCCCCGGTTGTGCCAGGTCGTCAGCCGAGCCGCCGTGGTTCCACAGCAGGCGGCCAGCCTCCTGCACCGACGGTGCGACCGCCTGCACAAGCCCGCTGGAGTACGGGCTCAGTAGCAGGCCCACGCCGACATCCACGATCCACTCGCGGTACGCCGCGACGGCGGCGGCCTTGGAGCTTCGATCATCGACCAAGGCCAGCCGGACGGCTGAGTCTGCGGCCCAGAGCCGGACCCCTTCGGCCGCGTCAGTGCCTTGGCGCTCATACGATCCGGTGAGGCTGAGCGTCAAGGCCGCGGTGATCGGAGAACCATGTTGCACCCCGTCTCCGATTCGAGTGCTCACAGTTGGATCTCGAACTGGTAGGACACCACCTCACCGAAGTCCTTGTTACAAAGGAGCTTATGAAAGCTCTGCAATCTCCTGCAGCGGGTGCGCGACGAGACCCTATGACCTGCGGCACGCCGCCGTGTCCACCTGGCTGAATGGGGGAGTGCCGCCGACGGTGGTCGCGGAGTGGGCCGGGCACTCGGTTGAGGTCCTGCTGAAGATCTACGCCAAATGCCTGGACCGCAGCGACGCGCTGATCCGCGCCCGCGTCCAGGCCGCCCTAGGGTGTCCTGTTCCCGGGACGCTGTCGGGAGAACTTCCTGGCGTGAACGGGAAGGCGCCTCTTCCGCCCGGGAACGGCGCGGAGGCATCGTGACGTCGCCACAGAGTCCCGCTGGGAGGTCGCCATGAACGGTCGCAAGCTCGCCATCCTGACCGGTATCGCCGGGGTGCTGGCCCTGGGCGAGGTCGGCAGCGCGGTCATCATCTGGTTGGAGAGGTATCGCGACAGCATGCCGTGGGGCGCCGTCGTGTTCGCCGGGTTCTTCCTGGTCGGTGCCTGGCTGCTGCGCAGCCGGCGCGTGACCGCCGGGAGCGTCTTCGTCAGCATCCTTTGCCTATTCGAGGTGGTCTCGTTCTCCGGCTGGACCCGGCACAGCGCCTTGGACTGGATCTACCAGACCAGCTTCGCTGTCGTTTCGCTGGCCGGGTTGATCGCTGCCGTCGCGGTGCTCGCCGACCGCATCCGCCACCGGGCCGTGGCCTAACGCGCCAACTCCGCACGGCAATGCTCGCGGGAGGCGCAGACCCGGTGCACCATTGGCCTATGCAGAGCCCAGGGCTTGTGCAGCCCCTGCCGACAGCGCCGGTCCGCGGCCGCGTCACAGCGGCCGCGGCCGGTGCTGCTGTCGTGGTCGCCCTTGCTGGTGGTGCCATAGCGACCACCTATGACCGGGCCGGCACCGCCGTGTTTGCCGACGCGCTGTCGTTCGCATTGGCGATCGCGGCGGTCGCTGTGGTCGGCGCAGTCGTCACCCTCGCAGTGCCCAGTAACCGCGTCGGCTGGCTGCTGCTGGCCGGCGCTGCCATGATGGGGGCCGGCGAGGCGCTCATAGAGGCCGGCGTTCACGGCGTGGTGACCGCCCCGGGCTCGGTCCCCGGCGCCGCGTACCTGGCCGCCGTCGGCCCGGGTCTGCAGGCGGCGGGCATGCTGATCGCCGTGGTTGGTGTGCCGGTGGTGTTCCCGGATGGCCGCCTGCCCGGCCCGCGCTGGCGCTGGCTGGCCTGGTGTGCCGTCGTCGCGGTGGTCTGCCTGTTCCTCGGCAACGTGCTCAGCCCGCACGCCCAGCAGGACCGGCTTGCCCACTGGCAGAGCCCGCTCGGCCTGCCTGGTCGCTACGCAGCCATCGCGGACGCGCTCAGCGCCGCCGGGGTCCTGCTCGCAGCCGCGGCGGTCGCTGGAGCCGTTAGCGGACTCGTCACCCGGTGGCGGCGCGGAGGGCCGCTCGTCCGCCAGCAACTGCTGTTTCTCGCGCTGGCCGCCTGCCCGCCTGCGCTGGTGCTGGTCGCCGTCATCCTCACCGGCAGCGTTCCCGGCTGGAGCTTCGGCGTCGTGCTGGTGCCACTGCCGATCGCGATCGCGGTCGCGACCCTCAGCCACGGGCTCTACGACCTGCGCCGCGCCGCCCACCACACCCTCCTGTGGCTCACCATGTCAGGAACCGTCATCGGCATCTACGCCGGCATCTACGCCGTGGTGGTTGCCGCTGCCGCGGCGCTCGCCCCTGACCATCATGCGTGGTGGCCTCCCGCGCTCGCGGCGGCCGCCGCCGCGCTGCTGCTCGTCCCGATGCGCGAAACCTTGCAGCGCGCCGTCAACCGTGTCGTCTATGGCCGCTGGCACGAGCCCTATGAGGTGCTGGCTGGCCTGGGCGAGCGCCTGGAAGCCGCCGCCGATGTCGACCGGCTGCTGGACGCTGCCGTCACCGAGCTCACCGCGGGGCTGGACCTGCGCGAGGTCAGCGTCCGCGGCCTCGACGGCGGCGCCGTCGCCGGCGCTGCTGTCACCGATGCCGCTGTCGCCACCGGTGCCAGCACCAGCATTCCCCTGCAGGCCTACGGTGCGACCGTCGGCTGCCTGACCTACCGGGTGCCGGATCGTCAGCTGAGCGCCGCCGAACAGCGACTGGTCCGCGATCTGGCCCGGCAGCTTGGCGGCGCGCTGCACGCGCGGCGGCTGCGCGAGGACCTGCAGCGCGCCCGGGAGCGTCTGGTCCTGGCGCGCGAGGAAGAACGTCGGCGGCTGCGCCGCGACCTGCACGACGGCATCGGCCCGGCGCTGGCCGGGCTGACACTGAAGACCGAAACGGCGAAGGCGCTGCTCCCCTCTGGGACGGATGCCGCCGCACGACAACTCCAAGGCCTCAGCGAGGAGATCCGCCGCACGGTCGTGGACATCCGGCGCCTGGTCGAGGGACTGCGGCCGCCGGCGCTGGACGAACTCGGCCTGGTTGGTGCCTGCACCCAGGCCATCGAGCGGCTGACCGCCGGGGCTGACCTGGCCGTCACGGTGCGCGCCGGCGTTGACCTGCCGGCGCTGCCCGCCGCAGTCGAGGTCGCCGCATACCGCATCGTCGTGGAGGCAGTCACCAACATCGTCCGACATGCCCGCGCGCGCCACTGCCAGGTGTCGCTCGCCTTCGCCTCCACCGAGCTTGCCCTCGCCATCGCCGACGACGGCATCGGCATCGGACTCGACACCGCTGGCCATCCCGGCCATCCCGGCAACGGGCTGGCGATCATGCGGGAACGCGCGGAAGAACTCGGTGGCGCCGTGACGCTTAGCGACGCTGCACCCGGCGTCGTCGTGAAAGCCAGGCTGCCGGTCGCGACCTCACCCGCACAGGTGTCGAGGATCCCGGCGGTGCCCGCGTGACCCGGGTCCTGATCGTCGACGACCACCCCATCTTCCGGGACGGCCTCGCCGGACTGCTCGCCACCGTGCCCGAGGTCGAGATCGTCGGCACCGCCGGCACCGCCGAGGAGGCGCTCACCGCACTCCAGGAGCATCGGCCCGACGTCGTGCTCATGGACATCAACCTGCCCGGCGCCTCCGGCGTGGAGGCCACGCGCCGAGCGTCCGAGGTCGCACCGTCCACCGCCGTGCTCGTGGTGACCATGGTCGATGACGACGACAGCGTCTTCGCCGCACTCGCGGCCGGCGCGCGCGGATACGTCCTCAAAGGCGCATCCGCCGACGAGATCACCGCGGCGCTGCGCACCGTCGCGGCCGGCGGTGCGGTGTTCGGCGCGGGGATCGCCAGCCGGCTTCTGGCCAGGACGCCGACGCGACCCTCCAGCCCGCCATCGCCATCCCACGACGAACTGACCGCGCGGGAACGCGAGGTCCTGGCCCTGCTCGCCGACGGAGCGAGCAACCGGCACATCGCCCGCTCCCTAGGCGTCTCCCTGAAAACCGTGCAGAACCACGTGTCCCGCATCCTGGACAAGCTGCAGGCCGCCGACCGAACACAGGCCGCCCTCCGAGCCAAGGGCATCCTGCCGCCACCACACTGACCGCGCCACACGTAACGGGCACAGATGGCCGCCGATGGCCGGATTCCACCGGGACGCAGCCCAACACACGTTCACATCCCGCGCCGCCGTTTGCGCAGGTCAGCGGCCACGTTGGGCTGGTTCGGAGGTGGTGCCCCCAGCGGAGTTCGAATCCGCGTTGCCGCCTTGAAAGGGCGGTGTCCTAGGCCACTAGACGATGGGGGCCCGGTCTCTTCGGGGTGGGCCGCCAGGGGATCGAACCCTGGACACCCCGGTTAAAAGCCGGGTGCTCTACCAACTGAGCTAGCGGCCCACGACAGAGCGCGCCGATCGTGCCATCGACATGCCCTGACTGTCAAAGGATCTCTCATCACGATGCTTCACTGCCACCCCCGGCGGCTTCGCGTTCCGCCCTGGCCTGGTCGGCGGGGAGGAGCTTGTAGCCGACACCCCGAATGGTAGCGATCATCGACTCGTACTCGGGGCCGAGCTTGGCCCGCAGGCGCCGGACGTGAACGTCCACGGTCCTGGTGCCGCCGAAGAAGTCGTAGCCCCAGACCTCCTGGAGCAGTTGCGCCCGGGTGGAGACCCGGCCGGGTCGGGCGGCCAGGAAGCGCAGCAGCTCGAACTCCTTGTAGGTCAGGTCGAGCAGCCGGCCGTGCAGGCGCACCTGATAGGAGACCGGGTCCACCACCAGCTCGCCGACCCGGACGGCGTGGTCGTCGGCGCTGGTCTCGGGGCGCTGCACCAGCAGGCGCACGCGCGCCTCGACCTCAGCCGGGCCGGCGGCGGGCAGGACGAAGTCGGAGGCGCCCCAGTCAGGTTGCAGGCCCGCCAGGCCCGCCTCGGGCATCACCACCAGGATGGCGCTGTGCTCGCCGGCCGCCCGCAGCGTGCGGCACAGCGCCTGCGCTCTGGACAGGTCGCGGGTGGCGTCGATCAGCACCAGGTCCTTGCCGGCCAGCCCGGCCAGGCTCGACAAGTCGAGCGGCAGGGTCGCGACCGCATGGGCAAGGTATTCAAGCGCGGGCAGGACTTCTTTCGCCCCCCCGCCTCGGTTGGTCAAGCAGGCAACCTCGGCCACCTGTTTCCCTTTGCCTTCCTGTGCTGTGGAGATCCAGATCACGATACCGTGGCACGGTCATGGTACGAGTTCGCCTGTTCGCCGCTCTCCGCGAGGCTGCCGGGGTGGCCGAGGTCCAGGTCCCGGCCGGGCAGCTCGGCATGGTCCTGGGCGAGGTCCAGAGCCGCTTCGGTGACCGTTTCGCCACAGTTCTCGGCTGGTCGAGCGTGCTGCTTGACGGAGAGCGCTGCTCCGACCCGGCTACGCCGGTCCCCGACGGCGCTGAGCTGGCGTTGCTGCCGCCATTCTCGGGCGGCTGAACGAAGGTTTCTGGTTTATAACGAAAGGTCCGGTTTGGATTTGCCAGCCCACTTCATGGGAACCTCTCTCCCACAATGCGCAAGCTGCTAATCGCCCTCATCGTGCTCGCGATCCTCGGGGTCGCGGCCGACTTCGCCGGTGCGCGCCTGTTCGAGGGCCGTGTCACCACCGTCCTGGAGCGCCGCTACGACCTCGGCACCCGGCCGGTGGTGCAGGTGCGTGACTTCCCCTTCCTGCCGCACCTGCTGAGCGGCAACTTCAGCACTATCGACCTGGCCGCCAAGAACGTCCACACCCAGGGCCTCAACGCCGAGAACCTGGAGGTGCACCTGCACGGCGTCCACGTGCCGCGCAAGGTGATGCTCGGCGGTGCTGGCGATGTCGCCGTGGATCACACCGACGGTGAGGTGACCCTCAGCCAGGCGGAGGTGAACCGGCTGGCAGCCAGCGATCTGCGCGGCGGCACCCTGACGCTGCAGCCGGACGGGGTCCGCCTGCAGACCCGCGTCACCATCCTCGGGCAGTCGGTGGACGCGCTGATCACTGGCCAGCTCGGCGTGAACGCCGGCCGCCTCACCTTCACCCCGAAGAACGTCGAAGCCGCCGGGCTGCCGAGCGCCTCACTAGGAACGGTCGCCTCGCTGTTCACCTTCGAGGTGCCGCTGCGCCAGCTCCCGGCCGGCTTGCAGCTCCAGCGGGTCAACACCGAGCGCGGCGCCCTGGTGGTCGCCGGTCAAGCGGGAGCGCTCCAGCTCCCGAGCTGAGGCCCGGGCGCGGCGCTGCGTGGTGGAAAGAGAAGACCCAGAGAGAAAACCCAGGGGGTTTGTAAGTACCGTCCTTGCGGGCGGCAGCCTTCCTGGTTGGACCAGGCCAGGCCCCCTGGGTTCGGTGATCTGTTTGGATTCCGCGGGAGATCCGTTCCCGCGATACAGGAGCGGGTTCGCCCTAGTGGGCAGTCACCTCGCAGGTCCATACCGGTTTATGCAGTGGGACCACCTCCTTTCTCGCGTATGGCCAGTTAGCCACATGCGGGAGTGATCTGCAACGCGGTTAGGATGGGGCTATGTCCAGCGTGACCGTGATCGAGCGACCTGACCTGGCAGTGGTGCCGCTGAGCGGCGCGGACAGCCTGCGCTACCTGCACCTGGTGTGCTCCCAGCACACCGAGCAACTGCGTCCGGGTGACGTCACTGCGGCGCTGCTGCTGTCGCCCAAGGGCAAGATCGAGTTCGCCTTCCGGATCGCGGCGGTGGACGACGGTGGGACCGTCCTGCTGGACACCGAGGCCGAGGCGGCGCCCGCCCTGGCCGAGAGGCTGGGACGGTTCGTGTTCCGCTACGACGTCAAGGTGGGCGACCCCCAGCCGGGCGTGCTGACCCTCCTTGGCCCGGACGAAGCCACGACCAAGTTGTCGCTGGAGGCCGGGGCAGCGGCCACGCACCCGTTCTCGGGCGGCCTCGACCTCATCAGCGGTGACGGGACTGCCCCCAAGGTGCCAGAGCCAGCCGAGGCGGCCACGGCCCCGCTGGAGGCGTGGGAGTGGCACCGGATCGCGGTGGGCCTGCCGCGCTGGGGCCGCGAGCTGACCGACGACGTCATCGCCGAGGAGGCCGGCCTGCTCGGCTCCCACGTCCACCTCGACAAGGGCTGCTACCCGGGCCAGGAGACGGTCGCCAGGGTCCACAACCTCGGCCAGGCCCAGCGCCGCCTCGCCGGCCTCCGCTTCGAGGACCCCGACGCCCCGCCGCCCGCCTTCCGCACCGACCTGGTCAGCGACGACGGCCGCCGCGCCGGCCAGGTCCGCAGCGCGATCCACCACCCCGACCTGGGCACGATCGCGCTCGCCTACATCCGCCGGGTGATCGACCCGGGCCGCTTAGTGCTCGCTGGCGACCAGCCGGCCAGGGTGACGCAACTGCCGTTCCAGTAGAATCCGGACTTCAAGTTGTTTCGGGGGGGAGGAATTTCATGGGGTCACGCGGGGCCGACAGGGACGCCGTGGTGCGTCCGGCGGTGATTCCCGGCGGGCAGCGCCGCATTGACCGGGTGCTCGACCAGGGCTACATCACCGACATCGGGGAGCTGGACCTGGCCGAGTTGCGCCGTCGCCGCAACGAGGCAGAGGCGGAGGAGGCGGACATCTCCTACCTGCGGCGGCTGTTGCAGGGACGGTTGGACATCCTCCGGACCGAGCTGGTGCGCCGCTCGCAGGGTGCCGACACCGACATGTCGCAGCTGCTGGCGGGGCTGCCCGGCATCCTGAGCGACGAGGCGCCTGGGACCTTCAACGCGATCCCTCGCATCCTGGTCCCGGGCCGGGCCAGCCGGCACCGCCGCCGGGTCGAGCGCTTGGTCTCCGACGAGACCGTCGCCAAGCTGCCCGAGTTGGACATCGACGAGCTGGCCACAGCGGTCAAGCTCTTGGCACGCGAGGAGGAGACCGTCTCGGCCAGCCGCCGCTCGATCCAGCGGGTGGTCGACGCTCTCCGCGGCGAGCTGGCACGCCGCTACCGCGACGGCAGCGCCAACGTCGGCCAGCTCCTGGAGTAACGCCCAGGGCAACTTGCCCAAACGCCCTGATCACACTGGATGGCTCAAGTCAAGCGCGGGACGCACCGATTGGTACGCAGCGGGGGAGTGGCGAAGCTGCCAGCCCCCGCCGTGTCCAGTCAGCGCCGCCGCGCAGCGGCACGTCCGAGATGGTGAGCCCTGCCATGAATCCGGTCTCGCAGCATCTTGACCAGCTCGAAGCGACCGAGCGGCAGCTGCTTGTGTTCGCCCGTGAGCTCAACCAGCTCTACCAGATGGAGCGTGGCCGCAGCGCCGCGCTTGAAGCCGCCCACCAGGATATGGTCACGACCCTCGCCCTGGTGGTGGAGGCCAAGGACCCGAGCACGAGGGCGCACCTGCAGCGGGCCCACGACTACGCGGTCGCCCTTGCCGAGGTGGTCGATCCCGCTCTGGCCGCCGACCAGCGCCTTCGCTTCGGCTTCCTGCTCCACGACGTCGGCAAGATCGGCGTGCCAGAGACGATCCTCACCAAGGCGGGGCCGCTCGACGACGACGAGTGGGCAGTGATGCGCACCCACCCGGAGGTCGGCGAGCGCCTGGTCGCCAGCATCAAGTCCCTGCTCGGCCCGGCCGTGGCGGTGATCCGCTCCCACCACGAGCGCTGGGACGGACGCGGCTACCCTGACGGCCTCCGCGGCGAGGAGACCCCACTGGCCGCGCGGGTTTTCTCGGTCTGTGACGCCTTCGACGCCATGACCTCCGACCGTCCCTACCGGCGCGCCCTGCCGCTGGAGGTCGCCTTCGACCAGATCCTGGAGGGTTCAGGCACCCAGTTCGACCCGCAGATGGTCGACGCCTTCGGCCAGCTCGCCCCGCTACTGCCGGCGCTGCATGCCAGCCTGCACGCTACCGGGGACCGCGTCTCCAGCCGTTACGCCACCTGCGGGTGACGGACGGTCCCGTCGCGTCCGGTGCTGACGGCGGCTCAGGCTGCCGGGGCGGAGAGCCAGCACCGCCAGCCGCCTCGGTGCCCTGGAGCGCTCTCGCCGCCTGGCACACCGCCGCCCACTGCTCGCCGCTGACGGCCTCGACCAGCAGGTTGCCGTCGTCGAGCCAGGTCGTCGCAAGCGGCAGCGCCGGCAGGGCCTTCTGGGCGACCATGAAGGTCCCACCCGCGTCCTTGAGTCCGACCTGGTCGCAACGCGGGAGCAGGGTCCGGGTCTCTGGCGGCAGCACGGCGAGGGTGACGGACTCGGCGCCCATCCCGGCCCGGAACCGGTTGGCGGCGAAGAAGGGCGGCCCCTCGGTCCACAGGACCCGCCGCATCACCCGGACCAGCCGGTCGCCGGTCTCGGCCGGGTCGCCGTTCTCAAGCTCCTCGACCACTCGCGGGCCGATCCAGACCTCGCGGGTCGGACCGGGCAGCGCGATGATCCCCTCCCGGCGCGCCATCCAGATGGAGATGTCGGCGGCCGATTTGAGCTGCCGGCGTTTCCACTCGTCGCCGTAGGCCGCCTCGAACTCGGCCAGCGTGAACGGCGTGTCGGCCTCCTCGCTCTTCACGAGGCCGTCGCCGGCCTCGGCCGCGCGCCGCAGGATGCCCAGCGCGAGGTCGAGGTCCTCGACGCAGGCCCCCGTTTGTACCTTGACGCTGAGCACCCCGGCGTCGTCCAGGTCGACCTGGGTGGTCCGGGTCGAGATGCCTTCGAGATACAGCACCCACGGCCTGGGGGGGACGGGGTCGGAGGGTTCGTCGCTGTCCCAGGCAACCTCCGGGAGGCCTGGGTCGATGACCGAGCGCGGGACAGGTTGGGCAGTTCGTGCCTGAAACGTTGTGCTCATGCGGTGAAGTATCACATGCATGCACGGCTGCTTGCCTCGTCTGCCGCTCGGCAAAGCTGTGTAACTGTGGCTGGCTGCTGGGTAGCCTCACCCTGGGATGGCTGCCGTGATTGAGGAGTTGAGTTGATGCAGGTCCTGGCGGAAGTGGAGCGTTCCGGGTTCGTGGAGAGCCGGCACTACGGGATCGTGGTGGTGGCCGACGCCGACGGCGAGGTCCTGGCCGCCGCTGGGGACTCGGACGAAGTGGTCTACGCGCGGTCCTGCTCCAAGCCGTTCCAGGCGTTGGCAGTCTACGAGCTGGGGGTGGAGCGCGCGCTGGGCGTGGAGCGCATCGGGCTGGCGGGCGCTGCCGGGTCGCATATGGGGGAACCCGTGCATGTCGACTCGGCGCGCAAGGTGCTGGCGGCAGCTGGGCTGGACGAGCGTGCGCTGCGCTGCCCGGCGGCGCTGCCGCGCGACCCCGAGGCCCGCACCCAGGCGTCCGGCCCGGCACCGATCTACCACAACTGCTCCGGCAAGCACGCCTACATGCTGGCTGGCACGGTCGCGTGCAACTGGGAGCGGGAACGCTACCCCTCGCCGGAGCACCCGCTGCAGGCGGTGGTGGCCGACGCCCTGGTGGACTACGCCGGGGCCCCGGTCGAGCACGTCGGCGTCGACGGCTGCGGGGTGCCGGTCCACGCCCTCGCCCTGCGCGGCCTCGCCACCGCCTATGCCCGCCTGGCGAGCCGGGCCAACGCCGGTGAGGATGGGCCGCTGGCCCTGGTCGAGGCGCTGCGCCAGCACCCGGTGATGCTGAACGGCAGCGGCAGGCTCGACACGGTGCTGCTGGAGGCGACCGGCGGCCGCATCCTCGCCAAGGCGGGGGCCGAGGGCGTCCACGCGGCGGCCGACCTGGCGAGCGGCCGCGGCCTCGCCCTCAAGGTGCTCGACGGCAGCGACCGCGCGCGCGGCCCGGCCCTGTTTGCCGCGCTGCGCGCTCTCGGCTGGATCGACGAGTCCCAGCAGGAGGCGATCCTGCCGCTGGTGACCAGCGAGATCCTCGGCGGCGGCGAGCCGGTGGGCGAGGTCCGCCCGGCCACCCTCGAGCTGGACGACATCTCGATCTAGTGGCGGCGGCACCAGCGATTGCACGGGTGCTAGCGGGTGCTTGCAGAAGTTATACATTAGGTGTACTTTGACAGCACCAGAGCACCTGAGGAGGTTCGGTGCGCAAGCAAATGGGAATCGAGCAGCTCGATCCGGCGGGGACCGTCCGCGACGTCGGCCGCTACATCCGCGAGCAGCGGCGCCAGGCCGAGCTGTCACTGCGCAACCTCGCGCGCCAGGCGGGGGTCTCCAACCCCTACCTGTCGCAGATCGAGCGGGGGCTGCGGCAACCTTCGGCCAAGATCCTGAAGGACATCGCCAAGGCCCTGCGGATCAGCGCCGAGACCCTGTACGTGCGCGCCGGCATCCTCGACGAGAGCGAGGACGGGGCTTCCGGCCTTGAGGTCGCGATCCTTCGCGACCCCCGCCTGACCGAGCGCCAGAAGCAGGCGCTGGTCGAGATCTACCAGTCGTTCCGCGCCGGCACCCCAGCCCCAGAAGTCCCGCTCGACGAACAGCACAAGAAGGAGGAGGATCACTCCCATGGCAACCAACGCTGACAAGCCCGCCAAGCAGGCCCTGTACGCCGTCGCCGGCGTCGCCGACCTGGCGGTGTCCGCGATCCGCCACCTCCCCGAGGAGGCCGACAAGCTCCGCTCCAAGCTCCCCGGCGAGGCCGTGAAGGTCTACGACAACCTGGTCGAGCGCGGCGAGTCGCTGGTCAAGACCGTCCGCAAGGCGCCAGCGACCAAGCAGGCCACCCAGGCGACCCGCATCGCGGTGTCGCGCACCAAGGCCGCCAGTTCCCGCGTCCGCTCCAGCGCCAAGACCACCCGCGCCACCACCAAGGGCGCGACCACCACGGTTAAGCGCGCCGCCGCGGCCGACGCCAAGGCCGCCAAGGACGCCGCCACCAAAGTCGGCGAGAAGAACTAACCCACTAGCGGACACATCCCCCGGCCTGAGGGCCCCCACAGCAGCCTGTGGGGGCCCTCAGGCATCCTGGGGGAAGAAGCGGCCCACTCACGAGGAGACGCCCATGCCAGTCATGTGTAACCACCTCGACCAGATCCACGAGGTCACACCGAGCGCCAGCGGCTGCGAGGACTGCCTCAAAACCGGCGACGCCTGGGTCCACCTCCGCGAATGCCTCTCCTGCGGCCACGTCGGCTGCTGCGACAGCTCCAAGAACCGCCACGCCACCAAACACTTCCAAGCCACCGAGCACCCCATCGTCCAGTCCTTCCAGCCCGACGAGAACTGGCTCTGGTGCTACGTGGACGCCCTGATGATGGAACCCGCCTGAGCAGCTCGCGGCGCCCTGCGAGCGGTCTCGCTGATGGGGGCCGGGCTCGACGCCCGCCCAATGCGCGAGTTCGGCGAGCGTATCCAGACTCTCGCGTGGGTGGCGGCGACGGCCTAAGCTACGGGGGCGGGGCATCTTTCCCCTCGTGCCCGAGTTCTCATGGTGGGGGTCGTATCATGGCGTCTTGGGCCCTGCCTGGGAGGATGTCGGGGGAAGGGTAGGGATGGACGAGTTCGAGCTGGTCGCAGCGGCGCAGGTGGGGGACCGTGAGGCGTTCGCGGTTTTCTACGACCGGTATGCGGACCTTATCTATGACTACTGCCGGTTGGGGCAGACCGACGAGGGGGCGGAGTACGCCACCGCGGTCGTGTTCGAGTACGCCGTCAGCAGCCGGCTGCGGGGCCTGGAGGATCCGGCGCGGCTCAAGTCGTGGTTGCTTGGGCTCGCACAGAGCATCATGCGGCGGTGGCGGGACCAGCGGCCGCTGGTGGTGATTGACGACCTGCCCAATCTGGGTGGGGAGGACCCGGGGCCCGAAGCCCGGCGGATCGTGGAGGCGGCGGTCCCCGGGCTCGAACGGGACGACCGGGAGCTGCTGGCCCTCTACCTGCTGGAGCTGGGGGAGCGGATCGACCGCCAGGAGCTGGCGCGGGCCAGGGGGTTGACCAGGGACTCGTCCGATGAGCGTGTGGGGCGGCTCCGCGAGCGCCTGCACAAGGCGATCGTCGCGGTAGTGCTGGCCCGGCAGGGGCGGCAGGCCTGCGCGGCGCTGGAGGAGATCGTCTCCGGCATGCACGGCCTGGTGTCGCCGCAGTTGTGCAAGCGCGTCGTGCGCCACGCCCGGGAGTGTGCGGTCTGCGCGGCCGGATGGCAGCTGGTTGACGCCCAGGCGATCGTGGCGTCGGTGCCGTTCGCCCCGGCACCCGTGGGGATGCGCCAGCCGACCCTCGTTCGGATGGCGCTTGCGGCGCCGCTGCTGCCGGCGCGGGAGGGGCCGCTGGCGATCCAGGGCCGCCCTGCTGGTGGCGCCGGCCCGGCGCAGCCGCCGCGGCCGGCGTGGGCATCAGCCTCGGCGCGGCTGCAGGTGTTCCGCATCGCGGCGGTGCTCGCCGTCGTCGTCTTGGTCAGCCTCGCGGTCTGGTTCCCGGGCCGTGCCCGCACGGAGCCGCCGCTGGAGTCGTTTGCGGCACTCCCGGCCACGCCGCCGCTCCGCAACGCCCCGCCGACCAGCAGGCCCGCGCCGTCCACCGGCGCACCGGTGACCACGGGTCCGCTGGTTCCTGGCACGACCGTGGGGATCGTCTCGCCCACCGGCGGGGTGTCGCCGCTGGCGTCAGGAACCACTACGGCCACGACTTCGGGGACGACTGCGGGATCTGCCTCGACCTTCCCGCCGACCAGCAGCACGACCACAGGGTCCTCGACCTCCAGCTCGTCGACCAGCTCGTCGACCTCGACCTCGACCACGTCCACCTCGACGACCTCGACCACGAGCAGCACGACCACGAGCAGCACCACGACGACCACCGCGCCGACGACCACGGACACGACCACCACCACCGACACGACCACCACCACCGATACGACGACCACCACCACGCCGCCCTCGACCTAGGGCCGGTACCCGGCACCCACGCCGAACTGTCGTATTTCGGGGCATTCCATGTAGCCTCGATTCGGGCAGGGCCGATAGCATGACCCGACCCAGGGCAAACGGCCATGAGGACTGGGAGGGTGGTGGCGGAACAGCGGCAGGGCGTGGACGGTGCCGGCGTACGCCGGGTGGCCGTCCTGACCGTGCATTCCTCACCGCTTGCTGCGCCCGGGGTGGGCGATGCGGGCGGAATGAACGTGTACGTCCGCGCCCTCGCCTCCGAGCTGGCGAAGGCCGGAGTGGCGAGCGACCTCTACACGCGGGCAGCCTCGCCGGACGACCCGCCGGTGGTCCAGATCGAGCCAGGCGTGCGGGTACTGCACCTGCCGGCCGGGCCGCTGGCGCCGGTCCCCAAGCAGGCCCTGCCGCGCTACCTGTGCGCCTTCCTCTGCTCGCTGCTGCGGGCCGGGGAGCACTACGGCCCGTATGACCTCATCCACAGCCACTACTGGGTCTCCGGCTGGGTGGCGCGGCTCGCCCGGGAACGCTGGGACACGCCGATGGCCCACTCGTTCCACACCCTCGGCCGGGTCAAGAACGCCGCCTTGGGCGACGCCGCCTTAGGCGACGCCGCCTTGGGTAAAGCTGCCGAGCCCGAGCCAGCCATCCGCCTGGCAGGGGAGGAGCGGGTCGTGGCCGCGGCCGACTGCCTGCTGGCCCCGACCCCCACCGAGGCCCACGAGCTGATCGACCTCTACGGCGCACTACCCGCCAAGACCCGCGTGGTCCCGCCCGGCATCGACGGCGCCCTGTTCCACCCCGATTCTCCTGATTCTCCTGGAGGGCCGGCCGTGCGCGCGGCTGACCGGGCCGCGCTCGGCCTTACCCGCCGGTATGTCCTTGCCTTCGTCGGCCGCCTGCAGCCACTCAAGGGGCCTGACGTGGCGGTGCGGGCGCTGGCAGCGCTGCGGCGGCGCCAGCCGGGACTGGACGTCGAGCTGCTGGTGGTCGGCGGTCCCTCCGGCAACGGCGACGGGGAGCCGGCCGGGTTGCGGCGCCTGGCCGCCGCCGAGGGGGTGGGGGAGCGGGTGCGCTTCCTGCCTGCCCAGCCCCATGACCAGCTGGCCCACGTTTACCGCGCTGCTGACCTGGTGCTGATGCCCTCACGTTCCGAGTCGTTCGGCTTGGTCGCGCTGGAGGCCCAGGCCAGCGGCACCCCGGTGCTGGCGACCAGGGTGGGGGGCCTGCTGCACGCGGTCGGTGACGGCACCACGGGGTTGCTGCTGCCGGACCACGATCCGGAGGCCTGGGCGGCGGCCGCTGGCGCCCTGCTCGGGACGCCCCGGCGGCTTGCCGCGATGGGGCAGGCGGCGGCGCGCTTTGCTGGCGCCCACGGCTGGGACGCCACCGCCGCCCGGCTGCTCGCCGTCTACGGCGATGTTATCCAGGCCTGGCGCGAGCCGTCGCTGGAGCTGGAAGAGCGCTGCTGTTGATGCTGGCCGTGCGCCGGGCGCTGGCGCTGGGTGCCCACCCCGACGACGTCGAGCTGCAGGCTGGCGGCACTCTCGCCCGCTGGGCGGCCGACGGGGCCCACGTGGAGATCGCCTGCTTCACCGCCGGGGAGAAGGGCAGCCACGACCCTGCCACCGACCCGGCCGCCCTCGCCCAGGTCCGGCGCGGCGAGGCCACCGCGGCTGCCCGGGTGCTCGGCGTGGCGTCAGCAGTGCACTTCCTGGGTGCGGTCGACGGTGAGCTGGAGGTCACCATGGCGCTGCGCCTCGCGGTCGCGCGGCTGGTCCGCACCGTCCGCCCGGACGTCGTCGTCGGCCATGACCCCTGGCGCCGCTGGCTGCTGCACCCCGACCACCGCGCCGCCGGCTTCCTCACCGTGGACGGCGTAGTCGCCGCCCGCGACCCCCTCTACGCTCCCGAGTTAGGGGCTGAGGGCCTGCCCGCCCACCGTCCGCACTCGGTCCTGCTGTTCGGCACCGACGCCCCTGACGAGATCGTCGAGGTCACCCCCTTCATGGACGCCAAGCTCGCCAGCCTCCGCGCCCACAGCAGCCAGATTAGCGACCCGGTGGACCTCGAACGCCGCATTCGCACCTGGAACGCCGCCATCGGCACCCAGTTCGGCCTCGCCAATGCCGAAGCTTTCCACCTGCTCGACACCAAAGGGCGCTGAGCGAGTTTTTCATCTCTGGCACTCCCGCAGCCGATAAGAGCCGGTAGGAGTCGTGGGCCTGCCCGGATGCATGCCGGCTGGCAATGGCAAAGGGGACTGAGTCATGGCAACGACAGATGTCCGATTGGGCCCGCTAGGGCCAATCCCGGGGGAACGGCAGCTACGCCGCGACGTCGGGCTGGTCGGGCTGATGTTCACCTCGCTCGGCTCGATCATCGGGTCGGGCTGGCTGTTCGGGTCGCTGTACGCCGCGCAGCAGGCGGGACCGTCCGCGCTGATCTCCTGGGTGATCGGGGGGGCGGCGGTGATCCTGCTGGCGCTGATCTATGCGGAGATGGGCGGGATGTACTCGGTGGCGGGAGGGATCGCCCGCTTCCCCCACTACGCGTTCGGCAGCCTGGTCGGTTTCGCGGCAGGGTGGTTCGCCTGGCTCGGCGCTGTCACCATCGCCCCGATCGAGGTCGAGGCCGCGATCCAGTACTCCAGCAACTACCTCCACGGCCTGTCCCACAGGGTGGCGGGGTCGAGCGGCCATGTGATCGTGCTCTCTCCCAAGGGCTACGCCGTCGCCGCAGTGCTGATGCTCGTCTTCACAGTCATCAACCTGATGGGCATCCGCCACATGTCCAAAACCAACGTGGCCGCGGTGTGGTGGAAGATCGCCGTCCCCCTCCTGACCATCGCCGTGCTGTTGGCGGTGGCGTTCCACCCCGGCAACTTCAGCGCCGGCGGCGGCTTCGCCCCGGCTGGCGCCAAGGGCATCCTGCAGGCGATCACCGCCGGTGGGGTCATCTTTGCGCTGCTCGGCTTCGAGCAGGCCATCCAGCTCGCTGGTGAGGGCCGCAACGCGCACCGCGACATCCCCACGGCGGTGATCGGGTCGATCCTGATCGGCGTCGTCATCTACTTGGCCCTGCAAGTGGCGTTCATCGGGGCGCTGAGCCCCAGCGTCATCGCCCACGGCTGGTCGAACCTGACCTTCAAGGGCGTGTTCGGGCCCTTCGCCGGCCTCGCCAAGGGCCTGGGGCTCGGCTGGCTGGCGGTGCTCCTCTACGTCGACGCGGTCATCTCGCCCGCCGGCACCGGCCTGATCTACACCGCCACCAGCTCGCGGGTGTCGTACGCGCTGGGCCGCTACGGCTACGTCCCACGGCAGATCGAACTGATCAGCCGGCAGGGCGTGCCGTGGTTCAGCATCATCTTCAGCTTCATCGTGGGCATGCTGCTGTTCCTGCCGTTCCCCAGCTGGCAGACTCTGGTGACGTTCATCAGCTCGGCCACCGCGATCACCTACGCGGCCGCGCCGCTGGCCTTCGGCGCCCTGCGCCGCCAGGACCCCGATCGCAAGCGCCCCTACCGGCTGCCCGGCGGCGGCTTCCTGGCGCCGGTTGGCTTCATGATCGCCAACCTGATCGTCTACTGGTCCGGCTGGAACACCGACTGGAAGCTGTTCGTCGCCATCCTGCTCGGCTTCGCGCTCCTGGCCATCTCCTACGTCACCAGCGCCAACCCGGAGCGGCCTCCGCTCGACTGGAAGCCGTCCCTGTGGCTGTGGCCCTACCTCGGTGGTATGGCGCTGATCTCCTACCTCGGCCAGTTCGACGGCCGCGAGGTCATCCCCTTCTGGTGGGACATGCTCGTCGTGGCGGCCTTCAGCCTGGCGATCTACGCCCTGGCAATGCGCGTCCGCCTGCCCGCCGAGCGCGTCCGCCTCTACCTCGGCGACGTCGAAGGCTGAGCCACCGGAGGCATCGGAGCCGGTCGAACCGATCAATTCGGGTTGCGCATTTCGTCACCGTGCGGCGGAATTGGTAAAGTCCGCTCCGCCCCAGAATCCGCTGCGTCGGTAGACCGTCGGGCCACCTTCCTCCTCCTGCTGGGCTGGTTCGCCGCGCTGTTCACCGGGCGGCTGCCCGTGCCGTTCGCCAGCTTCCTGAGCGGTTTCCTGGCGGCCTACACACGGGTCCAGGCCTACTACATGCTGCTCACCGACGAGTTCCCGCCGTTCGCGTTCGCGACCAGGGATTACCCGGTCAACGTCACGCTGGCGCCTGGCCGCCTCAACCGGCTGGCCGTGCTGTTCCGGCTGATTCTGGCAGTCCCCGCAGCGATCGTCTCCGGGGCGGCCCTTGCCGGCTGGTGCTTGCTGGGTTTCTTCATCTGGCTGCTGGTCCTGGTGACTGGCCGGGTCCCGGGCGCGCTGTTCGACGCCACCACCGCGCTGGTCCGCTACTACATGCGCTACGCCGCCTATGTCTGGATGCTCACCTCCGCCTACCCCAGCGGGCTGTTCGGCGACCAGCCGAGCCCGACCGAGCCCCAAGAGGCCTACCAGCAGGGCGCCTATCCCGGCGAGACCGCGTGGCCTCCCCCTCCCGCTCCCGTGTCCGGCGGCGTTTTCGACAGGACCGCTCCGGCCGCGGCTCCCGTCTCCACCTCGCCGCAGCAGGGGCTCGTGCTGTCAGCGGGAGCGCGGCGCGTGATGGTCCTGTTCCTGGTCCTCGGCGTGATGGTCATACTTGGTAGCGGCGTCGCTGGGGCGATCGCGGCGAGTCAGACGAGCAGGTCCACTAACACCGCTGTGGCGCTGACCCAGGCGCATGACACCCTGGGCGCCCGGTTGCAGCAGTTCCAGCAGCAGACCACCGCCTGCACCAGCGGCGCGGTGACCGCCCGGCTGAGCTGCCTCCAGGCAGCCGACGATCAGGCAGCCGATGCGTTTGAGGCGTTCGCAACGCGGCTGGACGGGCTCACATTCTCCTCCACGTCATCCCGGGCCGCGGCGGCGGACCTGGGGCGCGTCAGCCACGACGTCGCCAGCGCCCTGCGGGGCCTCGCCAGCGCCAGCTCGGCCGAGGAGTACCAGCAGCGGGCCACCGGCATCGTGCAGCCCCTCAGTACCTGGGACGCGCGCTACCAAGGGCTGGCGAACACCCTGTAGAGCCCCGGCAGTCGGGCTCTCAGCCGCTGCGGTAGCGGGCTGAGGCGCCGGTGCGGCGCCCACCGCCGCTGACGTTGGGTTCCCACTTGAAGCGGCGGAAGGCGAAGAACGCGGCGGCGAGGCCCCAGATGGCGATGACGCGCAGGTCGTGCCACTGGAAGCCGCTGCCTTTGGTGAAGGGGCTGAAGGCGTCCTCCATGGCGATGGCGAAGTGCTTGACCGGGAAGAAGTCGCCGACGGTCTTGACCCAGGCTGGCGCCTTGTTGGTGGGGTAGAAGATGTCGGAGACGAAGGCGATCGGCAGCCAGGTGAAGTTGGCGAACGCCGGGGCCGCCTCGCCGTTGGGCACGATCGCGGCGACGGCCAGGCCGAGGGCGCACAGGCAGGTGGTCCCAAACAGCATGGTCACGAGAGCGGCGGGCAGCAGGTGCCAGAAGATTTTCACGTGGAACGCCAGGACCCCGACCAGGATCATCACCGTCCCGCTGATGAAGGCCATGTAGACCGCCGTGGCGATGCGCGCGGTCAGGTAGATCCACGCCGGCAGGGGGGTCCCGCGTACCCGCTTGAGCACGCCCTCGTCGCGGTTGATCGGCAGCGAGGTCGCCATGTTGACGTAGCAGGCCGACACCACCGCGAACACCAGGATGCCTGGGGTGAAGAACTGCGCGAAGCGGATGTCGCCAAGCTCCGCGATGCGCTGGTTGGTGTTCAGCGCGTTGAAGATCAGCAGGAACATCAGCGGGAACGCGAGCGTGAAGAACGCCGAGAAGGGGTTGCGCCAGAACAGCTTGTTCTGGGCCCGGAACTGGCGCCACAGCAGCGGGAGGGCGCCGGGCCGCCGCCCGGCCCCGGCCGGCGCGCGCGCCGTCATCGCCTCAGCCAATGTGGGCCTCCTCTCCGGTCACAGCCGCGCCGCCGCCGGCCTCGGCGGAGGTGCCGGTCAGTTGCAGATAGATGTCCTCCAGCGAGGGCCGCGTCACGGTCAGGGCCTCCAGCTCCTCGCCGCGGGCGACCGCCCAGCCAGTGAGGGTACTGAGGATCGGGGTGGGGGTCTTGGTCCGCAGCACCACGAAGTCGTCGCGCAGCTCGATGCCATTGGGTTCCAGATTCGGCAGGTCGGCGGTGGTGAGCCTGGGGGGCAGCCGGAAGCTGATCTGCGCCTCGGCCACGTCGCGGCCGCCGAGGGACTCCGGCGGGCCTTGGGCGACGATCCTGCCGCCGGCCATGACCGTGACCATGTCGGCCAGGTTCTGGGCCTCGTCCATGTAGTGGGTGGTCAGCAGGATGGTCTTGCCGAGCGCGCGCAGGCTCTCGATCAGGTCCCAGGAGCGGCGCCGCGCCGACGGGTCGAAGCCGGTGGTGGGCTCGTCCAGGAAGACCAGGTCGGGGTCGCCGATGATGCCGAGCGCCAGGTCGAGGCGCCGCTGCTGGCCGCCGGAGAGGGTCTTGACGCGGGCGCCGGCCTTCTCGCCGAGGCCGACCAGCTCGATGGTCTCGTCGGCCGCGCGCGGGTGCGGGTAGTAGCCGCGGTAGAGGGCCATCACCTCGCGGACGGTCAGCTCGCGGTGGATGCCGGCCGACTGCAGCACGATGCCGATCCGCTCGCGGAACTCCCGGGTGGCGTGCTGCGGGTCGGTGCCGAGCACCTGGACCTCGCCGTCGGTGCGGTCGCGGTAGCCTTCGAGCATCTCCACGGTCGTGGTCTTGCCGGCGCCGTTCGGCCCCAGCAGGGCGAAGCATTCGCCCTCCGCGACCTCGAAGGAGATGCCCCTGACCGCCTCCAGGTCGCCGTAGCGCTTGCGCAGCCCGGCCACCTTGATGGCAGTTCCCACCAGGTTCACGTCCTTTCGGGGGTTGACGGGTTTTGGTTCACGGCGGGCGGCTACAGTCTCTATTGATGATCCGACATTCCGCAATGGACTGGGGCCTCCCGGAGCCGGAGGCGGTCCAGGCGGCGGCACGCGAGGCGGTGGCCGCCTTCCTGGCGCAGGAGGGCGTGCAGGCCGAGCGGCTCGGCGAGGGGCGCTGGTTCCTGCGCCTGGCGGGGGAGCGCAAGCTCGGCATCGGGGTCCACTTGGTGGTGGGGGACCGCACCCTGCGGGTGGAGTCGTTCTTCATGCGGGCAGCCGAGGAGCAGCGCGAGCGCCTCTACCGCGACCTGCTGGTGCGCCAGGCCAGCACCTATCTGCTGCGCTTCACGCTAGACGAGGCGGGTGACCTGTTCCTGATCGGTCAGGTGCCGCTGCGGGCGGTTACAATTCAGGAAGTTGACCGGATTATAGGGACAGTACTGGAGACCTGCGATACCGCCTATTTGCCCGCAGTGGAAATCGGGTTCGCAACGAGCATCGCAGCCGAAAAAGCCTGGCGCGCTCGTCTGGCGGAGGGCGATACGGCCGGCGGGTGAATTTCATTGATGAAATTCCACCGGCTCCAAGCTGCTGATACGTCGCTGACCTGCGGCGATGCCAGCTTGACGGAATCTTGTCCAGCTTTTAGATTTCACCCTGTCCTGAGGGACGCAGTGCGGGAGGATCAGGAAACTCGACTGGAGGATTCAGTCGGGGCGTGCTGAAAAGTTCGCTTCGCTGCGTCGGTGGATCCCGGTGGGTCGCGCAACCCGCCGACAGTACCGGCGAAATTCCGGCGGCTTTGGCTGCGGGAATTTAGCTCCGGCCGGGCAAGAGAGAACCCTCCGTGCTCTCCTTCAGGGCTCCGGTCCCCAGGGGCCGTTCGCCGGGAGGTTGGCGGCTTGCCGCCAGTCAACCGTGCGGGCCTCTGGGGACCGTTCTTCTGCCTCCAGTTCTCATGCCTCCAGTGGGTAGACTCGGGATGCCCGCGTTCTGCCTGGATCTGGAGGTATTGATGCCGCTCACCACCGAGTCTGTCGTCACCGCGATGGCCAGGCCGGGGGGCAGGAAGGCGATGCTGCTCGTCATGGACGGGCTCGGCGGCTACCGCACCACGCAGCGGGGCTCGGAGTTGACCGAGGCGCGCACCCCGAACCTCGACCGCCTGGCGCGCGAGGGGTCGCTCGGCCTGCACGACCCGGTCACACGCGGGATCACGCCCGGGTCCGGGGCCGGGCATCTGGGCCTGTTCGGCTACGACCCGCTCGCCTACGAGATCGGCAGGGGAGCGCTGTCGGCCGCCGGGATCGGCTTCGACCTGGAGCCAGGCGACGTCGCCGCCAGGGTCAACTTCTGCAACCTGGACGAGGGCGGGATCATCACTGACCGCCGCGCCGGCCGGCTGCCGACCGAGGCGGCCCAAGACATCTGCGACCTGCTCACTGAGCGCGTCCGCTTGGGTGGGATCACCTCCGGCAGGGCGGGTGAGCACTTCTTCATGCGGCCGGAGCGCGAGCACCGCGGCCTGCTGGTGCTGCGCGGCGAGGGTCTCTCGCCCGAGGTCACCGACACCGACCCGCAGCGCGAGGGCGTCCCCCCGCTTGACTGTGAGCCGCGCTCGCCGAGCGCCGCCCCCGAGGCCAAGCGCACCGCCGAGCTGGTGCGCTCGTTCCTGGAGCAGGCGCGCGTCCTGCTCGCCGACCGCCAGCGCGGCAACTTCCTGCTGCTGCGCGGCTTCGACACCCAAAAGGACCTGCCCAGCTTCCCCGAGCGCTACAAGCTGCGTGCCCTCGCCATTGCCGCCTACCCGATGTACGTCGGCATCTCGCGGCTGCTCGGCTTCTAGACCCACCAGGTGGAGGGCGCGGCGCCCGAGGAGGACGCCCTCGCGCGGCTGCTGCCTGAGCACGACTTCGTCTTCATGCACATCAAGAAGACCGACTCGGCCGGCGAGGACGGCGACTTCGAGCGCAAAGTGGCCGCGATCGAGGAGGTGGACAAGCTCATCCCGCGCATCCTCGACAGCGGGGTCGAGGTGCTGGCGGTGAGCGGCGACCACTCCACCCCGGCGCAGATGGCGGCGCACTCCTGGCACCCGGTTCCTGTGTTGCTGTGGGGCGGCAGCGCCGCTGCCGACGGCCTGCCCAAGTTCGACGAGGTCACCTGCCGGCAGGGATCGCTCGGTCGTTTTGAGGCCAAGCACCTCATGCCGCAACTTCTCGCCGCGGCCGGCCGTCTGGCAAAGTACGGCGCCTGAGACCTGAGCAGAGCGCGGGCACGACCAGACGGAAGGGGTAGGCGAGTGAAAGGTGTCATCCTGGCTGGGGGAAGCGGGACGAGGCTGCATCCGCTGACGCGCATCACCAACAAGCACCTGCTGCCGATCTACGACCGGCCCATGGTCACCTATGGGATCGAGGCGCTGGTCGGCGCCGGCATCACCGAGATCATGCTGGTCACCGGCGGCACCCACGCCGGCGAGTTCCTGCGCCTGCTGGGCAACGGCCACGAGTACAGCATCGACCGGCTGCAGTATGCCTACCAGGATCGCCCCGGCGGCATCGCCGAGGCGCTTGGGCTCGCCGAGCGCTTCGTCGACGGGGACAGGGTGCTGGTGATGCTCGCCGACAACGTGGTGGAGCAGTCGATCCGCCCGCTGGTGGACAACTTCAAGCACCAGGAGCGCGGCGCGCGCCTGCTGCTCGCCTGTGTCGACGACCCGGCCCACCTCCGCAACCTTGGCGTGCCAGCCTTCGATGGGGACGGCAGCCGGGTGACGGGAATCGTGGAGAAGCCCGCGGAGCCACCGAGCAATTTCGCGGTCACCGGGATCTACTGCTACGAGGCGAGCGTCTTCGAGGTGATCCCTACCCTGGAGCCGTCGGGCAGGGGCGAGCTGGAGATCACCGACGTCAATAACTGGTACGTCAAGTGCGGGCAGATGGAATACGACGTGATCGAGGGTTTCTGGGGCGACGCAGGCGAGTCGATCGACGCTTATTACCTGGTCAACGACTTCGTCCGCCAGCACGGCGCGAACAAGGGCTGAACCTGACTGGGGGGTTCGGGGGGCTGGTCCCGCGGCCAGAAGCGCTGGTAGCAGATTCCACGGTAGCCGCGGGGCCCCCCGATGGGTGAATTCGCGAATGGCAAACCGGCCGTAGCCAGTCAGTTGGTCATGAAGGCCGCGCGTGTTGTAAAACGACAGCCTGCATGTCTTGTCTCAACCTCCAAGTTCCGAGGAGAGTCCCTGTGACCGCTACTGGGCCGCCGCTTGCTGGACCGCCGCCGCTCTCCCCCAACGCCATCGCATCCGACAAGTGGCTGGCCCGGTTCCGGACCATCTTGGTCGTGATCCTGGGCTGCACCGTCACTGGCATCGCCTCGCTGGCCTTCTACACCAGCTTCGAGGCCATCCGTGACTACTCGCAGCGCTCCGAGGGCATCTCGCCGCAGCACGCCTGGGCGATCCCGCTGCTGGTGGACTCGTTCATCATCGTGGCCACCGGCGCCGACCTGTGGTTCACCACCACCAAGCAGCGGCGCAGGCTGTTCGAGGTGGTCTGGCCGAAGCTGCTGCTGGCCGGCGCCGCGCTGGTGAGCTTCGTCCTCAACGTCGCCCACGCGCAGCACAACTGGCCCGCCCGCTTCGTCGCCGCGATCCCGCCCGCAGCGCTGGTCCTCGGCGTCGAGTTGCTGATGATGGTGCTGCGCCGCAGCACCACGATCCGTTCCCAGCGGCTCCAGGCCGAGCTGGACGCGCGGCTTGCCGCCGAGGCAGCCGCGTTGCCGGCCCTTCCGCCGGTGCCGGTGCGCGGCGAGTTGCTGCGCAAGCAGCGCACCCGGCCGCGCCGTGAGGTGAGCGCCCCGCTGCGCCGTTCGGTGGACACCTTTGTGGAGGCCGCAGCCGCGGAGGCGGCGACCTACGAGCCGCGGCCCCGCCCGCGGCTGTCCGACCGGCTGTCCGACGCGGACCGCGACCCGCGCGCGCCGATCTTCGGCGACAGCAGCAATGGCGACACCGGCCCCCGCCCAGCCGTGAGCCCGCCGCGTCCTGGCACTGTCAGCCAGTCGATCTCGACGCCAGCACAGCCGCAGCCGCGGGCAGCGACCACCGCAACCGCGACGGCGACCACCAGGGCGACCGCCAGGACGGCGACGGTGCCCACCGCGACGGCACCCGCCCCGACGGCGGTCACCCGCACCCCCCTCGGCACCGAGCGCGAGCGGCGGCGCGAGCAGAACAACGGCAAGCCGGCGACCCCGTACGTGGTGGCGGCCCGCATCCTCGACGAGCGCGACGAGAGCGAGACCTTCAGCCCCGAGCAGCTCATGCAGGCCCTGGCCGAACGCGGCGTCTCGGTGAACATGAGCACCGCGCAGGGGCTGCTGCGCGAGCTGCGCCCGCCCTTGGCCACGCGCCTCACCGCCCAGCCTCCGCCTCCGGCCCAAGCGGCGGGTGCGAAGGCGACCAAGGGATCAGCGCGCCGCTGACCAGTGCCAGGTCCAGGTGCCCGTACCGCCAGTTCAACCACGCTACGTGGTCGAACTGGCGGTACGGTCTTTCCTGAAGCCTTCAGCGTCAGGACAGAACTAGGACAGTGTGTCCTGTCTATTCGAATGATTCTTCGGAATACCGTCCGGTAACCGGCAGGCAGCCGAGCGCTTCCAGACCGCGACGCCACGGGAACGACGCCACCCGTTGCTCCCCGGTGCCTGGAGGATGGCGTGCCGGCTGTCCTTCCGCCTCGCCGTAGATGACCCGCACGCCCATGCCGCGAAGCGCTGCGAGGCTGCGTCCGAACGCCGGGTGGGACGCCTGGGCGTCGTTGAGGAACGGCAGCGCCACCAGTCCGAGGCCCTTGCCGATCGCCTCGCACAGCAGCCCGAGGGCGAGCGTGTCGCTGATGCCCGCCGCCCACTTGTTGACGGTGTTGAAGGTGGCCGGGGCAACGATCATCGCGTCTGCGGGCGGCAGCACGTCAGGGGTGCCGGGCCGCTTCCATTCGGTCCTGACCGGGTGACCGCTGCGCGCCTCCAGCGCGGCCAGGTCGACGAACGCCCGCGCGGCCGGCGTGACGATCGCACACGGATCCCAGCCGGCCTCGCGGGCAAGGTCCACCAGCACGACCGCATCGCGCGCCGGCGGCGCCGCACAGACCACGACATACAGCACACCCGCTCGCGTACCTGTCTCATCGGGGGGCCCCGCGGCCACCATGGGATCGGCCCGTGCTCCTTCCGGCCGCGGAACCGTGCCCCCCGAACCCCCCGGCAGTAGCGGCGTCAAGCTAAGGCTCCCACCCGGTCCGCGAGCGCGCGCAGCTCCTTTGCGCCGGTGCGGCGCTGGCGCCGCAGCAGCTCGCCGACGATCTCGCGTACCACTGGGGTGAGGCGGATCTCCTCGGGCGCGAGGCGTTCCGCCTTCAGGAGGGTGGTCAGGGCCTCGCTGTCCTTGGCGCAGAGGCTGTAGCCGTGCGCCAGGTCAATCAGGAAGCGGGCGCGGCGCTCCAGGACCGGCAGGTTGGCCAGGTCGATCGCCAGGCCCTGCTCGATCGCCTCGCTGCCGTCGCCGAGCATGACCGCGGCGTGGACGCGGTGCACCGCCACGTTGGTCGGCCCGAACGCTGTCCAGCAGCAGTTTCGGTCGGCGCCGAGCAGGTCGGCAGCGACGGCGGCCTCGCGCAGCAGGTCCCTGGTGGCCGAGCGGTCGCCCTGCCGCGACGACGCCACCGACCCTCTGAGCAGCAGCGCGCCGTAGATCGACAGCAGCGCCGGCGAGCCGCGGCCAAGCCTTGACTCGAAGGCGGCGGCGGCCCCAGTGGCCAGCTCCTTGGCCCGGGCGTAGTGACCGTGCTCCAGCTGGGCGTGGAGCAGGCCGCGAGCGCTGCCGCCGAGCAGCAGCTCGTCCTGGGAGCGCTTGGCCGCCTCCATGCTGCGGTCGGCGCACAGCCAGGCGAGGTCGTGGGCGCCGAGCTTGATCAGGGTGATGGTGGTGACCTGGTAGGCCTGTGACAGCAGCCCGGTGGCGGCCAGGGCTTCATCGCCGGTCAGCTCGTCAGTGGCCAGCTCGGCCTCGGCGATCAGGTCGGGAAGCACCCTGCCGAGCACCGAGTAGCGCGTGGCCTGGAAGGCGCGCCAGGCATGGTCGACGGCACGCCGCAGGGTCAGCAGGCCAGGCACCTCGCGCTGCCGCTGGTGGCGCTGCAGCGCCCTCACCACCCCGTCAGGGCGGGTGAACGCCTCGCGGATCGCCTCGATCACGCACTCGGCCTCGGCCTGTGGATTCCTTTGTTCGCTCGAGCCAGGCGAGCGCGCCTCGCCAACGCGCCCGCTCAGGCGTCCAGTCAGCGCGATCGGCTCGATATCGAGGGCTTTGGCGACCTCCTGGATCACCGATAGGCGATCGATGCGGCGTTCACCGCGCTCCACCTTGGAGACCCAACTCTCCGAGCGCCCCAAGCGGCCGGCAAGCACCAGTTGTGAGATTCCACGTCGACGGCGGTAGTGCGCGATGCGCTCTCCGACAGATAGGTCCTCTTTCATGAGCACCCCCCCTGACCGGTGGTCCGGCCACCAAACTGGCCGAATCAATCAACAGCATTCACGCTCTGTTTGACCCGATCCGTCAAATCATGATTCGGGGCGCGGATAGCTCATCACTGTCAGTGGTTGCAGTCTCCAGGTCTGCGATACGGTGGCGCGGATGCGCAGTGAGCTAGGGACAGAGAGAGATCTCTCCATGGCGGAGCTGCTGCGCCAGGACCTCGACAGTGCGGCGCGGCGGTTGTTCGACCATGAGGCCGGGGTCCGCCTGGGCGATGACCCGGAGGCGGTGCACCAGGCTCGCGTGGGCATCCGGCGATTGCGCTCGACCCTGCGGACGTTCCAGGTGGTGCTCGACCGGGAGTGGAGCGGCGCCCTGCGCGCCGAGCTGGCCTGGATGGCAGAGTTGCTTGGCGCGGTCCGTGACGCCGACGTGCTGCTGGAGCGCCTGCGCCACGACCTCGCCACGTTGCCGGAGGCCGACGCCGACGCCGACGTGGGCGCCCGGCTGCTGCGCCGCCTGGAGACGGGCCGGGAGGCCCACCGCGCCACCTTGCTGGAGGCGATGGACGGGCGGCGCCACGCGGCCCTGCGCGACCGCGTGGCCGCGGCCGTGCAGGCGCCGGAGCTGCTGCCGGCCGCGGAGGAGAGCGCCCTGCAGGCGGCCCTCCCACTGGTCGCCAAACGCTGGCGGCGGCTTCGTCGCCAGGTCCGCCAAGCCGGTCCCGATCCTGCCGACGAGCAACTGCACCAGATCCGCATCGAGGCCAAGCGCTGCCGCTACGCCGCCGAGGCAGTGATCCCGGTCGTCGGCGACCCCGCCAGAGCCTTCGCCAAGGCTGTCGCCGCCCTCCAGGAGGTCCTCGGCGAACAGCACGACGCGGTCGTCGCCCAGGCCTGGCTGCGCCAAGCCGCCGCCTCCACCGGCACCCGCCGCCCCGAGGCCTTCGTCGCCGGCCAACTGGTCGCCACCGAGCACGCCCGCGCCACCGCCGCCCGCAGCGCTTGGCGCAAGACCTGGAACAAAGCCGCCGCTAAGAAGCTCCGCCACTGGTTCTAGTTTCTTCTGGGGTCGCCACCTGCTGCTGATCGGCCGAGGCCAGGGGCCTGGACAGCGCGGATGGCCACCAGTTCCAGCGGCCGAGCAGCATCGCGATCGATGGGATGAGCAGGGTGCGCACGAAGAAGGTGTCCAGGACCACGCCGAAGGCGATGGCAAAGCCGAGCTGTTGGGCTTCGCTGCTCCCGCCGGCCAGGCCGAGTACCGCGAAGGTGCCGGCCAGGATGATCCCGGCCGCGGTGACGGTTCCGCCGGTGATGCCGATAGCGCGGGTCAGCGCCGCAGACAGGGTAGGCGTGTGCTGGGCTTCCTCACGGATGCGGCTCATGACCAGGATGTTGTAGTCCTCGCCGAGCGCCATGGAGAACACGAACATCAGCAGCGGCAACACGAAGATGAGCCCGTCGCTGCCGCCCAGGCCGAGATGGACGAAGGCAATCATGGCGAAGCCGAGGGAGGCCAGGTAGGACAGCCCGACGGTCAGCGCCAGGTACCAGGGGGCGATCAGGCTGCGCAGCAGCAGGCCGAGCAGGACCAGGATGAGCGCGAGGACGACTGGAACCACCAGTTCCAGCGAGGTGTTCGACGCAGCGTTGATGTCGTGGGCGGAGGCGTCCTGCCCCGCGATGCCGTAGGCCTGGGCCCCCGTGGCGCGGGCGACCGCGGCCAGGGCGGCTTTGGCCTGTGGGATCGCGTCGGCGGCGGCGGTGCTGCCGGCGGGGCCGGCGCGCAGGACAGCGTAGTACTGCGCGGTGCGCCCGTCGGCGCTGATGAACTGGGCGGTCTGCCGGTACGTCTGATATAGCGCCGCCGGCATCGAGGCGGATACCGGTGGGGCCTGCGGGAGGGCAGCGGCGGGACCCAGGGTCTTGTGCAGCTCGGCGAGTTGGGCGGCACCTAACGAGCCACGCCCGGGGCCAAGTGGGCCGGTGACCGACCCGAACACCGGGTCGTCGGCGAGCTGCGTCTGGGCCTTGGTGAGCACGGCGGGGGCATCCCAGATGGGGGAGGCGAATCGCAGCAGCAGCTGGTCGGAGCCGACGGTGGCCTTGGGGAAGTGGGCGGCCAGCACCGCGGCGCCCGCGGCCGAGTCGCTGCCCGTCGGCGCGCTGCCGGTAAGGCCGGCGGTCCGGTAGCCGGTCAGGCCAGCCGCAAGCGCGCCGAACACGACGACACCGGCCGCCAGCGTCAGCAGCGGGCGCCGCACGACCCGCTCGGCGACCCGACCCCACAGCATTGCCCGCTGCGGGCCGGGCTGCTGCCGGGCTGGCCAGAACGCCGCCCTGCCGAAGATGGCCAGCAGCGCCGGGGTCAGGGTAAGGGCGGCGGCCAGCATGATCCCGATCCCGATCGCCAGTGCCGGACCGAGGCCACGGTAGATGGCGAAGGGGGCGAGTAGCAGCGTGAGCAGCGCCGCGGCGACGGTCAGGCCGGAGTAGGTGATCGCCTCGCCGACCCGGCCCATCGCCGCGACCAGCCCCTCCCGGGGTGTCGCGCCGCGGCGCAGCTCCTCCCGCAGGCGGAATACCAGAAACAGCCCGTAGTCGGTGCCGGCGCCAAGCAGCAGCACGATCAGCAACTGCTGCGAGACAGGGGCGACCGGGACGCCGGCCTTGGCCGTCTCAGCGACGAGCGGGCCGGAGAGCGCGACCGCCAGTGCAGCAGGGAAGAGCGTGATCAGGGGGGCGAGTGCGGCACGGTAGACGACGAACAGCAGCACGATCACGAAGATGAGCGTGAACTTCGTGATGCTGCCCGCATGGGTGTTGGAGGCATCGACGCTTTGGGCCAGCGGGCCGGCAAGGTGAAGGCTCAACCCTGCGGGCGCGCCGGCAATGGCGAAGCTGGCCCGGATCCCGTGGACCACCGCGTCGGAGTTGGGGTTGCCGCTGGACGCCGACGGCGCCACCGTAACCAGGGCCTGGGCGGCCTTGCCGTCCTTGGAGGTGCCCTCGTCCCTGACCAGGGCGACTCCGGGAACCCGCCGTGCTGCCTGCTGCACTCGGGCGATCGCCGTGTTGTCAGCTGCGGTGAGCGGCCCCGACGCCCGGCTGGCGACGATGATGGCCGTCCCGGACGGGTTGCGGCCTTGGAATGGCGTGGCCAGCTTTCCTGCCTGCACGCTTGGGCTTGACGAGGAGAGGAACTGGGCGTTGTTGGACTGGGTCACGCTCGACAGGCTCGGCAGCAGGCGAACGCAGGCGATCACGCCGGCGATCCAGACTGCGATGATCAGCCAGCGGAACCGGACGTCGAACCTCGCGATGGCCGCGAACATGTGGTCCTCCGTTATCGATCGTGTCGGGCATCAGGTCGATGTGTTTGTTTGGTCAGCCATTGGCACGATCTAGGGCTGCCTGGAGGGACTGTTGGTATCCCTTGGAGGTGTAGGTGGCTCCCGAGACGACGTCAATATGGGCGTTTTGCGCCTGCAGCGTCTCTTGTCGGAGCTGTGGTTCCGCGTAGGCGCTGAGCTGCTGGGAGAGCGCGAAGTCGCGAGGGAGTTGGAGGGCTTGCACGTCGCTGATGTGGTTGCCGACCAGGCGCAGCTTGACTTGCACGGGTCCGAAGCGGGTCTGGACTGGGGGGCCGGTGATCGAGCGTTGGCTCGAACGGGATCGAGCTTCGGTCGTGGCCGGAGCGGCTCCTGCCAGGGGCAGGCCGGGAGGCGCCTGCAGCGGTGTGGTCTTGAATGACAGCAGCCAAACGAGTCCGACCATGGTGGCGGCAAGGATGAAGATTGCGCGACGCACTGGCCCTCCTCACAGCGAGAACCGTTCGAGGTGGATTTGGCGGCGTGGAGTGCCGGCTCGGGTGAGTGCCGCCAGCGCGGCGTCGGTGAAGCCCGGCGGTCCCGTGATGAAGACGTCACGCTCACCGACGTCTGGGACCTCGTGCACGAGTCGGTCGTCGGCGAGCACGTCGCAGGCCGATCCTGGCGGGCCGACCAGATATCGGACATCCACGCCGCGCCGGGCCCGATAGCGTTCCAGTTCGGCTCGAAACACCACCTCGTGCTCATGGTTGGCTCGGTACAGCAGGGTGACGCTTCCTTGCCCATTAGCGAGGACGTCGAGCAGGGCGCGTAGGGGGGTGATGCCGATCCCTCCGGCCAGGAGCAGCACCCCTTGTCTCGTGCGCCTGGCTGCGGTCAGCGCACCGTAGGGGCCTTCGGCGATGACCCGCACGCCGGGCTTGATGTGTTGGAGGGTCTTGGTGTAGTCCCCGGAGGCCTTCACGGTGATGCGGAGGTGGGACCCGTTCGGCTGTGCTGAGAGCGAGAACGGGTGCGACTGCCACCAGCCGTCCCGGGTCAGGAACCGCCAGCGGAAGAACTGGCCGGGCTCGGCCCGCAGAGCTTCCAGACGACGACCACCGACGAGCAACGTGATGACGCCGGGTGCATCGTGGCGGACCCGCGTGATGTGGAGTCGGTGCCGCAGCGCTGTCCTGATCGGTGCGCAGACCCGATACCACAGCAACGCGGCGACCACAGCACCGTAGAAGAGCGCCCAGCTGGTTCGGGCCAGGGGGTGGGTTGCGAAGTCCGCGCCGACGGAGAATTCGTGCGCGAAGGCGAGCGCCGCCGCGAGGTAGGTGTAGAGGTGCAGGTAGAACCAGGTCTCGTAGCGGATCCGCCGCCGGACGGCTCGGGCGCAGACGACCCCGACGCCGAGCAGGAGACCCAGCGCCGCGGTCGCGGCCAGAACGTCCGGGTAATGGGCCAGCAAGGCTGTCGTCTCCGACGTCAGCGCGGTCCGCGTCGAGGCGGCGTAGCCCCACACGATCAGCAGCGTGTGGACCACAAGGAGGATCAAGACATAGCGCCCGCCGTTGGCGTGCCAGTCGGCCAGTTGTCCGGCCCCGATCCGCCATTCGAGCCATGGCACTCTGCTCATCAGGAGCAGAAGGACCCCGAGGCCGTAGCCGCCGAGAAGGCCGGTGACGCGGCCACCGTTGGTGAGCCAGTCGCCGATGCCGCCTGCCGGGGTCGATGCCTCGTGCCACCACAGCCACACGATCAGCAGCGCGCCGGCAGCGACCGCGCCGAGCAGCATCGGCCAGCGGAGGATGGTCATCTGCCGGACGGCGACAAGCCGCATGCCTTGACCTCGTAGTTGTCCACGGCTCGCGTGGCGGCCTGGAACTGCGGGCTGGTCACGGTTGGCTGAAGGCGTTGCTGGACGCCCAAGGCCTTGGTCATGGCGCCGCCTGCCTGGATGAGGGCGTCAAAGAACGGCTTGAATCCACTGATCATCCTTTGGACGTCCGCCTTCAAGCTGTCAGGGGCCGAACTCTGCATCATTGAGGACGCGCGCTCCGCATCCTGAGCCGAGCGCAGGACGGCCGCCTTGTCGCTGGCCTGGTGCTGGATCGCCGCCTGGTCCTTGGCGAACTGCCGAGCAGCGTTGCAGAAGGCGCCGCCGCCAGACCCGCGGTTCACCGTTGCCGAGGACGCCGTCGTCGTGGCTGGCGCATCGCTGCGCGAGCCCTCGCTGTGTGAGCCACTGCTGCATGAGGCCATCAGGAGGGCGCACACCACCACCACTGCCGCCGCCATCTGCCTTGCGGGCTGCGCTTTCCGACGTGTTCGGGCGATCACAACATTTCACTTCCTCTGCGAGCGTCAACCGGCGGTGTCCATGCCGGGGAATTGAGGATGCGCGCTTGCCGGGAACCTGTCGTCTGCCCCGAGGGCCGTTTTCGCCCACATCCACGGGAGTATCGGGACCGATAATTCCCGCCGTGTACGCCTCCAGGGATATGCCTGCAGGCAGATTCCGAGGGCAACGCCAAGCGGTACCATCCATTTCGATGAACGATGGCCTGCCGGTGCTGCTTGCGCGCCGCTTGACGGACCGGCACCGGATGGCACTGGACGGCCTCCTTGCTGCGCTGCTGGCAGCCGCGTCGGTGCCTGTCGCGTCCCGAGACCTGCGCATCAGCGGGCCCCAGGGCCAGGCCTTCATCGTCCTTGGTTACCTGGCTGTTGGTGCCGCCTGTCTGCCCCTGCCCGCCCGCCGGCGGTATCCCAAGGCCGTGCTCAGCTTGGTCGTGGCAGCAGAGGTCGTGCTGATCGCCCTCGGCATCCGGCTGCCGGCGCAGTTGGCGGCAGGGTTCGCCATCTACTCTCTGGCCGCCACGTCGGTGTCGGCTCTGCCCTATTGGGTGGTGGTCGCCGCCATCGGCCCCATGGTGGCCGCCGGGTTGGTGGCCTGGGACGGCCAGGCCGTGTACGCGGTCATCTTGGCCTCGGGGTCGGTCCTGGTGGGTTGGCTGGCAGGGGAAAATTTCCGGTCTCGGCGCAGCTACACTCTGGCCTTGGCCGAACGGGCCGCTGAACGCGAGCGGGAGCGGGCCCGGCGCACGGCAGTGGAGGAGAGGGCCCGGATCGCCCGGGAGCTGCACGACGTGGTTGCCCACGCCATGAGCGTGATCGCCGTGCGCTCCGGGGTGGCCCGCATGATCGGCGGCGCTCAGCCGGACCAGGCGACCGAGGCGCTCGGCATCATCGAGACGATCAGCCGGCGGAGCCTGGGCGAACTGCGCCGGATCGTGGCTGTGCTACGCCAGGGCGAGGAGCCCGACGTCGAGGAGCTCGGTCCAGCTGCCGGGCTTGCTGACCTTCCCGAGCTGGTGAGCCAGATCGCCGCCGCCGGGGTCCGGGTCGAGGTTCGCATCGACGGCGAGGTGCGCCCCTTGCCTCCAACCGAGGATCTATCGGCCTACCGGATCGCCCAAGAGGCCCTCACAAACGTCGTTCGCCATTCCGGGGCGACCACGGCCACCCTCTGGATCCGTTACCTTCCCGGGGCGGTGGAGATCGAATGTGTCGACCTCGGCAGACAGCGCCCGCAGCAGCCGGGCGCCGAGCTTGCCAACGGCGGGCACGGCATCGTGGGTATGCGTGAGCGGGTGGCGTTGTACAGGGGTGAGTTCAGCGCCGGTCCGACCGACCGGGGCTTCCGGGTGTTGGCCCACCTACCCGCCGCTGGGGAAGACCGGTGACCATCGGCGTCGTCATCGCCGAT
>WNGQ01000447.1_pt1 | contig 42365 bp, 34 predicted proteins | sample 5407661 | NCBI WGS metagenome assembly WNGQ01 (sample SAMN13153382, study PRJNA577476) | soil metagenome | isolation source: 60 cm soil or saprolite under Garry oak tree replicate 2 | place: USA:California | collected 2016-06-15 | reverse complement strand
CTGGCCCTTCATAGATCGCCTGGACACCCATGTCGTGGGCCGCCTGATCAACACCCTTCTTGACCACCGACCAGAACGGGTCCGTAGCTTGACCATGTGTGATCACATAGAACTTGAGGTTCGCGCGTGACGGGTTGCTCGCCGACGACGGGCTGGTGTTGGTGGTGTTGTTGGATGTTCCTCCGCCGCAGGCGGCAAGGACGACAAGCAACATCACTAACGAAGCAATGAGTTTGAAGATACGTTGCATGTTGTTCTCCTTTGATGGCGATTGAGATTCACTAAAGATAACCCGCTTTGACTCATCTTGTTAGAAGACGAGTCGTTTGATTACTACTGATACTCCCGAGTGCTTTGCGATAGCTTCCTCCTTTCCTAGATAAAATAGCGTTCCTGTACCCGCATCGGTTCCCATTCTGCACGGGCTGCTTGAACCTGGGGCATCTCGCTGACTTCAGCAACGGGTACATCCCACCAGCTCTCATAGCCGGGTACGCCCTCGTAGCGATCGTTCTGAATGTAGATGACCGTCGTATGGCCGGTTGATTGTACAGCTTCGAGCGCGTCCACGAAATCTTCATAGGTTTTGCATTCGATCACATGCGCACCCAGGCTGCGCGCGTTTGCTGCCAGGTCAACGGGTAAGGCCTGCACATCAGGTCCCATACCGTCTCCTGGCAAAACGCCATTGTGTGGGTAGGCATAGCGCGTACCGAAGCCGTCCTGGCCGAGCGAACGGCTAAGACTACCAATGCTTTTAAAACCTTGATTGTCCAGTAAAACAAGAATAAGCTTGTAGTTTTCCTGGATCGAAGTAACTATCTCGCTGTTCATCATCAAGTAGGAACCATCTCCGACCATCACATACACATCGCGGTCTGGCGCGGCCATCTTTGCACCCAGTCCACCGGCGATCTCATAGCCCATGCAGCTATATCCATATTCCATGTGATAGTTCTTGGGGTGGCGTGCTCGCCAGAGCTTATGCAGGTCACCAGGTAAACTGCCTGCCGCGCACACCATGATGGCATCAGGAGCGCTATGCTCGTTCACCGCGCCAATCAGCTCACCCTGGCTGGGCAGTGGTGTATGGCGGATCGCATAGATACGTTCGACTTCGGCATCCCACTCAGCATGGAGCTGCGCGACCTGAGAACGGTAGCTCTCTTCAACACTGTAGACCCCCGATTTATCGAGGGGTTCGAGCAGTACGAGCAACTCTTCCAGCGCCGCCTGTGCGTCGCCAACCAGCGGCAGAGCCAGGTGCTTAGAGGCGTCGAACTCGGCCACGTTAAGATTGATAAAGCGTACTTCAGGATGCTGAAACGCGGTCTTAGAAGAGGTAGTAAAGTCGCTGTAACGCGTGCCGATGCCGATTACCAGGTCAGCCTCCTTCGCAATACGATTGGCGGCGAAGGTGCCAGTAGCACCGATTGCTCCAAGGTTAAGCGGGTGACCATAGTGCAGGCTGCCCTTGCCGGCCATCGTCTCTCCCACGGGGATGCCTGTCTGATCAACGAATCGCTGCAAGAGACCGGTTGCCCCAGAGTAAATGACCCCGCCGCCGGCGACAATCAAAGGGCGCTGGCTTGCACGTATCCATGCAGCCGCCTGCTCCAACGCTTTGCGGTCCGGGCGATGGCGTGGGATATGCCAGACGCGCTTGTGGAAAAACGCTTCTGGATATGTATGTGCCTCTGCCTGCACATCCTGTGGCAGCGCTAAGGTGACTGCACCGGTTTCCACAGGACTGGTAAGCACGCGCATGGCCTCCGGCAGCGAGGTCAGTACTTGCTCCGGGCGTGTGATGCGATCCCAGTAGCGGCTCACCGGCTTAAAGCAATCATTGACTGAAATATCCTGCGTATGTTCGGACTCCAGTTGCTGCAGGACAGGCGCGACATTGCGACGGGCAAAAATATCCCCTGGCAGCAACAACGCTGGCAGGCGGTTGATCGTGGCGGTAGCAGCCCCTGTTACCATGTTGGTCGCACCGGGGCCGATTGACGAAGTACAGGCAAACGTTTGCAAGCGATTTCTGGTCTTAGCATAAGCTGTGGCGATATGCACCATTGCCTGCTCGTTGCGTGCCTGGTAGTAACGAAATTCTGGACGCTGCGCTATTTGCTGTAGGGCCTGGCCGATACCCGCGATATTGCCGTGACCGAAGATGCCAAAACACCCGGCGAAAAACGGCTGCTCAATGCCGTCGCGCTCCACGTACTGGTTTTTGAGAAAGGCAATGACGGCCTGGGCCATTGTCACACGTCTAGTTGTCTGGTTGCTCATGTTCGATCTCCCATCATTCCGAATCACGCTTCTCTTGATCACAAGCCCCATAGGCACGTTTGTCCCCGGCTACATCCCGCCGTGATCTTGAATGAATGTCATCACTTCATTGTGAGTAGGCATGAAATTGGCGCAGCCATGTTTGGTGACCAGGATAGCGCCGCAGGCATTGCCCAGTCGTGCGGCTTTATACCAGTCCCACCCACTGACCAGGCCATACAGGAAACCCGAAGCAAAGGCATCGCCCGCACCGAGGATATTCTGCACCTCTACCGGGAAGCCAGGAACGTCGATGCGCTTCGCATCACCTTCCCCTGACGCAAGATGAACCCTGGAGCCTGCTGCGCCGCGTTTCTGCACAAGCGCACGCGGGCCCAGGTTCAATAGTTGCCGGATTGCAGCATCGGTATCGCCGCTAACTCGCGCATCTGAAATCTGGGAATGAGCGATGCTAATCTGGCTGGGATCGGTGAGCATAGCAGCGTTGATCTCGTCTCCTGTGCCAACTACGATATCGACTAGACGCAGCGTTGAGCGGAGTGTCACACCGAAAGCACGCTGGTCATGCCACTGGTTCGGGCGATAGTCGACATCGAGTAATACCGTCGTGCCCGCCTGGCGTGCCATCTCTGCCGCGAAAAGCGTTGCACTGCGGCTCGGCTCCTTACTCAGGCCGGTCCCGGTAATCAGCAAGGCATGGCTATCAGCAAGGGGCACTGCCAGCACATCATCGATGGTAAGTTCGATGTCGGCGCAGTTATCACGATAGTATGTCAATGGGAAGCGGTCAGGCGGTTCAATGCCGAGCACGACGGCGCTTGAGCGCCGCCCTGGCTTGCGTGGGATGAAGCGTGTTTCCACCGCTTCATGGCGTAAAAAGTGCAGAATAAAGTCGCCTACCTGGTCGTCACCTATTGCAGTCAGAAGCGCAGACTGCAGGCCCAGACGTCGCGTGCCAACGCTGATATTGGTCGGGCAGCCGCCGACATAGGCTGCAAAACTGGTGATCTCCTCGAATGGGGCCCCAATGTCATTAGAATAGAGATCAATTGAAGACCTCCCCATCGCGATCACATCGTATGTCTTGCGGGTCGTATCCATGTCTGACTCCTGCTCTGTCATAAACGCTGCTCTACATTGTAGATTGGCACCCGTGAATCACGCACCCGGTAGTGCTCTTTGACCCAGGCATAGCGCGGGTCTTCGCTGTTTGCGAGCGATTGAGCGCTGCCGGCCAGGACATTGAGATAGTAGGTAGTGTAGCCAGGAGCACTGGTTACCGGGTGATAGCCTTCGGGCACGAGTACGATGTCATTATTTCGCGCTAACAACACTGCATCGATGGGCAGGCCCGCCTGCTGCAACGGTGACTCAGGAGCCGTGTAGATGCGTTGGAAGGCAAAACCTTCCGCGCGATCCAACTTGTAGAAGTAGATCTCCTCAAGGTCTGCTTCCAGTATCATTCCAGCCTGATTAGTCTTGTGGACATCGTGCTTGTGCGGAGGATAACTGGACCAGTTCCCGCCTGGTGTATAGACCTCCACCACAACCAGGCGATGACATGGGAAACCTGGCGGGATAATGTTGTTGATCTGCCGCGTGGCATTATCACCCCCACGCAGTTCGATCTCAATGTCAGATGGAGTGACGAGACGCGGCTGGTAATCTCGGTCGGTTGGTGCCAGAGCCACAGCGTACTCGCAATCGGTTTCCGCGTTGAGCGTCAACGAGGTATGGCGGGGGAGATAGAGCGCATACGGCAGGCCGCTGAAGACGCTGTCACGTTTGCCGACATGTGCCCACTGGCCCCGCTCTGACTCAACGTCTACACGTCCACTCAAGACGACAATAGCTAGCTCGTGGTCCCCGGTCGCGAATGTCCAGGAGCGACCTGCTGGCAGGCGGCGCACTTGAAAAGAGATATACTCCCAGCCAGCCAGCTCTGGAGTCACCTCAACGACGACACCAGTGTCAGTAGATTTACCAGGATGGACAACCAGGTTATCCGAATGATATTGACGCATACATAGACTGCCTTTCAAAATGTATTCAAACATGTTCGATTGCGGTGAAAACGTCCGCACACCGCACGGAGATCCGCTCCATGTGTGGCTCTAGCCGAGCAAAGAACCTGGCAAGGAGGTTATGAGCACTATTCTCATCTCGATCCATCACCAGTCCACAGTTCTGGCAACGATATGTCCGTTTGTAGAGAGGCATGGGCTGTACGTTCCCACAGCCTGAGCACATCTTAGACGTGTTGCTTTCATCTAGCTTGACGACCTCCTTGCCGGCCAGGATGCACTTGTAGAGCACCATTTGCATGAAAGAGTACAAGCCCCAGTCGTTGTACACGGCTCGGTTCTTGTGTGTGTTGCGTTCGATCTCTCGTTGCTGGTGTTCTCTCATGACCATTTGCCGCTGGGACAGGTCGCCGACCACAACAGTTCTCTCAACCAGTTTGTGGCTTATGAGGTGTGATGCCTTATGCAAGCTATCGCGTTGCTTGTTGCGCTTCTTCTGCGAAATGCGCTGGTAGACCTTGGACAAGTGGATGTAGCGCTTGGACTTCTTCTTGCAGCGGTCTCGTTTCGAGCGGATTTTATCCAGTTGTTTGTTATACCAGCGCGAGCCTTTGAACCCACCGATATGATAGACCCGACCCTGCTCGTTGCTCCCGGTCGCCAGCGTTTTGATGCCCAAATCAAAGGCGACAACTTCTCCAGGGGATGGTGCTTGTTCCTCCTGCCAATAGCTGAAGGAGGCATAGTAGTTGCCACGGGCATCGCGACTGATAGCCACTTCCCGAAAATGAGGTGGTGGGTCTTCGGTGAGCGAGGCCCTGATGTTAGTGAAGCGTATGTTCTTCCCCTTGCCGCCTGTCGGTAAAATGAGCGTCTTGCCAACTACCTTCAGATACATCGCAGGATAGCAGAGCGTGAAGAAGCAATGCCGTGGACGGACTCGTGGAAATCCAGGCTTTTCTCCTGCTTCTAGCCGTCGAAAGAAGGCTTGCATGGCGTTGTCGAGGCGGTAGAAGACTTCGGCTAAGAGCTTGCCATAGACAGCATCTAACTCGGGATCATGCTTGCGGCTCTGCTGAAGCGAACGTTTCGCTTGGGCAAAGTGCCAGCGTTCCCCATCGCGGAGTCGCATGACCCACCAATTGTACAGCCCACGACATTTGCCTTGCATGAACTCTAGGGCCGTGGCGTCCTCGTCTGTGACCTCAAGCTTGATCTTTTTTGCCAGCAGCATGGCGCTTACCTCCTTCCTGCTGCAAGCGCTCATATTGTTGTACCTTGAGCGGTCTACAATGACTAAGGTTCTAGCTCGCTAAGAGTAACAGGGCGTCCAGTCTGGTAGGAGCGTGTGGCGGCAATACCTATTTTACAGGCAGCGAGCGCCTCAGCCCCACTTACCGATGGAGACTGGCCCTTATGCAGGCAATCGACAAAGTGCTGTAATTGAGCGCGGTAAGCATCGCCGAATCGTTCCATCAAATATGGCATCACATCATGATGAGCACCGGCCCGGTTCAACAACAACACAGGTGTATGCTGATGCACCCCGATCATCACCGCCCCCTCAGAGCCGAGGACTTCCGTCCGAATATCATACCCATAGAAAGCATTGCGACTCGCTTCGATATTACCAAGCACACCGTTGACAAAGCGCATATTTACCAGGGCATTGTCTATATCTCCAACGGCGGCAAGATCATTGCAAACAAGTACGGTTCCCTCCGCCGTTACGCGCTCAACTTCACTGCCTACGAGCCAGCGAGCGAGGTCAAAGTCGTGAATGGCCATGTCGAGAATCAAACCGCCACTTTTGGCAGGATCTATATAGTTGCCTGGCGGGCAGAATGGATCGCGGCTGAGGGACTTAAAGGTGACCGGGTACCCGATTTGACCGCCAGCGATCAGTGTTTTGGCCCTCTGATATGCTGCATCGAAGCGGCGCATGAAGCCAACCTGGAGCGGCACCCGCGCGCTGGCGACAGCTTCCACCATTGCCTGGGTCTCCTCGAGCGTCAAAGCCAGGGGTTTTTCACAGAGCATTGCTTTGCCCGCTTTTGCAGCAGCAATGACCAGGTCGTGATGTGTACTGGTTGGTGTAGCGATAACGACGGCATCCAGGCCAGGAAGTGCAAGCAGTTCATAGGCATCAGCAAATACAAAGGCGACGCCCAGCTCACTGATTACCTGGGAGCGCACCTGCTCGCCTACTTCCGCAACCGCGTATAGGCGAACACCTGAGACCTGGGTTGCAAGCATACGCGCATACAACCGGCCCATCCGGCCGAGACCTATTACACCTATGTTGACAAGAGAAGGCATATGCGCCGTTCTCCTTTCCCGGCATTAGCTGCTTGCAAATGGAGCTGTGCTCGCGCGAGTTATGAGTTCAGGCTGCAAGACATAGTTCTTGCCCGGACGATTACTCAATAAATTGAGCATCACCTGGGTGGCAAGGCGCCCTAGTTCAACCTTCGGCTGATGGATTGTCGTGAGTGGAGGCGCCACGTAGCTGGCCATCTTAATATCGTCAAAACCGACGACGCTCAGTTCTTGTGGCACCGCGATGCCTCGTTCTCGACAAGCCATCAGCAATCCAATTGCCGTCATGTCGTTATAGCAAAAAACAGCGGTGACTTCTCTCTCTAGAAAATAAGGTAACGAATCCTGCCCAACTGTAACATCCTCTTCGTGCGATGCCTCAGTACCGGGTGTAATCATGACCAACGCGTCACGGCATGCTATACCGGCCGCTGCCAGCGCATTCTGATAGCCCTGAAAGCGTTGTCGATTTGATCTAGGCCGGCTGCTGATACCAAGATAGCCAATTGAATGATGGCCGAGTTGCAGTAGATACTCTACCGCGAGTTGCGCGCCCGCGCGATCATCGACAGAAACCCAGTTCAATAATTCGTCCTGTGAATCGGCCTGGCTATTAATAAGTACTGTTGGTATGCGGATACGATCCAGGCGTCTCTTATACTCGCTGGTAATACGGGACGATGCGACCAGAATTCCATCAACACGCCGCCGGTGGAAGGTTTCGATAACCACCATCTCCTGGTCGGGATCATTGTGGGTAGCACTAAGAAACACACTCAAATTAGCCGCACGGGCCACTTCTTCGACGCCTTTCACCACATCGCTGAGAAAAGGATCGGCAATAGACGTAACCACAAGGCCAATCGTACTCGTGCGCCGCGTTTGCAGGCTCTGGGCAATGGCGTTGGGGGTATAGCCCATCTCATTAGCCAGGCGCTTGATACGCTCCCGTGTGTCTACACTAATCAGAGTGCTCCCCCGGAGCGCACGCGACACGGTGGTATGAGAGACGCCTGCAACGCGGGCGATATCTGCGATGGATATCTCATGTTGACGCAAATGATCTGCCTCTCTTTGCCGAACAACTGATACCTTTATATCCACCAGGCAATGCACACGTGTGCACTCGTAGCTAAAAAAAATAAGGGTGTGCACACGTGTGCATTAACAGTATACAGGACATAAAAGTGTTTTGTCAAGGGCGCGTATTCACGACGGAATACGCGGTATTGCACCTAATGCGGAATGCGTAGTATACTTTTATTCAGTTTTCGCATCCGTGGTATCCTGAGAGAACTGAGCGGGCATCTGTTCCTCTGGACGCGCGAAGAACACCGCGCTGTTGAAGAGGAGGATATCAGAGTACTCGGCTATGTGTGTGCCATCATTCCCTCTAGTATCACCGCTCGTCAGTTCTGTATCCAGGCGGTTTCGTGAGCCAGGAGAGCCGTGCAGCCGGCATGATCCCGGTTGCACCCGCTTCGTGGAAAAGGAGTCCTTATGCTTCTGTGCAAGAAAATCAAAATCGAGGTCAGTCCCGAGGGTGCCGAAGCCCTCGAATGGATGCAGGGCAAGTAGTGATGGATCGTGATGACAATAGCGCGGTCAACATCTACCAGCGGTTCCTTGCCTGGCTTGGGCCACACATGGAGCGGATCTCCATGCGGTGTGCGGATGTTTTCACCGCAATCGAAGATGTGAACACATGTGAACATATTTAGAAAGGCAGGAGTTACCTTTTGCCAGACCTCACGCATATTCAACGTATCCGCCAGGAAATGCCCGCCACGACAGCACATATCTACCTCAACACCGGCACCTTTGGTCCCCTGCCAGCCTGTGCGATACAGGCAATGCAGGAACGCCTCCAGGTCGAATGGCGCGATGGCCGGCTGGGCGCGGCCTTTTTCGAGGCGTTGGCAAACATCTATGAAAACGCGCGCAGTAGCGTCGCTCGCTTGCTGAACGCCGATGTAGATGAGATTAGCCTGACCGACAATACAGGTGAAGGCTTAAATGTCATCAGCCACGGCTTTAACTGGCATGAAGGCGACGAGGTGATTACAACCAATCACGAGCACTTCAGCGCCCTCGCCCCGCTCTATCAGCTTCGTGACCGCTATGGCATCGTCATTCGTTTCGCCGATATAGGTCCTAAGGGCGGCGCTCCCATCCTCGAGGCTTTTTCTGACCAGGTGACGCCGCGCACGCGCCTGATAGTCCTGTCCCATATCACCTGGACAACAGGCGTTGTACTGGATATCAACACTATTGGCCTCCTGGGCCGCGAACGCGGCATCCCCGTGCTGGTCGATGCCGCCCAGTCTGCCGGTGCCATCCCAGTCGATGTTAAAACCCTTGCCATCGATTTCTATGCCATGCCCATGCAGAAGTGGCTGTGCGGGCCAGATGGAACTGGCGCGCTGTACGTACGCAAAGAGTCACTTCACTACGTTGCACCGACCTATGTAGGCTACTGGTCCGCTAAGCACGAAGAAGGGACAGAATGGGAACTGGAGGATAGCGCGAGACGTTTTGAAGTGGGTGGCCGCCAGACGGCGGCCGTGGCTGGACAGTGCGCCGTTCTACGTTGGTTGGAGGAGATCGTTGGCTATCAATGGATGTTTAAGCGCATTTCTACGCTGAGCGCCTACGCTTATCATGCCCTCAAAACCCTGCCCAGTGTGACTATGCTCACACCCAGACCGGGGGAGAGTGGACTGGTCTCTTTCCTGCTGGAAGGTCATGACGTGAAAGAAGCGGTGAAACAACTGCGCGACCAGCATAACATCTACATCCGTGATATCCCTTCTACCGGGTCTTTGCGCATCTCGACGGGCTTCTACAATACTGAGGAGGAAATCGATACGCTGGCACAGGCACTGCGGGATATTTAGAAGATCTGAGACGGCGTTGAAACAACGGAACGCTTCAGAAATCGGGTAGAGGCCATCAAAAAACCGCCCACGTGGGCGGGTGAAGCGGCGACGTCCTATTTTCCCATGGGGCTGCCCCCACAGTATCATCGGAGCTGAAGAGCTTAACGACCGTGTTCGGGATGGGAACGGGTGTACCCTCTTCGCTATAGTCACCGTTTCACCTGCACATACAGGCGGTTGTTTCGACACGTCATATACTACTACAGTCCGGGCGAGTTGTCAATAGTTCGTATTCCGCACGGAAAATGTTACCAAGGCTGCTCCCGTAGAAGGCCTTCATCCACTGCTCACGTGCTGTCCCCAGAGTGCTTTCAGACGATCTGCCAGCGCCGTGTAGTGCTACCGTCTTGTGCGCCTTGATCATCCTGGATCGCTTTCTCTTTCGGGAGCCTGGATAGCCTCGGATCAGCCAACGGCCTCTTTGTAGCGGCGAATGGCCTCAAGGTGCTCCTGCAAGGAGGCAAAGCCTGCGCCCATCGTGTTGATGGCGATATGCGTTGCGCCCAGGTCGCGCCACCGCTGCGTCTGGCGCCGCCACTCGTCGGGGTCACCGTCCCTCGCATTCACCTGCGCCTGAATGCCGAATGTAGCGGGATCGCGACCAGCCTCCTGCAGGTAGCGGTGCAAGCGTTCAATGGTCTGCTGCATCTGCTCGTCCGGCCGACCCAACGGGAACCAGCCGTCCGCCAACCGCGCTGTACGGCGCAGCAGCACGTCCGCCCGCCCACCCGTCCAGATGGGGATCGCACGGCCCACGGGAAGGGGGTTGAGTCCGGCTTCGGTGATGGTATGGAACTGGCCGTGGTAAGTGACGATCTCCTGGCGCCACAACAGACGCAGCACCTCGATCTGCTCCTCGACCATACGCCCGCGCGTGTGGAAGTCACTGCCCAGCGCTTCGTACTCCACCGGGTTCCAGCCAATCCCTATCCCCAAGCGCAGCTTGCCACCGCTCAACACATCCACTTCCGCCGCCTGCTTGGCGACAAGCACCGTCTGCCGCTGCGGCAAGATGATGACCCCGGTGACCAGTTCCAGCTGCGAGAGAGCCGCCAGGAAGCCAAAGAGCACGAACGGCTCGTGGAACAGGTGCTCTGAGGTATAGCCCTGCCAACCGGGACGGTGGGTGGGATCGGCTCCCAGGACATGGTCATACACCACGAGGTGACTATAGCCCAATCCTTCAACGGCCTGGGCATAGTCGCGGATCGCTACGGGGTCCACACCGATCTCGTTCTGGGGGAAAACGACTCCTAGCTGCATATCCAAACGCCTCACAATCACATAGTCTATTGCAGATTCCTTGCTCATATGATGATAGCACACACTCCTATGCTTGTCCAGGAACCTTGAGAGCAGGCCAGGGCTTTCATGCAGTTTCATAGCTACCTGCAGAATCTGTAGAGCTGTGGTAAAATGGGCAATCTGATGAGGCATGAGAAGAACAGGGCGAGGGGATCCATGAAACACACGAGGAAGTATCAGCCCAACCTCTTGTTGCGCCAGGCTCGCTTGCAACGCGGCTGGTCACAGCAGCACCTGGCTGATTTGATTGGCGCTCCTGGCGCCTATATGGTCAACCGCTGGGAGCAGGGCAGCATTTTTCCCAGTCAGGTGTATCGAGACAAGCTCGGTGCTCTCTTTCACTTGCAGCCCCAGGAGCTCGGGCTTGTGAAACCGCTCGTGCCGTTCCCTGAGTCCTCCAGGGCACCGGTCATTGATCCCACTGTTCCCATTCCATCCAGTGTCTCTCCCCTGGTGGGGCGTGATGCATTGCTGGACCAGATCAAGCGCCTACTCACTACCCAGCAGACGAATGGGGTCGTCGCGCTGTATGGTCTGCCAGGAGTCGGCAAAACGACGTTGGCGGCCCACCTGGCGCTTGATCAGCCCATACGTGCTCACTTCGGTGATGGCGTTCTGTGGGCGGGTCTCGGTCCTCGCTCCGGTGTGACGAGCCACCTCCTGCGTTGGCAACACCTGCTCGGTCTGGAACAGAGCGCAACTGATCCCTTGGACGATCTCTCGGCGCAGGCGGAGCCTCTGCGGCAGGCGCTCGGAGAGCGGCGTCTGCTGATCGTCCTGGACGACGCCTGGGAACTGGAGGCGGCACTCGCTTGTGTGGTGGGAGGTCCCCACTGCGGCTATCTGCTGACGACGCGCTTCCCTGAGATAGCGCTGCGCTTTGCCCTGCAGCAGACCATCCACGTGCCGGAATTGAGCCTGCAAGAAGGGACTGATCTGCTCATGCGCCTCTCCCCTGCCCTTCAGGAGGTAGAGAGAACGCAGGTACAAGGGCTGGTGCAGGCGGTAGGAGGATTGCCGCTGGCACTGGTGCTCATGGGGATCTATCTGCTCACTCAAAGCTATCATCAGCAACCGCGACGGCTGGAGGGGGCCCTGACACACTTGCAGCAAACTGAGCAGTGGCTGCACTTGCAGCATCCGCAGGCGGGCCTCCAACGCGATGGGCGCCTCCCCCAGGGAGCGGCGCTCTCGTTGCAGGCGGTTATCCGTGTGAGCGAGGCTGCACTGGAGAGCGCCGCGCAACATGCGCTTTCCGCGCTGGCAGTCCTGCCGGCCAAACCCCAGAGTTTCTCGGAGGAGGCAGCGCTGGCAGTGGCCAAGACCACCACAGAAACGCTGGATCGCCTGGTGGATGCCGGACTGGTCGAAAGTGCAGGGGCTGGACGCTACTTCCTCCACCAGACCATCGCTGAGTATGCCAGGCAACACGGTCCGACCCGCGAAGCCCAGCTGCGCCTGATCTCCTATGTGACGCACTATGTGCAGCAGCATCAACAAGACAACCAGGCTCTAGAACGGGAGAGTAGCCTCATCCAGCATGTGCTGGAAGTAGCTCCCCGACTTGGATGCGAACAGGACTTCATCGCGTGTGTCTGTGCGGTGACACCCTATTTGCACGGCTGTGGCCTCTATGCCCAGATGGAACGCTATCTCCTGCAAGCGCGACACCTGGCACAACGCACCCACCAGGAGCACGCGCTCCTCACGATCGTCTTTTTCCTCAGCAGCAATTGGTTGAGAGCCGGACGCTATGTAGAGGGCGTGGAGTGCCTCCAGGAAGGTGTAGCGCTCGCTCGGCGTCTCCACGATCTTCCGAAGCTGGGGCTGTTGCTGGGTCAACTTGGGCATCTCTCTGCTGCCCAGGGCCGCTATGACCAGGCGGGAGCAGTCTTCCAGGAAGCCCTGGCTCTGCCGCAGTGTGACCCATATACACGCAGTTCCCTCTTGAACAGTCTGGCTATGATGGAGCATGTGCGCGGTAAGCTTGTGCAGGCTGATGCCTATGCGCGCGAAGGGCTGGCACTTGCACGCCACGCTCACCTCTCTGAGCAGACAGGATTGCTGCTGGCGAGTCTTGGCTCCATTCAGGGAGAACAGGGAGCATTTGAGCAAGCAGAAGCGAGGTTTCGCGAAGCGCTCCACCTGGCAAGGACACACAAACATGGCAACGTCGTCATGATCCTGCTGGTCCATCTTGGCTCATTGGCACTGAAGCAAGATGATTACATCCAGGCAGAAGCAAGGCTCCAGGAGGCATTCACGCTCGCTCACCAGGCAGGGAAGTACTGGAAGGTCCAGGCGCTATGCGCTCTTGGCTTGACACTGGCCCTGCAAGGGAAAGATGAGCAGGCACAGGAGTATCTGCAACAGGGATGGGCGCAGGTACACGGGTTGCAGCAACACGGGCCACTCGCTGAGCAACTGGCTGAGCTGGGCGAGGCCTGGTGGCTGCTAGGGAACCGTGAGCAGGCACGAAGTCTGCTCTTAGAAGGATACACATGCGCAAAAAGTGTTGGACAAGGGCTGTTCTGCTGCCGTCTCTCTCTGCTGCTCGGCCTCCTCAAGACGGAGGAGGGCTGCTTGGATCAGGCCAACGAGTATGTGCAGGAAGGGTTGGAACGAGCGTGGACCATGGAGACGCCGCTGTACCTTGGCCTGGGACTGGTTGCTCGTGGGCAGTGGTTGCTGGCACAGCAGCGCTACGAAGAAGCTCGATCCACCTATCAGGAATGCTTGCATGTGCTTCCTGCTCCCTGCCGGGAATGGCGTGCGCGGGCTTACGCGGGTCTGGCACGACTAGAAGCCGCCAGCGGTTCGTCTGAGCAGGCTATGCAGTTCGAGGAGAAGGCCTATGACCTCCTCAGCGAGATTGGTCACCGAAGAGCACAAGAGGTTCAAGCCTGGCTCAAACAGATGACACCCGATCTGCTCTAAGCCGGTCAAGCAATACGCCGTTGGAAGTGGGAAGAAACCAGGAACATCCTTCGGTTGCCTCTGTGCCATACAGCAATGCTGGATATACTTTCAGCTCTTTCCGGAAAGCACAGAGCCCCGCTCACGCATCACTGCAACAACATGCTATAAAGTTGCCAATGAAGATGCTCTTATCTTTTGTCCTTACGGGAGCTATGCTTTATGTAAGCGATCAAGTGGTGAGGTTCTTTTTCACCTGAGTGGGGATGAAATGCAAGATCCCTTGTTCGGAGGCGAGCAGCAGGTGCGGCTTCATAGCTGTATCGTGGTCTCTCGTTCGATTGTTCCTCAGAAGCCAGGACATGGAAGGATAGATATGAAAGTTCTCGTTGCTGGTGCGACTGGAGCCCTGGGTGTGCCGCTGGTCCGCGCTCTCATCGCAGATGGTCACCAGGTGCTCGGCCTGACTAGAACGCCCGACAACGCTGGCGGGCTTTCCACCCTGGGCGCGCAGCCGGTTGTGGCTGACGCAATGGACCGCGACGACCTGCTGAAAGCCGTCGATGGGCTGCGCGCCGACGCGGTCGTCCATGCGCTGACCGCTCTCAAGAAGACACCGCTGCGTCACCGTGACATGTACCAGACGAACGCCTTGCGCGAGGTGGGCACTGCCAACTTGCTCGCCGCTGCCCGTGCCGTCGACGCGCGCAAATTCGTGGCAGAGTCCATGACGATGGGCTACGGGTACGGCGACTGGGGCGAACAGGTGCTCACCGAGAACTACCCGTTCGCCCCGCCAGGCCGCTCTCAGGAGTTAGAGCGGCACCTGGCGGGATTCCGTGCGTTGGAGCGGCAGCTCTTCGAGGCGACGCAGGCGGGCTGGGTCGAAGGCGTGTCACTCCGCTTCGGAGCCTTCTACGGACCGGCATCCATCCGACCCATCATCCAGATGCTGCGCCGCCGCAGCTTACCCCTGCCCGATGGTGGACGCGCGGTCATGCCCTGGATCTATATCGAGGATGCTGCTGCCGCCATCGTTGCCGCGCTCGAACGTGGCAGGCCAGGGCAAGCCTATAACATTGTCGATGACGAACCGGTGCGGGTACGAGACTTCTTCACGCAGCTTGCGCAGCAGTCTCACACTCCGCGGCCCCTCTCTCTCCCTAGTTGGGCAATGCGACTGGTTGCCCCGTATGGGACCGATTTCTTCGCCACGACGATGCGCGTTTCCAACGCCAGGGCCATCCGCGAGCTTAGCTGGAAACCAGCTGCCGCGCCGACCTACCACGAAGGTATCCAGCGGGCTATCCAGGCACTCGGCCAGTAGGTAATGGCTTCTTTGAGCACAAGACCTGGCTTGCCTCTGTTGGCTCTTCCGCAGCTTCGAAACATCATGCGCTGCAAGCGCACCACTGCGCATGATGTTTCAGGATCGATCTCACTCCCCTTAAAAAGGTAGTCATGTTATTTCGGCGAGAGCCCTAAGAGAGGTGCCCTTCTAAGGCTCGGATATATCTGTCTGCTGACCTCTGCACAGCGTTGTGAGCATCTTTTAAGATGAGACGGTCATACCAGGACGAATAGAGGCGTTCAAAATCATACGGCAAAATGGTGTCAGCGATGTGACGCACCTCCGCTGCCGCAAGCGGGATCAGATTGGGATAACTCCACATAAAGCTCACCCACTCCCAATCGGGCACCACCATGATGGTATCTCCTGTGAGCAGAACCCCTTTGCCATCAGCCGCATGTGCCCAATGCAACACGGTACTCCCAGGAAAATGCCCTCCGAGTCGCACCAGTGTGATGTCATCGAAGAGGGGATAGGTCTCGCCAGTCCAGAAGGTGATGCGCTCACTTGGTCTCATGACCCACTGACGGTTCGTTTCATGCACATAGATTCGTACATCAAAGCGCTCAGCCCATGCAATCATTGAGGAATAGAAATGGGGATGAGAGAGCGCGATAGCTGCGATCCCACCTAGTCGTTGGACTGCGGCTACGGTGTCATCATCCAATAGACTCACACATTCCCAGAGCACATTGCCTTGCTCTGTTTGAACCAGCAATGCGCGTTGTGCGATGGCAAAGGAAGGCTCAGTCCCAATGCCTGTGAGACGCGGTTCGAGTGGTCGAAAGGTGTTGTGAAAGCCGTCCTGCTGCAGAGCGGCTATGGTGGTCCACATCTGTCCTTCATGTCGAACGTATTGGCGCTTGTCGAGGCAAATAGGACACCCCTGCGGAGGCGTTAGGCTAGCAGGGTATTGCGTCCCACACGTGATACAGATCCAGTGCTCCATCTGTTCCTCCTACGCTAGAATTTCCTGCAAAGCATTGTATCATGCGTATGAGAGCAGAGCACTGGACGAAGGAACAGGTTGGTGATCGCCTTGTCTGTCGAGAAAAAGAAGTGCGGTTGGGATCGAGGAATGGCTGTCTGTGATTACTTCTCCCAAACCGTTGTCGCGGAGGTCGCTGAAGTTTCTGTTGCATCCGATTATTCCGTGCGGGTTCACCGGGTCGTTTGTGCAGTAGATTGTGGACTGGTAGTTCATCCCACAATTGCAGAGACGCAGATTGAAGGAGCGGTCGTCATGGGATTGACGGCAGCGTTGAAAAGGGAAATCACCGTTGGGGTCATGATGAGCACGTGCGGTGGCTCCTCATTGTGGCTTTCACCCAAAGGATGACGATCCCTGTTATGAAACTGGATTCCTCCCAGTAAAAGACATGCATAAACGAGAGGTCGCTGACTCGACAGCTGCGTACATGAGTGCGAGAGAGTGGAGATTATCACGTCCAGAGCACTCAGGTTCCTGACCTGTCCGAACAGCCTGCACAAAGGCCTGGAGGCTCCCACGTCGATCCGTGAGCGTTATCTCAGGCAGCTTCACTCGACGTGCTCGCTTTCCTAACGGACGAACGGTGACCTGATCAGAAGCCGTATCACCCCGGCTTGTCCATACAATCTCACCCCTAGTACACTCTACGTGCCATTCTCCACTCCAACAGGTCTTCGGGCCAGGGCTTACCCAGCTTCCACGGTAACTGACCACTGCTCCACCATCGAAGGTGATCGTGGCTGCAGCGGCAGCCGGGTCGACGAACTTGCTCCAGGGAGGGTTCCAGGCTTGACAGGTGATCTGAGATGGCTCCTGACCGAGAACAACACGCATCAGATCGAAATGGTGGATGGCCATATCTACGAGCAACGGCTGCCATACCTGGTAATAAGGCTGGCTTTCCAGTACAGCGGTATTCTTGTAGCGCCGGAAGTCAATACTGACAGTGCCAATCGATCCCAGTGTTCCTTCGCGAACTAATGTGGTAACGGCTCGAACGGCCGGAAAGAAACGATAATTCTGGCTGATCATGAGCACCCGGCTACGTTGCGCAGCCGTTTCGACCACCTGTTGCGCCTCAGCTATTGTTGGCGCAAACGGCTTTTCAAGTAATACATGTTTCCCCGCGTTGAGGGATGCCAATGCAAGCGGGACATGCGCTGGCAGGCTGGCAGTGACGAGCACGGCATCGGCCTCAACGGATGCCAGGGCAGACTCAAGTGTCAAGAAACATCGCTCTGCCGGCAGTTTGAGGAGCTGTCGCGCTTGCTCAAGCTTCCCCACGTCCAGATCTACACAAGCTACCAATTCAACATCACTACTCTGCTGTATGACATGGGTCTCCCAATTCTCGCCCCAGCTACCCATCCCTACCTGCACAAGACGAAGCGCCATCGCGCCCTCCTTCTCCTCTCGTCTTGCCTGAGCGTAGCTAGCACGCAGTGCGTTGGCAAGGCGGATAGGTACCGAATAGCCTCGCTCCACTCCTGACATGGGATGTAACCCTCTCCTGCTGGCCCCACTGCTGTCGTGACACTGGAGCATTCCCCGCCAGGGAGCAATTGAACAGAGCATGCATCCATCGCGACCATACGTACAGGAGCGGGAGGAGGATTTCTTTCTGTAATCACTTCACTGTGGTGCCGCCCAGCGCACGGCGTTGGCAATCACGCGCTGGACCTCGGGGTGATGGTACGTCGGGAGCGACTCGTGCCCTGGGCGGAAGTAAAAGATTCTTCCGCGCCCGCGAGTATAGCAACAGCCGCTGCGAAATACTTCGCCCCCGGTAAACCAACTCACAAACACAAGGGTCTCTGGTTGGGGGATGGCAAAGTATTCACCGTACATCTCTTCGCGCTCGATGTCAATGTACTCACCTATCCCTTCCACAATCGGATGTCCTGGAGCTGTCACCCATAAGCGTTCATGATCATCCGCTTCGCGCCATTTCAGGCTGCAACTGGTGCCCATGAGGCGTTTGAAGATTTTCGAGTAATGACCTGAATGGAGCACAATCAGCCCCATCCCATTTAAAACACGTTGATGCGCGCGTTCCACCAGCGCATCAGAGACTTCATCATGGGCAAGATGTCCCCACCAAATCAGCACATCCGTCGTGGCGAGTAGGGTCTCAGGGAGGCCTTGTTCAGCTTCGTCCAAGGTTGCTGTACGAATTGCCCAACCTGTTCGGGTCAGCCCCTGGGCGAGCGCGGCATGAATACCGTGAGGATAGTGTACCGCTACATGTGGGTCTGTTCGCTCATGACGAAACTCATTCCAAATAGTGACTTGCGTCATGGATATTCAGTTGATCCTTTCGTTTCTCAGACTGCTCGGCATCTATCTGCCTTACCTGTTCGTATCAGAGCTGCCAAAGACACTGTCGCGTCTATAGTCGTTCGGACAACGAGGCTGGCGCCTCTATTGCTGCACAGCCAGTCCGAACGAGCGGAGTGCGCTTCGCTCAGGCAAGACGAAAAGAGAAGGTGTAACGTATCTTATCACGCTTTGAGAAACTATTGGGTCCCTGCGGGGCCCAGGTTGAGCTAACCGTTTTCCTCTCCTCGACGCACAGCATCGCCTCACATGTAGGCTCTGGCGCTCCGTTTGCTCTTCTGGTTCGGTCTCACTACTCACAACCGTATTGTATACTTCTCCGGATTGCCCATCATAAAGCACAACATTACTCTGTTTGTTGAGGTCCCATATCTTGGCCAGACGGTCACGGCTCGATGAGGTGACGTATTTTCCATACTCGCAGTTTCTCCCGGCAATCGTGGCAGCACTGTTGGGCTAAAAAATTGTATCATACCAATAGCGCTTTTGCTACAGCTATATTCTTGAGGTAACCGTTAATAAGGCGGTAAAAATGGTTTAAAATCTGAGGACGAGGTAAGAAGGAGAGAAAAAAGGATGCGGTTACATTTGTTGCTTGTGCTGGCTACGTGCAGTATCCGTATGGGAATAGGATGATCTGAATTGGCAGTTTCGTCCTGTATAATCCTAACCGGAAAGAACGCCCTGCGATCTTTTCCATAGCGAAGGCTGGTATGCACATGGGAAACGCAGATGAGACGAGTTCGCTGCTCGGGAAATCGCTCGGCCATTATGATATTGTCGAGCTTATTGGCGTTGGCGGGATGGCGAGCGTTTTTAAAGCAACTCAGCCGGCTCTGAATCGCTTTGTGGCGATCAAAGTATTGCCTGCCACGAAAGAGCGTGACTCTCTTTCAGCAGCGCGCTTTGCGCGGGAGGCCAGTTCCGTTGCACGTGTGTCTCATCCCAATATCCTGCCACTCTACGACTATGGTGAGCAAGATGGCCTTACCTACCTCGTCATGGAATATGTCGATGGCGGATCGCTGGGGGACGAGCTGAGAAAGCGGGGAGCCTTGTCCATAGCAGAGGCCGCGAATTACGTGATCCAGGCAGCCGAGGGATTGGATTGCGCACACCGCAATGGCATTGTGCATCGTGATGTGAAGCCCGCCAACATGTTGCTGCGCAGGGATGGACGCCTCTTACTCTCTGACTTTGGCATCGCCAAACTCCTTGGGGATACAACCGCCCTTACACAAACGGGAGTGAGTATTGGGACCCCGCAGTACATATCACCGGAGCAGGCGACCGGCCAGCTGGTGGATGCTCGGAGCGATATCTACTCGCTCGGCATCGTGATGTTCCACTGTCTGATGGGTCGTATTCCTTTTAGCGCAGACAACGCGGTTACTCTCATTTTGAAACATCTGAACGAGCCACTGCCGACCGATCTCTTGGATGCGAGAGGAGTCCCGCCTGAAATTACGCAGGTGGTGCTCAAGATGACCGCGAAAGCACCAGCAGACCGCTACCGATCGATGAGAGAAGTGATCACAGCGCTGACCGAGGCGTTGACCGCGCTGCATATCACTCTCCCGAGCAGGCATGCTGAGGACCAAGAGAGCGTATCACTATCGAATCAATCGCCGCCGTTTTCAGAATCACTGGCCATTGCTGATTCCCACAAGGAAGTCGGAGAACAGGCAGGGGTGGACGAAGCTTCCTCTCATGCTCAGCGGGCATCTTCTGTGCTCTCGACGGCGCTGTTCCCCGAGGCAATCCTGAAGCCGCAGAAGTTGAGTGACTTTTTCATCATGTACCATCGGGCTGACCGTGCATGGGCCAAGTGGATTGCCTGGCAGCTCGACGGTGCGGGCTACTCCATTATCCTTCCGCCCTGGAGTATTGGATCCAACTCCGACTTTGAGATGGAGATGCAGAAGGCAACCGCGAAGGCGAAACGCGCCATCGTGGTCCTTTCGCCAGATTACCTGAATGCACTCAGCACCAGGGCTTCGTATCTGGCGGCCTTTGGTAGAGAAGCGATGAACGAGCAGAGCCGGTTGCTGCCGATCAGTGTAAGAGCGTGTGGACGCAAATTCAGCAAGTTCCTAGAGTCCATCAACCCCGTCGATCTGGTTGGAGAAGATGAGCCAACGACATTGACGCTGCTGCTTGCGGGGATACGGAATGAAAGTATCAAGCTCACGACCCCCCCGTCGTTTCCTGGGAGAGTAGTTGGTGACTCGATGGAAACCGAACCTGGCTTTCCCAATAGAGCCCTCATGAGGCGGGAATCATCAACCGAAACAACGACAGATTTGCCCATAAAAGCGCCTCTCCCTCCTCGGCCCTTTCCCAGACAAGGTCTCAAAGTCTTCTTTTCCTACTCGCACAAAGATAAAAAACTGCGTGGCGAGTTGGAGAAATATCTGAATCACTTGAAGCGGCAGCAGTTGATTGTGGGCTGGCACGACGGAGAAATTGGGGCAGGAACAGAATATGCCCAAGAGATTGCGAAGCAGTTGAGCGAAGCGCACATTATTCTGCTACTGATCAGCCAGGACTTTATCGCCTCTGACTACTGCTATAACATTGAGATGCAGAAAGCGCTGGAAAGACATGAAGCAGGAGAAGCCTGCGTAATCCCGATCATTGTTCGCCCAGCGTTCTGGGAACATACCCCCTTGGGCAAGTTACAGGCGCTGCCAACGGATGGTAGGCCCATTACGCACTGGCCAAGTCGGGAGCGAGCGTTGATGGATGTTGTCCAGGGGATCCAAAGGGAAGTCGATCGGTTGATGAAACATAGTGAGGAGACAGAGAAGCGCCATCTACCCTTGCCATGAAATACCCCACAAACCATAGAAATCCTGCGCTGAATTGGCTTACTCTGACTTGAAAGTGGATGAGTATCTGACCGCTATTCGAGATAACCGCTACGTTTTCATCCAGGAAAGATCACAGGAACAACCGTGAGCAAAAAGCGGGCAGTCTCTTGACAAAGAGATGCATATACATGTATCTTGCATATAGGGACTTCAAATACGCTGAAAGGGATAGCGAACAAACACACGCGCTCATGCATTGTGAGACTATCGTGAGCACAACGCTCTTTCCTGTGATACAACCGTGATGTGGTTCAGGTATGCTTGCGATGAACAGTGCGACAAAGACATGGAGATCAGTTCACAGGAGGCCATGCTTGCTATGCAGGCAGAAACGACGCTGGCGCGTCTACCGCTGTGCGGTCATCTGCCTGAAAGGAACGTAGTGCTTTTTAGGAGCGTTCGCACAGAACACGAAAGCAAAGGAGGTTCTCGTATGGGAACATTGGAAGGTGCAGTGGTGATCATCACCGGCTCTGCACGGGGTATCGGGCGTGCGATAGCAGAAGAGATGGGCAGAGGTGGGGCAAACGTCGTCGTGAACTACTCCAAGAGTCAGGGTCTGGCAGAAGACCTGGTCGCGCAGTTGCGGGAGAGCGGGTCGCCACAGGCTGTGGCGATTCAAGCCGACGTCTCGGATGCAGCGCAGGCAGCCCGGCTCATCGAAGAGACCTGCAGCCAGTTTAGTCGCATCGATGTGCTGGTCAACAATGCGGGCATCAACATCGATCGCTCGCTGAAGAACCTGAGTGTGCAAGACTGGAACACCGTCATTCAGACTGACTTGAACAGCTATTTCTACACGGTGAAAGCAGCCTTGCCCTACTTCATGCAGCAGAAAAGCGGCAAGATCATCAACATCAGTTCTGTCATAGGCCAGATGGGCAACTTCGGCCAGGCCAACTATGCCGCCGCCAAGGCTGGCATCGTCGGCTTCACCAAAACAGCGGCCCTGGAGTTAGCCCGCTCCCATGTCACGGTCAATGCCGTTTGCCCTGGCTTCATCGCCACCGAGATGTATGAGGGGATTCCGGAGAAGGCCAAGGAAGCAATTGTGGCACGTATTCCTCTTGGCCGTGTCGGCACTGCCCAGGAGGTCGCGCGTGCCGTGCGCTATCTCATCGTCGATGGGGACTATATCACCGGCGCTTCCTTCAACCTCAATGGCGGGCTGTACTTGCAGTGACCGTTTCCTGTCGTTGTCTTTATTAGAAGGAGAAAGAACATGGCACCACGAGAAGTTGTCGTTCTGAGCGGTGTACGCACTGCGATTGGAGACTTTGGCGGCGGTTTGAAGGACAAGCCCCCTACTGAGCTGGGCGCTGCGGTTGTCCGCGAGGCGGTCAAGCGAGCGGGGATCAATCCAGCAGAGGTAGGACATGTCGTCTTGGGCAATGTGATCCATACCGATGTCCATGATATGTACCTGGCGCGTGTGGCGGCAATCAATGCCGGCCTGCCCGTCGAGACGCCGGCCCTCACCCTGAACCGTCTGTGTGGCAGCGGCTTGCAGGCCATTGTGTCGGCTGCTCAGACCATTTATATGGGTGATGCCACGGCGGCGATCGGCGGAGGAGCCGAAGTCATGAGCCGCAGTGCGTACTGGCTCCCGAGCGCGCGTTGGGGCCAGCGCATGGGCGATGGCAAGGTGATTGATGCCATGGTGGGAGCCCTGAGCGACCCGTTTGACGATTGCCACATGGGCATCACCGCTGAGAACGTGGCAGAGAAGTGGGGCATCACTCGCCAGGCGCAAGACGAGTTAGCCGTGCAGAGCCACCAGCGGGCAGCCGCGGCCATGAAGGCGGGCTACTTCAAGGAGCAGATCCTGCCGGTTGCATACAAAGTCAGAGGACAGGCGGTGGTCGTTGACACCGATGAGCATATCAAGGCGGATACCACGCTCGAAAAGCTGGCCAAACTGCGCCCGGCCTTCAAAGGCGATGGCACCGTGACGGCAGGCAACGCCTCAGGCATCAACGATGCTGCGGCGGCAGTGGTGCTGATGGAAGCAGGCGAGGCCGAGAGCCGCGGACTGCGGCCGCTGGGTCGCCTGGTCGCCTACGCGCATGCCGGAGTGGAGCCGAAGTACATGGGCGTGGGGCCGGTGCCAGCGGTGAAAAAAGCGCTGGAGCGTGCCAGCCTCTCCATCCAGGACATGGACGTGATTGAGCTGAATGAAGCCTTTGCTGCCCAGGCCCTGGCGGTCATCCGCGACCTGGACCTGCCGATGGACCGCACCAACCCCAATGGCAGCGGCATTTCACTTGGTCACCCTATCGGAGCAACAGGCTGCATCCTGACGGTGAAGGCCCTGTATGAACTCCGTCGCAGCGGTGGCAAGTATGCGCTGGTCACCATGTGCATTGGCGGTGGCCAGGGCATTGCTGCCATCTTCGAGGCGATGTAAGTACAAGCCTTTTCTGTTCAGGCATCGAGTCGTGTGAGGTAAGCTGGCTCGCGGCTATGCCTCCTGCCAGAGATGATGCAGAAGGATGACCACAGGGAAATCTCTCGTGGTCATCCTCGTTCGTTTGTGACAGGTTTGTATCGTATATTTTGCGGGTTCATAGTAGGCGAGGAAACTCCATTCAAGAGCGCGTTCCCGCCTGCTCACTTCATCCTGAAACGTGCGCAATGCTCCCAGGGGACTGGATAGCCGGGCCATCGGATACAGATCCCTCCAGCAGTGCCAGCACGCGCAGCGTCTGACCCGCACCCCTAGAAGACTGAAACCTCGCTTGTGCAGCATCTTTTACTTCCCTGGCGCTCGCCCAGATAAATTGCTGGTGCTCTCTAGGGCTCTGAGTGGGGATGAGGACTGCACCCCGCTCTACCTTGCACAGCGTCACGAGGCGCTCAAGGAGCGCGGCAGCAATTGCACCGGGTGCTTCTGCTGCCGCAAGCTCGATGCGGTGTGAAAGCTGTGCGAGGTCGAGCAGTGCCGTTGTTATTTCAGGTGTGGGGCATCCCGTCCACCGGCTTGTCCTGTGCTTCCATGGTTTTCCTCGTTGCCGCATCATGGTTGTACTTCCTTGTTCTGCCGCGTATTTGTGGTTTATTATAAACGAGGAACACTCACATGGAGATCACGGAAAGGGCGCTGGTATCACAATCCGTAACCGAGGTCAAGATGACGCAGTGGATGTATTGCTACGAGCGCAGCATTGGCTGCGGCGGAGTCTCGAAAGACTGGCTCATCCTTAGATGCGCAAGGGCCCTGTGGTCAAGCTCGAAAGGAACGGCAGATGAACGCGGATGATGGTCGCAAGGCCCAAGGAGCAGACAACGAACGCGAAGCGGTCCCTGACACACCATCGCTCCATACTCCTCCTACGCCTCGCGTTACCTTGCAGGGAGAGATCAGCGAGGCATCCCTCCTCACGCTGCTGGACGTCTTGCCCGATGCGCTGGTCCTGGTCGATGCTGCCGGACGTATCGAGCAGGTGAATAGCCAGGCGGAAGCGTTGTTTGGCTACCCGCGCTCCGAACTCGCAGGCCTGCAGCTGGAAGTCCTCCTGCCTGCACGCTTTCATGCCGTCCACGGGCTCCATCGTGAGCGCTATGCCGCCTCTCCCCGCATCCGTCCCATGGGCGCGGGGCTGGAACTGTACGGCCGGCGCAAAGATGGCACGGAGGTCCCGGTGGACATCAGCCTGAGTCCGCTCACGTTGGGTGGCGCGCTGCATGTGCTGGGCGCTATTCGCGATATCACCGAGCGCCGCCGCCTGCAAGAGCGCGAGCATGCGGCGCGCGCGGAGGCCGAAGCCCGCCTGGCGCTCTTGCAACTGATTCTGGATGCCTTGCCCGCCAGCGTCTATATCGTGCAAGGCGAGGAGGCCCGCCTCGTGCTGGCCAATCGTGCCACGACCACCCTCTGGGGAGCCCCCTGGCACATGGGTCAACCCATGCTGGATTTTCTGGCCACCCAGCACATTCGTCTGTTCGGCACCGATGGCCAACCGCTTCCACCCGCCGCGTTCGCCACCTTGCGCGCCGTGCACGAGGGAGAGACGGTGCACCAGCACCAGGAGACCATCCGTCACGCGGATGGGACCACCCTTCCGGTGCTGGTGAATGCCGTGGTGCTCGGCCGGCGCTTGCTGGCCGGTGTGCCAGCAGAGGTGGGAAGGGGAAGCTCCCCCACCGACGCTGCGGAACCCGTGGCGCTGGTGGTCCACCAGGATGTCACCGCACTCAAAGCAGCCGAGCAGCTCAAAGATGAGTTTCTCAGTATTGCCGCACACGAATTGCGCACGCCCCTTGCCGTCCTGAAGGGCTTTGTGCAAACGTTGCTCGTCCAGACCGCACGAGGCAAAGGGCAAGAGCTCGTCGAGTGGCAGCTGGAAGCCCTGCAGAACATTGACCAGGCCACCGCTCGCCTGGTCGAACTGACCGAGGACCTGCTCGATGTCACGCGCCTGCAGGCAGGGCGACTCGCCTTGCAGGTTGACCCAACCGACCTGGTTGCCCTGACCAGGCGTGTCGTGACGCGCCTGCAGATGACAACTGCGCGTCACACCCTCTCGCTGGTGACCCCGCTGGAGCACCTGGTGGCCCAGGTGGACCCGCGACGCATGGAGCAGGTGCTCAGCAATCTCATCGGCAATGCCATCAAGTACAGCCCAGCAGGCGGCTCGATCGAGGTGACCATCGGCGAAGAGGAGCAGGCACACGCAGCGCTCCTGTGTGTCAGCGATCATGGTATCGGCATTCCTGCGCAGCAGCACCTGCTGGTCTTCGGTCGCTTTGCACGAGCAGACAATGCCCGCGCCTACGGCATTGGCGGCACAGGGTTAGGGCTCTACCTGTGCCGCGAACTCGTCGAACGACACGGTGGCCGCGTCTGGTTCGAGTCTGTCGAAGGGCAGGGCTCCACCTTCTTCGTTGCGCTGCCGCTCCTCTGCTCAAGAGAGCTGTAGGCACAGCATTTCACCGCCCAGGCTTTCGCCAACAGGCGCCGCGTGGGAGATGCAGCGCAGCAAGCACCTGCTCGCAGAAGGCTGCGAGCGGGTGCGCCGTCGAAACCACACTGTGTTGCATCTGCCGCGCTTCGTCGCAGTCGAAGTTCTCCCACGCGGCGCGACCGGCCCTACGAGCGGCTCAATATCAGCTGTGTAAAGGGTTGACGGAGGCGCAGCGAGCCACCCCGCGGGCGCTGGGAGTGATTGTGGGGCTACAACATCAGGCCGAGATCGAACACCATGAGATCGGGCCGATGAGTTGAGCAGCAGTTTTTGGAAGACGCGCTCCAAGAAGAAGGTATCACCTTTCCCTGTGAGCTCCTTCTCCTGCTTGTAGATATGCCACGCGGCCCAGGCATGCACGGGCGGATTGACATCGCCGAAGGCCCATTCGTAGGCGGGCAACTGGCCGTTGGGATGCATGTACCACTCGTAGAGCTGCAGGAGCAGTTGTTTCTTTCCTAGCAGGTGTTGTATGAGCAGTCCTCGTTTACCATTTAGCTGCCACTCAGTCACCACCTTCATACTTGAACGAGAGCTCCATCTTCACGCGGTAGGTCAGCGCTTTGCCAGACTCGATATGGACGTCTTGCTCGACGATGCGGGCGACCCGCAGGTCCCGCAATGTCTGCGAGGCCCGCTCAATGGCCGCCGCTGCCGCCTTCTCCCACGACTCGTTACTGGTGCCCACCAGTTCGATCACTTTGTACACGCTTTCTGCCATACTGTTCTCCTTTCATTCTGAAAAAGATCAACCTATCAGAGCCTACTTGTCTTGATGCTCGTCCTCCTCATTGTTGAAGAAACGTTGTATTGATCATACAGCGGGGGCATCAGGCAAAGTGAGCGACAATCTCCATGGTATCCATGCTCGGATCAAGCTGCTTCGTAATGCCATCGAGCAGCCCGAGGACACGCCCGACCAGCAGCAAATCGGTGGGAATAGTGCCGATGCTCTTGCCGATCTGCATGCCGACCTCCACCGCATCCACATCACTCGCCGTTTCATTAGACTCGCCGGCCTGATCATTGCCCAGGAGCACCCCCACCAGTTGCAGCAGGGAGGTGAAGTCCACCTCCTCGTCGAACTTGAGCCCGGCTTCGGCAAGCGCCCTGGTGAGCCCATCGAAATCGCCGCGCGTCAGCGATTGCACCATCTTGCGCAGCGCGTCGACGAGTGAGGGGGCCAGGGGGGCGGTCAGCCCGTGGTCGAGCAGCACCAGCCGTGGGCCAGGCTGCACGAGCAGGTTGCCGGGATGAGGGTCCGCGTGTAGGATGCCGAGATGGAGCAGCTGGTCGGCATAAAGATCATTGAGCAGCCGCGCCACCTCGTGCGGGGAGATGCCGGCCTGCTCCAGGGCCTCGCGGTCGGTAATCTTGATGCCGTCAATGAACTCCATCACGAGCAGGTGCTCGGTGCTCAGCTCGGGAATGCACGCTGGAATGAGCGCATCTGACCGGTGCGCAAGTGCCGTCCGCAGTGCGGTCATCGACTCCGCTTCGTGCCTGAAGTCCAGCTCCGGTGGGAGCGTTTCTTGCAGGTAATCGACGATCGGCTGGAGCCCTATCGCGGGAGCGAGTCGCGCAATCGCCTTGACAATCTGCTCCAGCACCGCCAGGTCCATCGCCACCAGGTTCTCGATATCCGGGTACTGCACCTTGACCGCCACCTCTCGCCCGTCGTGCAGTCGCCCACGATGCACCTGGGCAATCGAGGCGGCGGCTACCGGCTCCCGCTCGATTTGGGCAAATACGTCTGCTGGACGCTGACCCAGTTCGCGGGTGATGGCTTTCTCTATCTCCGACCAGGAGCGCGGCGGCATGCGATCCTGCAGGGGGGCCAGGGTGCGGATATAGGCGAACGGAAGTAGATCAGGCCTCGTGGAGGCGAACTGACATGCCTTAATCAGCGCTCCGCCAAGCGAGGTGGCCGTCTCCAGCACCCGGTTCGCGCTGCGCTGGTGCTGCAACTCCCAGTCCCGCGGCTTCACCAGCGAAGACAACCACTTCGCACGTTCACCGAGCGTGGTATACCCGACGAAGATATCCGCGGCAACGGCCGCCAGCACCAGCGAGCGCGAAAGGGACTGACCGACTGGAATTACGCGCGTGGCGTGTTCCTGTACCTGGAGACCGGCCTCCGTCCAGAGAAACGCGTTTGAACGGGCCAGGTCGGCCAACCTGCTTTTCGAACCGATCCACGGTTTTCTTGGCGTCCAGAGAAACGCGTTTGAACGGGCCAGGTCGGCCAGACGGGTAAGAAACAGAACAGGATTGGGCGTTATAGCCCCATTGGTAAAGACCGCCCACGTCTCCTCGATGGTATGCCTCACCGCCTGATCGAGGACCCACCTTTTCTTCATCGTACGTTTCTTCTCCATCTTGACGCTGCCACTTTCCTCTCTTTCACGAACGCAGTTCGCTCTTCAACACTTTGCCCGTAGCCGTCGTGGGCAACTCCGTACGGAACTCGATGAGACGTGGATACTTGTAGTCGGCCATGTTCTGTTTCGACCAGGCCACCAGTTCAACTTCTGTGATGGTTGCACCATTCTTGATAATAACGAACGCTTTCACCTCTTCCCCGTGACGCTCGTGCGGCACGCCGATGACGGCTGCCAGGCTCACTGCCGGATGGGTCATCAGCACCTCCTCGATCTCGCGTGGGTAGACGTTGAAGCCTCCGCGAATAATCATATCCTTCACGCGGTCGACGATGTAGAGATAGCCATCTTCGTCGCGCCGCGCGATGTCGCCAGTGTGGAACCAGCCATTGCGCATCGCTTCGGTGGTTGCATCGGGGCGTTTGTAATAGCCCTTCATCACGTTGTGCCCCCGGATAGCGATCTCCCCCACTTCGCCGGTCTCCACGTCCTGGTCGTCCGCATCGACCAGGCGTACCTCGACGCCCCACACGGGAAAACCGATTGATCCGGGCCTGGCTTCGCGGTCCAGGCGATGGAAAACGGCAACGGGGCTGGTTTCAGAGAGGCCATACCCCTCCAGGATTTTGACGTTGAACTTCTCGTTAAAGGCTCTCATCACCTCCACCGGCATAGCCGCTCCGCCCGAGATAGTAACGCGCAGCTTGCGGGCGATTTTCTGCAAGTCGTATTGGTCGGCCCGGGGGTAGTGGAGCATCGCCCAGTACATCGTCGGCACGCCCGCGAAAATGGTGATGTTCTCTTCATCCATCAGGTGCAAAGCAGCATCAGGACTAAAGCGTGGCAGCAACACCAGGGTGGCCCGGTTGTAGATGCCCGCGTTCATCTGCACGGTCTGCCCAAAGGAGTGGAACAGCGGCAAGGTGATCAGATGCACATCATGCTCCGCTCTAGGGTACATCGTATCGGACAGGCGGGCATTGAGGAGCATATTCAGGTGCGTCAGTTCTGCCCCTTTGGGCTTGCCCGTCGTCCCACTAGTGTAGAGAATGACGGCGGTATCATCAGGACTCGTCGCGACCGTCTCGAATGTCGTTGGCTGGTCACCCATCAGCATGCTTAGTGTTGTTGCGCCTGGGATGGAGGATGGGGCATCGGGCTTATTCGTTATCAAGAAGAAGTGCTGGCAACTCTCCACCTCCTGGAAGGCAGCGTAGCCCATCTGACCGGTGGGAAGCTCAGGCATGCCTTCCTGGCAGAAATAGGCCTTTGCGTCTCCATCGGTCAGGTGATAGGCGATTTCACGCGTCTTGAGCAGGACATTGAGCGGCATGACCACGCCTCCTGCTTTGAGAATGCCATAGTACGCAATCACGAAGGACGGCACGTCCTGGCAACTGAGGGCGACCTTGTCTCCCTTCGAGATGCCCGCCTGGACCAGACCATTGGCGACCTGATTAGCGGCTGCCTGTAACTCTGCATACGATAGCCGAGTTCCCTCGCAGATGATAGCGGTGCGTTCAGGCACTTCCCGCACACTGTCTTCGAGGAGTATGGCAAGGTTTAACATCTGCTTTCTCCCTTTCCTTCTGGAAACACACACGGTATATCACCAACGTATTATAGTCGTCTCCTGCATGAGCCTCTGCAACGCGACTCGTGTAGCCAGACTTCCGGCTTCCGTATGCTCGAGTGTGTTGACATCGTATCGCTCGCGGTTTATGTATATCCCCCTGTCTGCTCTGCTAGACAAACGCGCTGAAACCGGTGATGGCCCGGCCCACAATGAGTGTGTTCATTTCGCGTGTGCCTTCGTAGGAGTAAATGGCCTCGGCATCGGCCACAAAGCGCCCCACCTGGTGGTCGAGCAATATGCCGTTGCCTCCCAGTAGTTCGCGGGCATAGCCCACCGTCTCGCGCATCTTCACCGTGCAGAAGGCCTTGGCCAGCGAAGCGTGTTCGTCACCCATCATCCCCGCGTCCTGCATATGCGACAGGCGCAGGACCATGCATTGGCAGGCCGTGATGTTGCCGAGCATGCGCACCAGCAGGTCCTGGACTAACTGGAAGCGGCCGATCGGTCGTCCAAACTGCTCTCGCTCCTGGGCGTATGTGAGAGCCAGCTCGTAGGCTCCCTGTGCGCAGCCGACCGCTTCCCAGGCAACACCCGCCCGCGTCATGCGCAAGATGGCAGCCACATCTTTAAAGGAGTGCGCCTGCTGGAGCCGGTTGGCTTCCGGCACGCGGCAGTCCTCCAGCGTGATAAGCGCATTCTGCACCACACGCAAGGCAATCTTGTTTTTCAGTTTCTCCGGCTTGAAGCCTGGGGTGCCTTTCTCGACCAGAAAGCCTTTCACCTGGTCGTCGGCTACATCACGCGCCCAGATAATGACGACATCCGCGAAGGTGGCGTTGCCGATCCAGATCTTCTGGCCGTTGAGCACCCAGATATCCCCTTCGCGCCGTGCGGTAGTGGTTAAGCCGCGCGAGGCCCCAGAACCGACCTCGGGCTCGGTCAGTCCGAAGGCACCGATCTTCTCGAGGCGGGCCATTGGCGGCAACCAGCGCTGTTTCTGTTCTTCCGAGCCGCACAGGTAAATAGAACCCATCGCCAGGCCGCTGTGGACGCCCCGAAAGGTCGCAATCGAACTATCCACCCGCGCCAGTTCCATCATCATCATCCCATCCAGCAGACTGCTCTTGCCGGGACAGCCATAGCCTTGATAGGCCAGTCCCATGATGTGAAGCTCTGCCATCTGAGGGAGGATGTGATGCGGGAATTCCTCACGAATCCAATACTGGTTGATAATGGGGGTGACCTCCGCCTCCAGGAAATCCCTCACCCGGCGTAACAGAGCTTGATCTTCCTCGCCCTGAGTCGAACTAATAGCGTAGAAATCGCCATTGGCCTGCGGAAGCATCTTCTCTGTAATAACACTCATGGTCGTTTCCTCCTCATTGGTAGCCCTCTAACGATGACATACGAGTGTAAGAGTAGGAGCCAGGAAAGAGGAGCACCGCTCATGCCTGGCCATAATACAAAACGAAAAGGCGTACAATCATCATACACTATGCAGAGTTTCCCTACCAGTCAGCAAAATCTTTCGTCCAGCGCCACACCCATTCGGTTTGCTTGTTGATAATCGCCTGTCCCCAGGGTGAAGATCCCACTTTGTCCTACATGCATCGTCATTTCTCCTCACCCGCCTTTCTTTCGCACGTGATGGATCGGTGGTGGAGGAAGGTTGGCAAATCTTAGTGCGTCCCGATCCATATACGTTTCCCAAATAGATCTGGTTATACATCCCTCTGAGCAGTATTCCTTCTTGCTCATCCGTAATTTTATCAATCCGCGCCGTAAAACCCTGTGGCTTGAGCCCTAGGGAGAGAAGACACGTTCCCTTTAGGTGGCTTGGGAGGCGGGGTAGCGTAGAAGCTGTAGAGGACCTGTAAGATGTTTGGTCCAAGCGGGTCGATAAAGGTTCCACCTGGACTTCCCCCCCTGTCCAGACATGGCTCGCGCCGGCTGCTACCCAGTATTCCTGCACCTCATGGCCAGCGGAGTCGTTCCAACTCCTCTCAATATAGGGGTGGCTCGCAGGAGGGGATGCGGTGATGATGTGCGATGGGTTCGCAAAGCTGGCATCATAGTGTTCGTGCGACGCCAGGTGATCGGTCTGCATCCATTGCTGAACGACCAGATCACCATTGATGGGAGCGACGACGGGATAGTCGGTTCCCTGGAAGACCACGGTTGGGACCACGCGGGCGTAGCTTCCTATCACCTGATAGGCCCTCTCCCCTGTCCTGAGGGGGTCCATACAGGTTAGAGGCGATAATCAGAAAGATATATACAAGACCCTGCTGCTGTAGATGGGATATACTATAGAGATGCTTAGATCAGCGTGAGGGAGAGCACTCTTTTCGTTCAGCGTGCGCAGATGGTGAAGCCCAATTTTGTCCTCTCCGAGGACAACGCAGCTGCTGTAGCCCAGATCTGCATCCGACTGGACGGGCTGCTACTATCCCTGGAGTTGGATTGACAGACGAAAAGAACTATTGCTGAATTTCGTACACGCGACCTATGAAAGGAGAACGGATCAATGAGTGACAAAAAGACAGATGAAGGCCTGTTGAAGACCTGGGCGGAGTCGCAGCAGAAGCTGCTGAAGGACTGGCTCGACACCTTGCGGCGGTTTGGTGGGACACCGACTCTGGAGCTCTGGACGAAAACGGTAGATGCCTGGCAGTCCTCGGTGAAAGAGACCATAGATGCGCGAGCCGAGTGGGTCCGGCAGTGGACCGAGACTCTGGCCAACGCCAAGGGAACCCCCGAGGAACTGCACGAGCTGGCTAGTAAGGGGCGAGAACAGTTGCAGCACTGGGCAGAAGCTGAGCGCGACCTCTGGCAGGGCTGGTTCAATATAGTGAGAGAGATCAATTTCAGGCCGGAGCCTGGAGCGGGAGCGCAAGCAGGTAGGGACCTCGTGCAACTCTGGCAAGATAGCGCGCACAAGATGATTGATGCGCAGGCGGCGCTGGTCCAGCGCTGGACCGAGCGTATCTCTGGGCCGAGGAAGCATGGTCAGTCTCATCACAGCCAGTAGGGACGCAATTTATCGCGTCCTCCTGAGAAGGAGGAGATCGGCATCACTGGCAACGAGGCCTACTGTGCCAGAGCTACGTGGACTCCACAGGATTGGAGTCTGATGAAAGGAAGACAACGTTGGAGACCGATTCACAGCGTTTGATTCACACAGAAGCAGGCGGCCAGAATAGCGGATCGGCAGCTACGCCGCCTCAAACAAAGCCGGGCAGAAAGAAACCCACCCCCGCGGGCAGCCCTTCTAAACGCAAGAGTGCCAACAAACGGATGGAGCACGCTGCACCCGAGGTGGAACAACGCAAAGCTGCCGCCGCACAACCGGCTGTAGAGGACTTGCAGCGGCGACTGGCTGCCGTCGAAGCAGCCCTCGCTGAAGAACGACAGAAGGCCGCTGCCGCCGAGCAGGCGCTCGCTGAACAGCGGTCCACCGCTGCAGCGCACCCTGCCTCCGAGCGAATACCAGAGCAGATGCCGGGTGGAGAGGCTGCCTTTGGCCTCTTGCCCCTCACTGGCTTTAGCGGCGCGGATATGCTCAACGTCAGTCGCCAGGTGATCGAGCAAGCGGTCAAACAACCGCCGGTAGTGTTGAAGCACTACACGAATTTCCTCCTGGAGATGGGCCGCGTGATGACCGGTCAGTCCACCGTCGAGCCGGGCGCGAAAGACAAACGCTTCACCGACGAGGTGTGGAAAACGAATCCCTTCTACCGTGCCCTCCTGCAAACCTATTTGACCTGGCAGCAGAGCCTGGGCGCCTTTATCGATGATGCCGATCTAGGCAAGAAGGACGCTGAGCGGGCACGTTTCGTACTCTCGCTGTATGTGGATGCCGTGGCACCGAGCAACACCCTGTTGGGCAATCCGGCGGCGATGAAGAAGATGTACGAAACGGGCGGGACCAGCCTGGTACGGGGTCTCACGCATATGCTCGAAGACCTGGCCAATAACGGCGGCCTGCCCTCGCAGGTCGACATGAAAGCCTTCGAGCCAGGCAAGGACCTGGCTACCTCACCGGGGGTCGTGGTTTTCAGGAATGAGGTGCTCGAACTGATCCAGTATCAGCCCACGACGCCCCAGGTATATCGCCGCCCGCTGCTCTTTGTCCCACCCCAGGTAAATAAGTATTATGTGATGGACCTGTCACCCAACAAGAGCCTGGTGGGCTACCTGGTTGCCAATGGACTGCAGGTCTTCACCATCAGCTGGCGCAATCCGACCCCCGAACACCGCGAGTGGGGGTTCGACACCTACGACCACGCCATCCTGGAGGCCATCGACGTGGTCCGCGCGATAACCGGGAGCCTGGACATCAATATCCTGGGAGCATGCCTGGGCGGCATGACCCTCGCCACGCTGTTGGGGCACCTGGCAGCGCGAGGAGATCGGCGCATTCACGCCGTGACGTTCCTGGTCACGGTGCTCGATTCCAACATCGAGTCGACGATGGGGCTGTTCGCCACGAAGGAAACGATCGAGGCTGCCAGGCAGGTCTCTCGCTTGCGGGGAGTGATCGAGGGTCAGGAAATGGCACGCGCTTTCGCCTGGCTGCGCCCCAACGATCTGATCTGGAACTACTGGGTCAACAACTACCTGATCGGCAATGACCCGGCGGCCTTCGATGTGCTCTACTGGAATAACGACACGACGCGCCTGCCCGCCAGGCTGCATGGGGACTTGCTCGGCGTCCTGGAGACCAATGCGTTCGCCCATCCTGGTACGCTCACGGTGCTTGAAACGCCCATCGATCTCTCACAGGTGACCAACGATGCCTATATCATAGCAGGCACCACCGATCACATCACTCCATGGCAGGGCTGCTATGCGACCACGCAATTGCTGGGAGGCGAGGTCAAGTTTATCCTGAGTAACAGCGGCCACATCCAGGCCATCCTGAACCCACCGGGGAACCCGAAGGCATCGTACTTCGTCAACGAGCGCTACCCGGCCGATCCCGAGCAATGGCAGGCGCGTGCGCAGAAACGTGCAGGCTCCTGGTGGGAGGATTGGCGAGACTGGCTGGGCCAGCGCTCCGGTGAGCAGAAGGCCGCTCCACAAGCACTGGGCAACGAGCAGTATCAACCGGGCATACCAGCACCCGGCTCCTACGTGTTCGAGCCGTAACATGTTCGGCTCTTTGCGTAATGTTTTAGGAAGAATGAGTATGCCATCAGAAACCACCAGGCCACAGGCGGAGACATGGACTTTCACCGTCAGCGGGCAGCGCCTGCGGGTCGCTACCCGTTTGGGGAACGGCACCCGCACGCCGCTGCTGATGATGAACGGGATCGGGGCCAACCTCGAAGTGCTCCAGCCCTTCGTCGACGCCCTGGATCCGGCCATCGAAGTCATTCGCTTTGATGTGCCGGGCACTGGCGGCTCACCGGCCCCGCTCATCCCGTACCGTTTTTCGGCCCTTGCCCGGTTAGTGACGAAGACGCTCGATCAGTTGGGCTACCAGCAGGTCGATGTACTGGGTGTCTCCTGGGGTGGTGCGCTCGCCCAGCAGTTTGCTTTTCAATACCCCAGGCGCTGCCGGCGGCTGATCCTGGTCAGCACGGGCACCGGTGCGCTCATGGTTCCCGGTCGTCCCTCGGTCCTGGCGAAGATCACCACACCACGACGCTATCAGGACCCGGCCTACATGGCACAGATCGCCGGAGAGGTCTACGGGGGGAAGGCACGCACACAGCCCGAGCTAGCGCACGACTTCGCACGTACGGCACGCTTGGGCAGCGCGCTCGGCTACTTCTATCAACTGCTGGGAGCAGTGGGTTGGACCAGTATCCCCTGGCTGCGCAAACTCCGGCAGCCGACACTGATTCTGCATGGGGATGACGACCCGCTTGTCCCACTGGTCAACGCGAAGATCATGCATCGCCTGATCCCACATGCGAAGCTCTACGTCTTCCACGATGGTCACCTGGGACTGGGGACGAGCGCTCGGGAACTCGCGCAGGTCGTCGAGCAGTTTCTCACAGCTCCCGTCTCTTCCTCAACGAATGGTCTATAATTCAAAAGCCTGAAAGCTGGGTCTTCAAATTCAATCCAGGCAAGCGATTGCGAGCGCTTTTCGGGCGGCCATCGACATCCTCAGGAAAATTCTAGACATGCCCGCATGACTAGGAAGCGGTTCTGCATGTAAACGAGCCCTCGTAGATCATGCGTGGCCTGATGGCGTCTCTGTGCGGGTGCTCATTGGGCTGCATACGGGTGAACCGATGCTGACTGCAGGCGGCTACATTGGGATGGACGTGCATCACGCTGCTGCAAGCCTTCCTGAAAGAGAAACAGGTGCTCCTTCTGCTGGACAACTTCGAGCAGGTCATCGAAGCCGCCGTGATGCTGGCCGAATTGCTGATTGCCTGCCCCCGGCTGAAAATAGTGGTGACCAGCCGTATGGGGCTGCATGTGCGAGCCGAGCACGAGTTCGCCGTGCCGCCGCTGTCTGTGCCGACCCTGAAACAACTCCCTGATCTCAAGGCTCTCTCGCACTACGAGGCGGTGGCTCTTTTCATCGAGCGGGCTCAGGCCATGAAGCCGGATTTCTCGGTGACCAACGCTAATGCTCGTGCCGTGGCCGCCATCTGTGCCCATCTGGATGGACTGCCGCTCGCCATTGAACTGGCCGCCGCCCGCGTGAAGCATTTCTCACCTCACACTAATACTATGCATCCCAATTGCTCATATTTCATGTCAGTAAGATGCCAGGATACGGTCTGCCAGCAGGCCCAGGCAACTGAGATTGGGGAAACCGGGTCCCTGGGCGATAGCCGCCAGCATGGGCAGATGTAATTTAGGGGTGAACCCATCGAGGGAAAGGTCTACAGTTATCGCGTGCTCGATAGTTCGTCCATCAAATGAGTGCGTGACCTCGGCCATGCGCGCGTGGATGCTCTCATCGAGCAGGTGCCTGAACCAAAGGGCGTCGAAGCCACGTGCTACCACAATGTAATCGTACTCGTCGTGTTTCATCTTGCCGTCGTATTCGCTCTCGACGCGCACAGTAGTGTCATTAGCGTGAATGCGCCGCACGGTTCCGAGGACAGAGCGCACATTTTCGGCATTACTGATCTCCCCCATCGCTTTGAGCGAGAACACGCCTCTATCTGTGCGTCTCACAAATTCGCGCCGGTCGGGCTCGCTCAGTTGCAACCAGTTCGCTGCGTGCTGGTGATCGCTGTACAGGCTAGCAAGCCTACCGTCGGGGTCGGAGAATAGCTTGTTCTCCTCAAACCCCTCATCGCGCGAATAGATCACACCATAGGGGCTGATGACTTCAATAAATGCCGAGCTCCTGAGGGCGTCCACCAGCGCGACGACGACCGCGGCTGCGGTTTCTCCCGTGCCTATCACACCAATATTCAGCGGCTTTGTTACCTGTGAACGGAGATGCACGAACTCCTCAACACGCAGCCAGAACGATGCGCCATCCATGATACAAGGGTGCTCTTTGGGCTGACCTGCAATGGTGAGCGGCGTGCCAGGGCCGGTCATCACCAGTCCCTCCCCAGTCAAAATCACGGGCGCACCACCTTCCGAAGGTTGGCACGTCAGTTGCCAGCACTTCTGATCAGCGGTCGTGGCGATCTTCGTCACCTCGGCAACGCACAGGTCAAATTCCACTCGTTTGGCAACCCATTGAATATACTTCGACCACTCACCATGTGTCGGGCGTGTGCGGCCGCGATCAATCCAGTCAGAATAGCGCAACTGGTCGATGAGATAACTCTGCCAGGAGAAGTGTACCATCTCCTTCGCGACTGCTCTGCTGAGCGCTTTGTCTCCCCAACAGGCCGAGAGATAGGGAAAACCGATGTCCTTCTCCGGGCGCGTCCCCAGCAATTGGTTGCCGTCAGTAAACCCCGCTTTGCCTGACCAGTTGGACGCCATGCCTTGCCGATCAACAATCTGCACGTGCGGCACAGGATAGCCCAGTTTCGCCAGGACATGTCGTTTGGCCGCTATTGCGACCGCCTTTGGGCCGGCACCTAGTACCAGCAATGTAGATAGAGACTCAGCGGCATGCTCCACCCGTGTGGTAGCTAGGGATGACTGAGCCGCATTCGCTTCCTTCGTCACGATGCCTTCTTTCCCTCCAACTCTCTCCTCAAAAAGCTGGAATAGTAAAACGCAAACGGTTGGCCCCACCGTTCACGGTGAGCGATTTCGCCAAGAGGCTTACGCTTCTTCTGGCCCTTACCCATTGCTATGAGGACACACGGGGTGTTAAAGTATAGCTGCATGCTCTAAATTCTACGCTCATTTTTTATCCATGGCAAGCGATGGAAGGCATAGTAGTCAACTGCTTCAATCCGTTTCATCAAACCAGGGTGCAGCCACAGGTTGTTCCATTTCTCCTGGCACGTAGACGACAATAGCGCTCGCGCGTTCATTAAGTGTGATCACCCACAGGAAGAGAGAGAGAGTGCTGAGCTTTTCTGCCTGGATGGAGGCAATACGTTGCGGGAACAGCCCATAGAGATCGCATGCCGCTTATATCACCTCTGCCGGTGGTGCTGGTGTTTGCCGCTTCAGCAGGCCGAGTGGACTCATCATGCCTCCTTGACTCCCCGTCCATCGCGGGGTGATGCGTTCCGTCTTGAGAGAAGTATACCTGGCACGGCTTATGGGAGAGAATGGCAGAGCTGATCAGGGAGCGGTTCATCGGGCTGTGAAGTCGTGGAAGTCAGTTGCTGGCTGCTTCGTCACCCTTCCTAAAATAGGGATAGATCCTGTCCCTGGTGGGCATCCATGCGGCTACCCGCTCTCCACGAACTCGGTGAAGAGCTTGAGCACCTCTTCCTGCTTTTCGACATGGGGCGAGTGCCCACAATCGGGCAGGATAACTTCACGATAGCGACCCCCATTGGCCTGATAGCTTTTGAAGACAGCGCGTATCTGCGAGATCATCGGCTGCGCTGGATAGACTTCTGGTCCTGGCCAACCGGGGACGGCCCCCAATTGTCCAAGGAAGCCGAAGTCGAACAATGAGCTATCAGAAACGATCTGGTCATCTGCACCGCGGATCCATAAGACGGGCAGGTGATGGGTGATAGTGGCGAATATGGCCTGGTTCAGGTACCTGGGAGAGAGTGCGTTGTTGGGCCCCTGGGTCCCTGGAGCGACGTTGGGCCAGTTATTCGATGGGGTCATGTCACCTGGATAGATGCCCTCTGCCACCTTGCACGAGAGGAGTGAAGTGACGTAGATCTCTTCGCGGTCGGGGGTGACCCGGAACGGGGGCTTAAAATAGAACGTGTTCAGCACTGTACGCGGTGAAAACTGCTCGCTGCCACGGTCACCTTGTCCGATGCGCTGCACAAACTCAGGATTAGCTGTGCCGCCTCCACTGCCGGCAAAGTCAGGCCAGATGGGTGTGCCTTCTGGTCCCTTCGTGCCGCCAAAGCCAAAGGCCGAGCCAGGCGCCTGCAAGGTAAGCGTGCGGAGAGTGCCAGGAGAGTCTATCGCGTACTGCATGGCAACATTGCCGCCCATCGACCAGCCGAACAGGTGGAATGAGGTCAAGCTGAGGGCTTGTGCCATGGATGAGAGGTCGTCTGAGAAATCGCGCACGCCGCGCGTTGCATTGATCCGCAGCGCCTGGGTGTCGCCGAAGCCACGCATATCCGGTGCGTAGATGGTGTAGTGCCCGGTGGCCGCCAGCGCCAGTATAAAGTCCTGGAAGAAAAGGGATGAAGAGGTATTGCCATGCAGCAGAACGATGGGCGTGCTTCCTGTACCCGCCTCGAGATAGGCTATCTCCAGGCGACCTGTTGTGATTCTTTTCTGGCGAATGCCAGCTAAGAGCGGTGTGGTATCCATGAGTTAATCTTCCTCCTGTGTGTATGGTCATGTGCTTTATCTTATCCTCTGTTGACTGTGCATGGCAAGGATTTCCTTACAAAAGATCATTCATATTGACAAACAGAAAATCCCACTATATACTTTAAGCAACTTGTAATGACAATGTTGTAACGTCATAGTTACAAGGTTGTCATGTTATGGTGGCACATTCCTACTCTACCTCCATATCCGAGGAGGGAACCATGGCTCTACAGTCCCGTAATGTTGGTCGAAAATCGACCATCCTTGAGCAAGATTCTTCTGTACCGCGATACCACCAGCTCAAAGAGATTATTCGGGAACAATGCGCCTCCTGGGAGCCAGGCCAGCTTATCCCTTCCGAATTAGAGTTGTGCCAGATGTACTCCGTCAGCCGCACAACTGTGCGTAAGGCGCTGGATCATCTCACACAGGAAGGATTGCTGTACCGTATTCAGGGTAAGGGGACGTTTGTTGCACCGCCAAAGTTACGCGAACGTTTTGTGCACCAGGCAGCTGGTATCTACGAAGATATGGCGTCTCGTGGTGTTACTATCCGTACACAGGTGCTCGCACAAGCAGTTGTCCCGGCCAATAAGCTCGTAGCACCAGAGCTACAACTGGTTGTGGGAAGCCCGGTCATTAAACTGGTACGCCTGCGTTTCGTTGGTGACGAACCACTGCTTATTTCCACTACATTCTTACCTTATCGTTCGTTTCCCGGACTTGAAAATGAAGACCTCACACATGTCTCCCTCTATGCTGTACTGCGTGAAAAGTATGGTATCCGACTTGGGCATGGAACACGCCTTGTAGAAGCGGTGCCATGCTCCGACGAGGAAGCGGAGTTATTACATATCGCGCCCGCAACGCCGCTACTCGTTGTCAGCGGCACCATGTACGATACCGAAGGCCGTCCAGTTGAATATGGTTTTGCACGGCACCGGGGTGATCGCAGCCAGGTCGAGATTGCTGTTGTCGCGCGGTGATTATAAGGCACTGCTTTCATACACAATTCACTGTTAATGGGTCTAATTCATTAACCTTTGCAAAGGAGGTGAAGCGCAAGTACACCTTTCCTGGTTATCATCTTGTAGCGCAATGAATACACGTATGTGCATTCTGAAATGTGCAACGTCCTTTCCAACGAAGGAGGTTCTACCATGCAGGTGTGGCAAGCAGCATTAATTGCCCTGCTGTGTTACCTGGGAGCCCTCACTACCCCCTGGGCACTTGGCACGACAGGCGGATGGTATGTGCTTACACGTCCGCTAGTAGCCGGCTTTCTCTGTGGATTAATCCTGGGAGATGTCAAAACCGGCGTGCTTATTGGGATTGCAGTGCAAGGCGTCTTCATTGCACTGATTACTCCCGGTGGGTCCGTCCCTGCCGACTTAAGTTTCGCGAGTTATCTTGGAATACCCCTTGCCCTGGTATCTCATGCCTCACCCCCGGTGGCAGTAAGCCTCGCGGTCGCATTGGCCGCCATTGGTGTCGCGGCCTGGCAACTCCTGAGTGTTGGCAATGCTGCCTGGGCGCACGTGTGCGACCGGTACGCTGACGAAGGGAATCTGGCAGGCATCATTCGCGTGAACTACCTGGCCCAGATTGGCACCTTCCTGCTACGCGGCGTGCTGCCTTTCCTGGTACTCTTTTTTGGTGCCGGTTTTGCTCAAAGCGTGATCGCGTTCCTCAATATCCAGGTACCCTGGCTCTTTACCTACCTGGGCCTGCTCGGTGGGGCGTTGCCTGCTGTCGGCATTGCAATTCTGTTACTCCAGATTGCCCCTTCAGCTCGCCTACTCATCTGGTTCCTGCTCGGGTGGGTTCTCGTGGTGTACCTGAAGGTTCCCACCGTGGGTGTTGCAGTGATTGGCGTCCTGGTAGCACTCATGTACTACTGGTACTTCTCGCGCCTGGAGACCGAACCAACTCAACCCCAGAAAGCGGAGGCGTGACATGTCTGACCTCACCTTACACCAGCCCGATGATCAAGCCCACGAGGGCGCAGCGGGCACGATAAATCGGGCCCCTACGACAGAGAAAACACTCTCAAGGAGAGATCTCAACAGGGCCTGGTGGATCTGGACGTTTTTCAATCTGTCAGCATTCAGTATGGAACGTATGCAGGCACCTGCCTTCGTCTACATGATGTCGCCGATCATGAAGCGCCTGTATGGTGACAATCCAGAAGAGATTAAGTCGGCATTGAAACGCCACATGGTGTTCTTCAATACCGAACCACAGA
>WNGQ01000458.1_pt1 | contig 42399 bp, 32 predicted proteins | sample 5407661 | NCBI WGS metagenome assembly WNGQ01 (sample SAMN13153382, study PRJNA577476) | soil metagenome | isolation source: 60 cm soil or saprolite under Garry oak tree replicate 2 | place: USA:California | collected 2016-06-15 | reverse complement strand
GAAATGCTCCTTGATGAGGCGTGCAGCATCATCGTCGCTGATGGCAATCGCTGAAGCGCCCTGGAAAAGCTGGTCGGGGTTGAGAAGGTCGAACCCCGTATATCCGCTTTCGTCGATGCGAAAGCACTCCATGTCTGCGCTCCCTGGCAAATGTGTGGGGAGATGGCGGGTTACGGCTCGCTTCCCATGTCATTTCCAGCTCGAGCCGGGCGTCCTTTTTGGTCTTGGCTTCCGATACTTCGATCGAGACCCGTTCCCCCAAAGCATTGAGATAGCCGAACAGGCGTTCGTAGGCATATCCGGCAAAATGTCCCCGCAAGAGTTTCGACACATCCGGTTGCGCCAGACCGAGCAATGAGGCGGCCTTGGCCTGGCAATCCGCAGCACAAGCTCCGCCTTGATGGAATGCTCGGCAGCGTTGGGCAGGCCGATGTCCGCAAACACGTTGCCGCTGCTCTTTGTGACTCTGACTTTCTTCATCGCTCTCGCTCCAGACCAGCTTGCTCGGCTTCTTTCAATCTGCGCTTGATCTTGTCCAGTTCGGCTTTTGGCGTCGCGATGCCCCTGCGGTTGAGATTGACTAGAGTCCGACTGTAGCGTATAAGCTACATATGCCGCTGGTCAAGAGACTAGACGAATTCTCTCATTGGCTAAGAGACTTACGGGATTTGCGGGCGAAGGCGAAGATCATCCAAAGGATCGACCGCCTCGAGCTCGGGAATCCGGGCGACGTGGCTCCGGTCGGAGAAGGCGTCAGCGAAATGCGGATCCATTACGGACCGGGTTATCGCGTGTACATCAAGCAGCGCGGCGAAGAAATCGTGGTTCTGCTTTGCGGTGGCGACAAGAGCACACAAGACACAGACATCGCATTGGCCAAGAAGTTGGCGCGCGAGTTGGAGGATTGACGATGGCAAAAGCTAAACAATTCGATGCGGCGGAGTATCTCGACAGCCCTGAACTCATAGCGGCCTATCTGACCGAGGCGCTCGAAACCAATGACCAGACTCTCATTATCAAGGCCATTGGCAATGCTGCCCGCTCACGGGGAATGACCGAAGTGGCAGACAAAGCGGGGGTTTCCCGCGAAAACCTTTATCGCGCGCTGCGCGGCGATGTGAAGCCCGAATTCGGTACCATCATGAAAGTCTTGCAGGCGCTGGGGATTGGTCTGGTGGCTCAAGTACAAAACACCCCACGAGCGGCATGACGGATAGGTCCATAGGGCTTGTAGGGCGGATTGGAGCGAAGCGTAATCCGCCGCATCGCTCAGCAAGATCGCGGGTTACGGCTTCCGCCTTCGCTCTTCGAGCTACGGCGGACAAGTCGCCTCCAACCCGCCCTCCGGACCAATCCCCGGGGGGATGATCCAACGGATGCCGGTGATTTGCCCGACGGGTCAAATTCTCTCTCGCCGTCGCGATGGCGGATGGCGCCACAGAGAAAAATGCGCGCCCGACGGGCTAGATCTGGTGTGATTTGGGCTGTCCAGCCCCATAGGAAAAAATATTCTGATTTTCAGAAATACGAATCGCCGCTATAGACCGTGCCGTCTCGTCCCACACAAGGGGCGTATCGCGATCGTCACGAACGCGGGGCGGGATGCGGTGGACGCGGCAGCGTCGGGCGCGTGGACGGATCGCAGGGCGGTTTCCCCGTGAGCGATCAGAGCGCGCAGACGAACGGCGATGTAGCGTACGGCAAAAGCGTGTGGTCCTGGCACCCGTTGCTGGTGTCAAGTCTCGCGGAGGCGCGATCGGCCCAACCGGGCCGTCCGCCACGACATCCGCGGGACGACGGTGGCAAGACGAATTCGTCGCCGGGGAGAGTACGCCATAAGCTGTTAAACCATTGCGTGCGGGGATGCCGGGTGATTTCCGGTGCGACCGCTGTGAATACTCGTGCGCATCTCTAACTACCAATGCGCGCACGAGGCTGCGGGTGCATCGGGCACCCGGCATTCCCCACGCCCTCTCTGGGCGGAATTCCTGCACAAGCTCGGGCGCATCGCGCTGCGAGTTGGAGAGGCATGTCTGAAGGCGCTTGGACGCATCCTTGGGCGACAAGGCGATGGCTTCGGCGACAAGGGATAGTTCGTAGGCAGCTGCTGCCCGTTGTTAGTGCTTGATCGCAACCTGCGGCAATGTTCTGCTCAAAAAAGCTGCTGGAGCACCCCGTCTGTGTCGATCTTTGTCGCATTACATCACGTCACTCACTACAAATACGACCGTCCGATCGATCTTGGCCCGCAAACCATCCGGATGCGGCCGGCTCCGCACACCCGCACGCCGATCCTGAGCTATTCGCTCAAGGTCTCGCCTTCCAACCATTTCGTGAACTGGCAGCAGGATCCGCAAGGCAACTGGCTGGCGCGCTACGTCTTCCCGGAGAAGGCCACCGAGCTGAAGATCGAGGTCGATTTCACGGCGCAGATGACGGTGGTCAATCCGTTCGATTTCTTCGTCGAGCCCTATGCCGACAGCTTTCCGTTTCCCTATTCCGGCGATCTCGGCAAGGAGCTCGCGCCCTATCTGGAGACGATCGCGCCCGGTCCGCTGTTTGCGGCATATCTTGCGTCGATCCCGCGCGAGGCGTCGAACACCGTCAATTTCCTGGTCGAGCTCAACGCGCAGCTGCAGAAAAAGATTCGCTACATCATCCGGATGGAGCCGGGCGTTCAGACGCCGGAGGAGACGCTTGGCGCCGGCGCCGGCTCCTGCCGCGACTCCGCATGGCTCCTGATTCAGACGCTGCGGCATCTCGGGCTCGCGGCGCGCTTCGTCTCCGGTTACCTGATCCAGCTGCGCCCCGATATCGATCCCGTCGACGGGCGGCCCGAGGTCGAGAACGATTTCACCGATCTGCACGCCTGGGCCGAGGTCTATCTGCCCGGCGCGGGCTGGATCGGGTTCGACGCCACCTCCGGCATGCTGGCGGGCGAGGGGCACATTCCCGTCGCCGCCACGCCGCATTATCGCACGGCGGCGCCGATCAGCGGCGCGGTCGGCTTTGCCAATGTCGATTTCAACTTCGAAATGAACGTCAAGCGCATCCGCGAGGCGCCGCGCATCACAAAACCCTTCTCCGATGAATCCTGGGCGCGGCTCGACAAGCTCGGCGAGGAGGTCGACGTCGATCTCGCCACCCATGATGTCCGCCTGACCACCGGCGGCGAGCCGACCTTCGTGTCGATCGACGATCTGGAATCGGCGGAATGGAATATTTCCGCCGTCGGGCCGACCAAGCGCGCGCTGGCCGACGACCTGATCCGCCGCCTGAGGACGCGGTTTGCGCCCGGCGGCCTGCTGCATTACGGCCAGGGCAAATGGTATCCCGGGGAAAGCCTGCCGCGCTGGGCGTTCGGCCTCTACTGGCGCAAGGATGGCGTGCCGATCTGGAAAAATTCCGATCTGATCGCTGATATCGATGGTCCGCACGCGGCGCGCGTTGCAGACGCCGAACGGTTCGCCGCAGGCACGGCCGGCAAACTCGGCGTCGAACCCGACTACGTCCTGCCCGCCTACGAGGACCCCAGCCACTGGCTGCAGAAGGAAGCCGGGTTGCCGCCCAATGTCGATCCGCGCGACTCCAAGCTCGCCGATCCGGAAGAGCGCGCGCGCATGGCGCGCGTGTTCGATTCCGGCCTCAACACGCCGAAAGGTTTTGTGTTGCCGATCCAGCGCTGGAATGCCGCGGCCGCAGCCGGCCGCTGGCGCAGCGAGCGCTGGCAACTCAGGCGCGGCAATCTGTTTCTGATGCCCGGCGATTCCCCGCTCGGCTTGCGGCTGCCGATCGCCTCGCTGCCGCACATTCCGGCCGACGATTATCCCTATGTCGTTGAACAGGATCCGCTGGAGCCGCGCGACGCGTTGCCGGTGTTCGAGCAGACGGCGCCGTTCGCAGCCCCGCTGCAGGCGGTGCAGGAGCAGCAGATCAGGAGCGGCGGCGTCCGCACCGCGATGTCGATCGAGATCCGCGACGGCGTGCTCTGCGCCTTCATGCCGCCGGTGGAGAAAATCGACGACTATCTCGAGCTGGTTGCCGCGGTGGAGGCCACCGCCGAGGAGATGCAGGTCAAGGTGCATGTCGAGGGCTATCCGCCGCCATTCGATCCGCGCGTCGACGTCATCAAGGTGACGCCTGATCCCGGCGTGATCGAAGTCAATGTCCAGCCGGCGGTGAGCTGGCGTCAGGCCGTCGACATCACCGTCGGCCTCTATGAGGATGCGGCGAAGGTGCGGCTCGGTGCCAACCGATTCCTGATCGATGGACGGCACACCGGCACGGGCGGCGGCAATCACGTGGTGGTCGGCGCCGGCAAGCCCGCGGACTCGCCGTTCCTGCGCCGCCCCGATCTGTTGAAGAGCCTGGTGCTGTACTGGCAGCGACATCCGTCGCTGTCATATTTCTTCTCGGGCATGTTCATCGGCCCGACCAGCCAGGCGCCGCGCATCGACGAGGCGCGCCATGACGGGCTGTATGAGCTGGAAATCGCGCTGGCGCATGTCCCGCCTCCCGGCGGCACAGGCCCGCTGTGGCTGGTCGACCGCCTGTTCCGGCACATCCTGGTCGATATCACCGGCAACACCCATCGCGCCGAGATCTGCATCGACAAGCTCTATTCGCCCGATAGCGCGACCGGCCGGCTCGGATTGGTCGAGTTCCGCGCGCTCGAAATGCCGCCCGACCCGCGGATGTCGCTGGCGCAGCAATTGCTGATCCGCGCGCTGATCGCCAAACTCTGGCGCGAGCCGCAAACCGGCACGTTCGTGCGCTGGGGCACGACGTTGCACGACCGCTTCATGCTGCCGCACTTCCTCTGGGAGGATTTCCTCGGCGTGCTCGACGATATCAGGCAGTCCGGCTACGACTTTGCGCCGGAATGGTATCTGGCCCAGCTCGAATTCCGCTTTCCCGCCTTCGGCCGGGTTCATCATGGCGGCGTGTCGCTGGAACTGCGTCAGGCGCTGGAGCCCTGGCATGTCCTTGGCGAAGAGGGGTCGGCGGGCGGGACCGTGCGCTATGTCGACAGTTCCGTCGAGCGGCTGCAGGTCAAGACCGAAGGCTTTGTCGAGGGCCGCCATGTTGTGACCTGCAACGGCCGCCGGCTGCCGATGACGGCGACCGGTCGCTCCGGCGAGGCCGTCGCCGCCGTCCGCTTCAAGGCCTGGCAGCCTTCGTCGGGCCTGCATCCGACCATTCCGGTGCACGCGCCGCTGACTTTCGATCTCATCGACACCTGGAACGGACGGTCGCTCGGCGGCTGCGTCTATCACGTCGCCCATCCTGGCGGACGCAACTACGAGACCAAGCCGGTCAATTCCTACGAGGCCGAGGCGCGGCGGCTGGCCCGGTTCCAGGATCATGGCCACACGCCGGGCAAAATCGATCCTCCGCGCGAGGAACGCACAATTGAATATCCCTTGACCCTCGACTTGCGAACGCCGCTCCTACATTGAGAACCTAAGGGATGGGGTTTGGGGCAAGGGGAGTGGCATGGCAGGGCCTACCGGACCGGAAACGGGCGAAGCCAATGGCCAGGCGAGCAAGGCGCGTCCGGGTCAGCGGCGCGTCACCCAGTGGATGCGCGACTATGTCCGCCTGCCCGGAATCCCCGACGAGTATCTTGCGCAGGACGGGACGCCGCGCGCGGTCTGGACCCGCTTCCTCGATGCGTTCGCGGCGCTGGGACCTGCCGAAATCGAGCGGCGCTTCGGGTCTGCCGACCGGCATTTGCGCGAGGCCGGCGTATCCTATCGTGCGCCGGGCGAGAGCGCCGACCGCCTCTGGCCGCTGAGCTACCTGCCGCTCCTGATCGACGAGGCGGACTGGCAGCACTTGAGTGCGGGCATCGCCCAGCGCGCGCAGCTATTGGAACTGGCGCTGCGCGACCTCTATGGCGAAGGGCGCCTGCTGGCGGAGGGCGCCATTCCAGCGGCCGCGATCGCCGGCAGCAGCGAATATTTGCGCGCCGTTTGCGGCATCAAGCCGCCCGGCGGGCGCTATCTCGGTCTGTACGCCGCCGATGTCGGCCGCGGGCCGGACGGGCGCTGGTGGGTGCTGGGCGACCGGACGCAGGCGCCGTCGGGCGCGGGCTATGCGCTGGAAAATCGCCTGGTGCTGTCGCGCGCGTTCACCTCGCTCTACAAGTCGATGAATGTGGAGCGGGTGGCGCCGTTCTTCGAAGCGTTCCGCGATGCCTTGCGCGGCAGCGCCGACCGCGACGAACCCCGCATCGGGGTGTTGACGCCCGGGACCTTCAGCGAAACCTATTTCGAACATGCCACGCTCGCGCGGTATCTCGGATTTCTGCTGGTGGAGGGCGACGATCTCGCCGTCAGCGGCGACCGCGTCCATATCCGCACCGTTGCCGGCCTGAAGCGGCTCGACGTGCTGTTGCGCCGCGTCGATTCCAACTCGCTCGATCCGCTGGAGCTGGACGCGTCCTCGCGGCTCGGCGTGCCCGGCCTGATCGACGTCCTGCGCAAGGATGGCGTCGTCGTCGCCAACATGCCGGGCTCTGGCGTGCTCGAGGCGCGAGCGCTTTTGGGTTTCCTGCCGAGCCTGAGCCGGCGCTTCTTCGGCGAAGACCTCAAGATGCCGCATATCGCGACCTGGTGGTGCGGCCAGAAAGCGGCGCGCGAGGAAGTGCTGTCGCGGCTCGACGATTTCGCGATCGAAGGCGCCTATGGCCGCGGCGTTCCCGGTTTCGAGACCAGCGGTCCGGTGCTTCCGAGCGAATTGTCGGCCAGCGAGCGCGAACGGCTGATGGCTGCGATCAATGATCGCGGCATGGATTTCGTGGGCCAGGAACTGGTGCGGCTTTCGACCATGCCGGTGTGGGACCAGGGGCGGATCACGCCGCGCCCGTTCGTGCTGCGGGTGTTCGCGGCGGCGACCGCGAACGGCTGGACCATCATGCCCGGCGGCTTCTGCCGGATTGCCGAGCGGCCGGATGCGCGCGCGGTGTCGATGGGCGACGGCGCCCGCGCGGCCGACGTCTGGGTGGTCACGGACAAGGCGGTTCCGGCGACGACCTTGCTGCCGGGGTCCGACACCGTGCGGATCCGGCGCATCGCCGGCGTATTGCCGAGCCGGGCCGCCGACAACCTGTTCTGGCTCGGCCGCTACCTCGAGCGCGCCGAAGCGGCCTTGCGGCTGATCCGCGCGCTGGGTGCGCAGCATCGCGATCCCGGCAAGGGCTCTCCCGCCGGCGTGCTGCAGGCGGCCGAGCGCATCCAGCGGCTCCTGGTAGCCTGGGGCGCGGCGTCGCAGACCTCGCGATCCCAGCCCGGCAGGGTCGCCGCCGAGGCGTTGCAGGCCGAGGATAGATTCGGTTCGGCGCTGTCGCTGCTGCGGTCGGCCCAGCGCACCGCGACATCGCTGCGCGAGCGGCTGTCGCCGGATGCCTGGCAGGTCATTACCGAAATGACCGCGCGTCTGGCACGGGACGTCGAGGACGATGATGGGGTCGTCAGCGCGGCCGAGCTGACCCTGCAGGAGCTGGCGAGCTTCGCGGGTCTGGCGCAGGAAAACATGAACCGGGCCGCCGGCTGGCGCTTCCTCGAAATCGGCCGCCGGGTCGAGCGCGCCATCAACACCGTGCGCTTTGCGCGCCAGTTCGCCTTTGACGACGCCGGCGGCGAGGATCTCGACATCCTCCTGACCCTGGTGGATTGCCAGATCACCTATCGCTCGCGCTATCTGGTGGGGCCGATGCTCGCACCGGTGCGCGATCTCGTCGTGCTCGACCCTTACAATCCGCGCTCGGTCGCATTTCAGATCGAGGCGCTGAACGCGCATATTGCGAGCCTGCCGCTCTTGAAGGAGAACGGATTGATCGAGCGCCCGCAGCGCCTCGCGGTTGCCCTGCAGGCCATGCTGACGACGGCTGAAGCGAGCGCGCTCGATACCAAGTCCATGTTCTCGCTGGAGCAGGATATGCTCAGCCTCGCCGACGCGATCGGGCTGCACTATTTCCCGCACGGGCCGAATGCGAGCCGGCCCGAGAAGCTCACGGGCCTCGCGTGATCTACGATATCCGTCACCTCACCACCTACGCCTATGAAAGCGCGGTGAGCTTCGCCCGCTGCACGCTGCGGCTCGAACCGAGCAGCGGCAATGGCCAAAAGCTCGTCTCGCACACCGTCGAGATCAGGCCGAAGCCTGCGGATCGCGCGATGCGGCGCGACTTCTTCGGAACATGCACCGAGAGCATCGTGATCGAAGCGCCGCACCGGCACCTGCGCATCGATTCGCGGGCGAGGGTCGAGGTGTCCCGCCGCGCGGTTGGCCGCACCACCCCGAGCCCGGCATGGGAGAGCGTCCGCGACATGACGTTCGAGGCCAACAGCCTCGGTCCGGCCTCGCCGATCGGTTATGTCTTTGCCAGTCCGCTGGTGCCCATCGTGAAGAATGTCACGTCATATGCGTCGGCAAGTTTTCCGCCCCGAGGCGGCATCCTCGTCGGCGCCGTCGACCTGATGCACCGGATCCGTGCCGAGTTCAAATACGATCCGAAGGCGACCGTGGTCTCGACGCCGCTCGTCGAGGCCTTCGACAAGCGCCGCGGCGTTTGCCAGGACTTTGCCCATGTGATGATCGCGGGCCTGCGCGGTCTGCGCCTTCCGGCCGCCTATGTCAGCGGCTACCTCCGCACCATTCCGCCGCCCGGCAGGCCGCGTCTGCAGGGCGCGGACGCGACCCACGCCTGGGTCGCGCTCTGGTGCGGTCCCGAACTCGGCTGGATTGGCTTTGATCCGACCAACGACCTTCTGGTCGAGAACGATCACATCATTCTCTCGGTCGGGCGGGATTTTTCCGACGTCTCACCGGTCGACGGCATCATCGTGGGATCGCCGCGGCAAAAGCTCGGCGTCGCGGTCGACGTCGTGCTGGTGGAGTGACGCGGGCATGACGCCCGATTGATCTGCCAGGAATGGGGTTCTGCGATGGTGCGCCTGACCGTCGATCTCGAACTTGAGCAAGTCCGGGCCATTGTCCGCGATCTCGATGGTACGCTCGACCCGGTCGGGTTCGCGCGACTGCATGGCGGCACAAGTGACGTCTACCGTATCGACCTCGTGGGGGCCGAAAACCCGCTCGTACTCAAGATCTATGCTGACGAGCCCACGTGGATCGTGGCGAAGGAGGCATTGGTTGCCGGCTGGATCGACGAGCGGGCCGGCATCCCAATTCCGCGTTGGCTTCGTGTCGACGAGCGTCGAACCTGCATCCCGTTCCGCTTTGCGCTCACGACGTGGCTCCCGGGCGTGACCGTGCGGAGCCTGATCGGCGTGCCTGGCATCGACGCTGCCTATCGGCAGATGGGGGAACTGCTGAGGCGTCTGCACGCCATTCCCATGGCTGCTTACGGTTACATCGTCGCCGACGGCATTCGGCGGCCCCAGCCGACCAACGATGAATACATGCGCTCGGCGTTCAACCAGGCGCTTCGGCAGTTTCGCGAGCAAGGCGGGGATGAGCCCTTGACGCGCCGCCTGGAGGACGAAGCACAGTCGCGCTTCGACCTTCTGCAGCACAGCGCAGGACCTGTCTTTTGCCATGACGACTTGCAGCAGGGAAATGTGCTGGCCGAGTATGACAGGAACGGGAGCGTGCAGCTCACCGGCCTGATCGATTTTGGCAATGCTCGGGCCGGTGACGCCTTGTTCGACCTCGCGAAGGCACTGTTCTGTTGCACCCATGAGGATCGCCGCAGCCGGGAGCCGCTTCTTGCCGGGTATGGCGAGATCGACCACCCGGACCCGGAGCAGGCGCTCTGGCTCTATACCCTGTTTCACAGGGTCGTCATGTGGTGCGGCCTCACGCGCCGTGGCGACATTTTTGACGGAGCTGCGGGCCTGCTACGCGACTTGGACGAGATGAGCCGATAGCCGCCCGAAGAAGATGCGCACGCTCGTTGTCTTCACGGTCCGAGGTCAAGGCGGATCTGCCTGCGCATACCCCAATCGATCGCGGGCTCATGAGCCCCCGCCCCTTGTGAGATCAGCGCGTCTAAGCCGCGGTTCGCTGCTCGGCCGGGCCGGAGCGCAGGTTCCGGAAGAAGGTCTCGAGCTCGCGCGACAGAAGCTCGGCGGTGGAGGCGAGATCCCCCGATGCCGAGAGCACCTGCTCCGCGGCCGTGCTGGTCTCGCCGATGGCATCGCGCAACGAGCCGATGTTGACGACCAGCGTCTCGTTGCCCTGGGCGGCCGACTGCGCATTGACCGAAATCTCGCGCGTGGCGGCGTCCTGCTGGCCAACGGCCGCGGCGATGTTCGAGGTGATGTCGTTGATCTCGCGCACGGCGCTGCCGATCTCGCGCACGGCATCGACCGCGTTCTTGGTCGAGGCCTGGATCAGGTGGACGTTCTGGCCGATTTCCTCGGTCGCCTTGGCGGTCTGTCCGGCCAGCGCCTTGACTTCATGGGCGACGACCGCAAAGCCGCGGCCCGCGTCGCCCGCGCGCGCGGCCTCGATGGTCGCGTTCAGCGCCAGCAGATTGGTCTGTTCCGCAATCGCCTGGATCAGGTTGAGCACGCCGTCGATCCGCTGGGTCGCCGCGGCGAGGCTTTCGATTTCGGCGATCGATTTTTCGGTCCGATATCCCGTCTGCTCGACGGCGGTGGCGGATTTTCGGACTTGCCGGCCGATCTCATCGACGGATGTCGACAGCTCTTCGGTGGCGCTGGCGACCGCGGATACATTGGAGGAGGCCTGCGTGGTCGCTCCGGTCGCGGCACTGGCTTGCCCGCTGGCGTCCGACGTCACCCGTGTGATGGTCTGCGCGCTGTTGCGCATCTTGGATGCGCTTTCGTTGACCGCACCCATGACCGCGCCGATTGCGCGCCGGAATTCCTCGACCGAGTGTTCGATGTGCCGGCCGCGCTCGTCGCGGGCCATGGACTCCTGCGACACCTGCGAGTTGAGGTCGCGGTTTCGCGCCATGGCCTGCTGGAAGATCTGGATCGCCCGCGCCAGCGCGCCGATTTCATCTCCACGGCTGGTATGGGGGACCTCGATATTCTCGGCCCCCTCGGCGACCTTGTTGATGGTCGCCGTGATGCCGGCAAGCGGTCGTGCGATCGAGCGGGCGATCAGCACGATGCCGATGATGACCAGCATCAGCGCCACGCCGCCAAGGCAGGTCAGGACGAAGGACAGTCGGCGGTTGATCTCGGTCTGCCGCGAAATTTCCTTGCCGCGTTCGGCATAGACCTTGGACAGCGCTTCGAGGTCCTTGTTGAGGGCGGAGCGAACCGCGCGATTGGCGTCATTGTCGCCCCATTCGCGGCCCGCGGCCGGATTGATCTCCATCGCCCGGCGGACCAGTTCCTTCCGGAAATCGACGAATTGCTCGATTCGCTTCTTGAAGGTGGCAAACTGGTCGGCATCGTCGGCCTGAACGATCGCTTGCCATTTGTCGACGACGCCAAGGATCTGTGCGTTGAACTTCAGGAGTCCATCGCCGAATTTCCTGGCGGCCTCCTTTTCGCTCGACATGTAGACGCCGCGGGATTCCATGACGACCGCATAGACCAGCGAGTTGACCCGCTCGACATTCAGCGCGGCAAGGTCGGCCCGCTCGATCGACTCCGTGAGTTCCGTCGCGCGGCCGGAATTGTAATCGGAAACGACGGTGATCGCGGCCGTCAGAAGCGCGAACAAAGCAAAGATCGAATACAGTTTCGCTGCGAGCGAAAGCCGGGACGCGATGCCGCGAACCGGCCGGTGACCTTGAATTTCGGACATACTTTCCCCAATCGGCGGCCGGGTGGGCACCCGGCCGTCCGGGAACTGTGCACGAGGTTCATGGACAATGATTTAATGGGCGCGTTCTGCGGATGCGCAATGTCTTAAGTTATGTTAACAAATTCAATAGCTTGTATTTGCGGTCGGTGCTCCTCGCTTTGACTCGCAATGCCATAGGGACCACGGAGACCGCCAAGGTCTTGGAGATCTTCCGGGTCCCCTTGGGGAACTTGCCGAGATGCGGCATCTTGGCACCGCAAGCGATCCGGCAACGGCGCTCTGGAGGACGCCATGGTCTATCGTCATACCATCGACGCCACTGCCTATGTGTTCGACGACCTGCGCGACCTTCTCGCCAAGGCGACGCCGCTGCGCTCCGGCGATCGCCTGGCGGGGCTAGCGGCCGACAGCGCGGAACAGATGGTCGCGGCGCGGATGGCGCTTGCCGATGTTCCGCTTGCTCGATTCCTCAACGAGACCGTGATTCCCTATGAGGAGGACGAGGTCACGCGCCTGATCGTCGATGGCCACGACGCATCCGCCTTTGCCCCGGTTGCGGCGCTGACCGTGGGATCGTTCCGTGACTGGCTGCTGTCGGACGCCGCGAGCTGCGACGCGCTGCGCGCATTGTCGCGCGGCATCACGCCGGAAATGGCGGCGGCGGTCTCGAAACTGATGCGCAACCAGGATCTCATTCGGGTTGCGCGGAAATGCGAGGTCACGACGCGCTTTCGCAACACCATCGGCCTGCGCGGGCGGATGAGCGCGCGGCTGCAGCCCAACCATCCCTTCGATGACGCCAGGGGAATCACCGCCTCGATCCTGGACGGCCTGATGCTGGGGTCGGGCGATGCCTGCATCGGCATCAATCCCGCCAGCGACGACCCGGCGGTGATCGGCGGCCTGCTGCGGCTGCTGGACGAGATCATCGGGCGATTGCAGATCCCTGCGCAGGGCTGCGTCCTCACCCACGTCACGACCACGCTCGACCTGATCGGTCAGGGCCTGCCGGTCGATCTGGTGTTTCAGTCGGTCGCCGGCACCGAAGCGGCCAACCGCAGTTTTGGCATCGATCTCGCCCTGCTGCGCGAGGCGCGGTCGGCCGGCTCGTCGCTGCGGCGCGGCACGATCGGCGACAATGTCATGTATTTCGAGACCGGACAGGGCTCGGCGCTGTCGGCCAACGCCCACCACGGCGTCGACCAGCAAACCTGCGAGGCGCGCGCCTACGCGGTCGCGCGCGCCTTCGATCCGCTCTTGGTCAACAGCGTGGTCGGCTTCATCGGTCCGGAATATCTTTACGACGGCAAGGAAATCATCCGCGCCGGACTGGAGGATCACTTTTGCGGCAAACTACTTGGCCTGCCGCTTGGAATCGATATTTGCTATACCAACCATGCCGAGGCCGACCAGGACGACATGGACAATCTGCTGACGCTGCTCGCAGCGGCCGGCGTGACCTTCATCATGGGAGTTCCGGGGGCGGATGACGTCATGCTGAATTATCAATCAACCTCATTCCACGACGCACTCTACGTTCGCGACCTGTTCGATCTCAAGCGGGCGCCCGAATTTGACGAGTGGCTGACGCGCATCGGGCTTGCGGACGGCCACGGCCGTCTTGCCGCAGGCGCCGGCCAGTTGCCCGATTTTGCGGCGCGACTGATTTTCGAGCCGGCGCCCTCCTGAACCAAGGCAACCAATCGGCCGTCAAAAGGTTAATACGCCTGCCACAATCTGAGGAAACTGTAGCCGAACCCTGCCACCCGTGCTTATCATTGCGACGGCCCAGCAGGATCGCTGAGGAAATCTGATGAGAGCTGAAGGTATCGAGCCGGTTCGGCGTATTCTCTGCGTCTTTCCGCGTTACACATCCTCTTTCGGGACCTTCGAGTACGCCTATCCCTTGACCGATGGCGTTGCCGCCTTCATGCCGCCGCAGGGATTGCTGTTGATCGCGGCCTACCTGCCGGAGAACTGGCCGGTCCGTTTCATCGACGAGAATATCCGCGCCGCCTCCAATGAGGACTTCGAATGGGCGGACGCGGTTTTCGTCAGCGGCATGCACATCCAGCGGCAGCAGATGAACGACATTTGCCGGCGCGCGCATGCGTTCGATCTTGCCGTTGCGATCGGCGGCCCCTCGGTCAGCGCCTGCCCGGACTACTATCCCTCATTCGACTATCTCCATGTCGGCGAACTCGGCGATGCCACGAACGAGTTGATCGAAAGGCTCGTGCGCGACCCGTCGCGGCCGGAAGGGCAGGTCGTGCTGACGACGAAAGAGCGTCTGCCGATGACCGATTTTCCGGTTCCGGCCTACGAACTCGCGCAAATCAGCAGATATTTCCTCGCCAGCATCCAGTATTCCAGCGGCTGCCCGTATCAGTGCGAGTTTTGTGACATTCCCGGGCTCTACGGCCGCAATCCCCGCATCAAGGCGCCGCAGCAGATCCTGGCCGAGCTCGACAAATTGCGCGAATGCGGCGTCACAGGTTCGGTTTATTTCGTCGATGACAATTTCATCGGCAACCGGAAGGCCGCGCTGGACCTGCTGCCGTATTTGATCGAGTGGCAGAAAAGGACCGGATACGTGGTCCGGCTCGCCTGCGAGGCGACGCTCAACATCGCCAAGCGGCCGGAAATTCTCGAGAAGATGCGCGATGCCTTCTTCATCACGATTTTCTGCGGCATCGAAACGCCCGACCCGGACGCGCTGCGAGCGATGCAGAAGGACCACAACATGATGGTCCCCATCCTGGAGGGCGTCCATACCATCAACCGCTACGGCATGGAGGTCGTCTCCGGCATCATCATGGGCCTCGATACCGACACGCCCGAGACCGCGGATGCCTTGCTGACCTTCGTCGAGCAGTCGCGCATTCCGCTATTGACCATCAATCTCCTGCAGGCATTGCCGAAGACGCCGCTCTGGGATCGCCTCGAGCGCGAGAAGCGCCTGGTGCTCGACGACAGCCGCGATTCGAACGTCGATTTCCTGCTTCCCTACGATCAGGTCATCGATTCCTGGCGCAAATGCATGGCACTCGCCTACGAGCCGGAAAAACTCTTCGCCCGCTACCAGTACCAGTGCGAATACACCTACGCCAACCGGCTGAAGGTGCCGGTCAGCCCGGAGCTGAAGAGCTGGGCCAATATCAAGCGCGGACTGATCATGCTCCGCAACATCTTCTGGAAGGTCGGCGTGCGCGGTGACTACAAGCGGGTATTCTGGAAGTTCGCATTGTCGCGGCTGCGGCACGGCGATATCGAAGGCCTGATCGCATCTGCCATGATCGGACATCACCTGATCACGTTTGCCCGCGAAGCTTCGCGCGGGCACCAAAACGCGTCGAACTATTCCATCCGGCTGCGCGAGGCATCCGTTCCTGCCGAATGATTTTCAGATGAATTCCGTCGCCCCGTCGCGATCGATGCTCGACCTTCGGGACCTGACCCCGGCACGCGTCGCGTTGGGGCGCGCTGGCGTGAGCCTGCCGACCACGGCGCTGCTCGACTTCACGCTCGACCATGCGCGCGCCCGTGACGCCGTGCATGCGAGTTTCGACACGCAATTCCTGATCTCGAATCTGGGCGAACTCGGCCTTCCGGCGCGTGTCGTGTCGAGCCGTGCCGGTGACCGCAAGGATTATCTCAGACGGCCGGACCTCGGACGACGTTTGGACCAGGCATCGAGGACTCTCCTGGCGGCTCCGAGCGCGGCCAGCGCCGGCCGATTGGCCATCGTCATCGGCGACGGCCTGTCGCCGACGGCCGTCCATGCCCATGCGATCGAAACCCTGCGGCGGCTTGCCCCGTGCCTCGCCGAGAGCGACATCGAAATCGGCCAGATTGTCGTGGCCTCGGGCGCGCGGGTCGCGCTCGGCGATGAGATCGGCGAATGTGTCGGCGCATCCATGGTCGTGGTGCTGATCGGCGAGCGCCCGGGCCTGTCGGCTCCCGACAGCCTCGGGGCCTATCTGACATTCGCGCCGCGGGTCGGCCTCACCGACGCCAATCGCAACTGCGTGTCCAATATTCACCGCGCCGGATTGGGCTATGACGAGGCCGGCTTCAAGATCGCATGGCTGGTGCGCGAGGGGCTGGCGCGGGGAGTGACCGGCGTCGCATTGAAGGACGAAAGCGGCGAGCGATCGCCGCCGCGGCTAGTGCCGCCGATCTGAAGAACCGCGGGCGCGAGCTGGCATGACAAAGTGGCGACTTGAGGCTCGAAACGGCGCAATATCACCAGGTTTCATGTCACCACTCGCGCTTGCGAGACGCGGGACGGACCTGCTAAACCAGCGTGACGCGAATTTTCGCGCGTTTTCAACGGATAGCGCGAATCGAGAGCAGGTCGGCCAAGACCTCCTGCGCGTCCGTGAAAGTCAAGCGATCAAGATCGGTCGATCCAGAGAAACGGACAACGCATGCTCGATATAAACCGCGACAATGAGGTCCATGTCGAGAAGATCGAGCAGCAGCCGGGCGCCAGCATCGCCTTCGGGCTGGAGCGGATCGGGCTGATCGCGGTTCAGCGACCGGTCCTGTCCTGCATCGTCCTGGTCGGGCTGATCATCGGCGCCTTGTTCGGGATCGACCGCATCAAGATCGACGATTCGCTGTCCCAGCTGTTCCGTTCCAATTCCAAGGACTACCTGCAGTACGAGGCGGAGACCAAGCGCTTCCCGGCGGTCGAGTTCGACGTGCTGGTCGTGGTCGAGGGCAAGACGCTGCTCGCGCGGCCCAATCTGGAAAGGCTGCGCGATCTCGTCACCGACATACAGCTCGTCGATGGCACCCGCGGGATTATTTCGCTGTTCTCGGCGCGCCAGGCCCCGGCGCCGGGCAAGCTGCCGGCGGCGCTTTTCCCGTCGGAACTGCCGCAAGGCGCCGATTACGACAAATTCATCGAGACGGTCAAAACCAACGAGATCATCCGCGGCAAGCTGTTGTCCGAGGACGGCACGCTGGCGCTGATCGTGCTGTCGCTCGAACCCGAGGTCGTCGCCAGCAACAAGCTCGGCAAAGCGGTCGGCGACATCAGAAAGGCGATGGCGGAGGATCTTGCGGGCAGCGGCCTCAACGCCGAACTGTCCGGCGTTCCCGTCATGCAGCTCGAAATCCGCAACGCGGTCAAGCGCGACGGGCTGACCTACAATATCCTCGGAATTCTCGCCGGCTGCATCATCGCGATCATCTTCTTCCGCAAGATATCGTTCATGGTGGTGGCGGCGTTTCCGCCGATCATCGCGATTGTGCTCGCGCTCGGCGGCCTCGGATGGGCCAATTTCAACCTCAACATGTTCCTGAACGTGATGACGCCGCTGATCATGGTGATCAGCTTTTCCGACTCGATGCAGCTCACTTTCGCGGCGCGCGACCGCCTGATCGCGGGCCAGGACAAATACACCGCCTTCCGCAATGCCGTGATGGTGGTCGGGCCCGCCTGCGTGCTCACCCACGGCACCGCCGGCATTTCCTTCATCGCCCTGCAGTTCTCCAATTCGGATCTGATCCGCAAGTTCGGCGAGGCGGGGCTTGCCGCAACCATCATCGCGCTGCTCGCGGTGCTGTCGCTGGTGCCGGTGTTCGGCGTTCTTTTCGTCCGCAACGAAAAGGTTTTCGCCGTGAAATTCCAGAGCGCCGACGCCGGCGTTCAGATGTTGCGCAATTTCTGCTACTGGATCGCGGTGCGCATGGTCGGCCGGCCCGGCCTGTTCAGCCTGATCGCGGTGGTCTTTGTCGGCGGTCTGGCGGTGATCTACGCCAATCTCGAGCCGCGCTACCGGCTCGCCGATCAGGTGCCGGACAAGCAGCAGGCAGTCGCGGCATCGGGGCGTCTCGACGCCAAGCTGACCGGCGCCAATGCGATCGACGTGCTGATCGAATTCCCCAAAGGCGCCTCGCTCTATTCGCCCGAGACGCTGCAGACCATTGCCGACGTTCACGCGACGGTGGAGAAGCAGGCAGGGGTCGGCAACGTCTGGTCGCTGGAGACGCTGCGGCGCTGGCTTGCGGAAAAGGCCGGAAGTTCCGACGTCGCGACGTTGACGGAGTACGTCAACCTGATCCCCGAATACCTGGTGCGGCGCTTCATTTCCGCCAATCAGGATGCCGTGGTGGTGTCGGGGCGGGTCCCCGATCTCGATTCAAGTCAAATTCTTCCCGTCGTCGAAAATCTCGATCAGACGTTGGACACGGTGCGAAAGGCCCATCCAGGCTACGAGATCGCGGTCACCGGGCTTTCCGCGATCGCGGCGCGCAACTCGGCCAACATGATCGAGAAACTCAACCGCGGGCTGACCATCGAATTTGCACTTGTGGCGATGTTCATCGGGTTGGCATTCCGCTCCTTCGTCGTGATGTTCGCCTGCATCCTGCCCGGCATCTTTCCCGTGGTCCTCTCCGGCACGGTTTTGTGGGGGCTCGGGGAAGGGCTGCAGTTTGCCAGCGTCGTGGCGCTCACGGTTTCGTTCGGCCTCGGGCTGTCGGCGACCATCCACTTCCTCAACCGCTTGCGGCTGGAGAGCAAACCCGGCGTCGGTTCCGCGGTCGCCGTCGAGCGGGCGACCGTTCTGGTCGGCCCCGCGCTCATCCTCACCACCGTGGTGCTGGCTTGCGGGCTTGTCGTGACGGTGTTTTCCGATCTGCCGTCGCTGCGGCTGTTCGGCTGGCTCAGCGCGTTCTCGATGGTCGCGGCGCTGATCGCAGACCTGTTCATTCTGCGGCCGACGGCGATGTTCCTGATCAACCTGTCGGAGCGGCTTCGCGGCGCGCGTTGAGGCACTGGACAACAAGAAAAGCAGCCGTGACGACATCGCGGCTGCTTCGACGAAACGGTGGTGCGGGAGGTCAGCCCTTGACCATCGTGATATTGACGCCCCGGATCTCGCCCTTGGAATTGATCTGCACGGTCTGCTTGTTGCCCTTGGTGCTGACCACGAGATTGGCGGCAAATCCATTGGCCTCGACGAAGACTTCTATGCGCCCGCCGCCCGCCGTGCCCTGCAGGTTGCCGAACACGTTGCGGCTGGCTTCGCTCCAGTTGCCGGAAATCCGATCGCCTTGGCTCGTGACATCGCTGGTCAGGTCGAATTTGTAGCTGTCGCTGGCACAGCGCAGGCTTTGCTTCAGCCCCAAACCAGTGCCATTGACCTTGTAGTCGGCCTTGCAGCGAATGCGCTCGGTGGTGCCGTCGGAGAGTGCAACAGTTCCATTGCCGGACCATGCGCCGTCGAAGCCCTCAAACGGACCGGATTGGGCATGGCCGGTCGCCACCGACATCAGCAGCAGCGCGGCGCCGATCCCGGCAGCCTTTGTCGTCCGTCCAAGCAGACTGCCAAGCAGTTTCATGTCGCGTTTCCCATTCAAAATGACGGTCTCTTTCGAGTTCCGTCTCGCCGCATCGAGCATTTAGTGTCGCTGCAATCTGTTAGGTTCAAATGACGGAACGGCCCGCCATCTTCACTTTGGCGTCGTCGGTTTATGCTGCTCCGGTCGACGCCGACCAAGGGCACTTCCGCGTCTCGAAAACGTCAAGCGCCACGCAGCCGCCAAACGCAACCGATGAATATCTAGCGGTCGACGGTGCCCGCACGCAACAGCCAAATACAAAAACCGGCTCATGGAAATAATGCACTGGTATCAGTGGTTTATCTGTGCCAATGGTCCGATCCATGGCACATCCTCGTCCCCGCGCGGGGCGACGTAAATTTGGCCGCATTTACCAGCGCTTGTGCTTCCACTCCTATCGCGGTCGGCGACGGTTGCAATCCGAATCATCCATCCCGGCGAGACAATGCTTTTCCCGGCTGGAAATTCCCTTCCGTCAAAAAGTTTAATGTAAGGAACACGATGCTCAGACTTTTCCTGTCAATCAGCCTGTTGTCGTTGTCGATGTCCGGCTACGCGTTCGCCGAGGACCAGCGCAGCGGAACGCCCGAGGAGCAGAAGGCCTGCACCCGCGACGTGCAGCGCTTCTGTCGCCCAGTGATCGATCAGGGCGACTTCACCATTCTTGCCTGCTTGAAGGAAAATCGTCCCAAACTGACCGAAGCCTGCGAGCATGTGCTGAAGGATCACAAACAATAGGCTCGGCGCGACTGGTCCGCTCCTAACAATCGCATTGCACCGGTTTCGTTGACGGTCGGGTACGACCGTTGACGGCCGGATTGCGGCGTGGTCGGGTCAGCGCGAGGCCATTGGTTTTGCGGGCATATTCCCCTATATGGGGAGCGTCGCGATGCCCCTGCATGCGCGAGGCCGCTGCGCATTCAAGGCGCCTGATCCCGAACTAAAACTGGTAGCCCGTTCCCGATGACCACCGCAGCCGAATTGCGATCCGGCAAGACATACCGTGACGAAAACTTCCCGGTTGCGTCGTGGATCATTCACCCGCGCCATCGCGCCTTGATCCTCGCGTTCTACAATTTCGTCAGAACCGCGGACGACATTGCCGACCATGCAACGCTGGCCGGCAGCGACAAGATCGCCTATCTCGACCTGCTCGAGGCCGAACTCCTGGGCAAGGGAAATACCCAGCCCGAGGCGGTCAATTTGCGCCGCGCGCTCACCGAGCGTTCGATGCCGCCGCGCCATGCGCTGGACGTGCTCGTCGCCTTCCGGATGGACGTGACCAAGCTCCGTTACGAAAACTGGGACGAGGTGATCCACTATTGCCGTTATTCGGCGATGCCGGTCGGGCGTTTCATGCTCGACGTTCACGGCGAGAGCACAGCCACCTGGGCGGCGTCTGATGCGCTTTGCGCGGGCTTGCAGATCAACAACCATCTGCAGGATTGCGCCAAGGATTTTAGGGACCTCGACCGCGTCTATCTTCCGCGCGACGCGCTGGCGGCCGCGGGCGCAACGATCGAAATGCTCGGCGAGCCGCGGGCGCCGCCGCCGCTGTTGAAATGCCTGCATTCGCTCGCGGTCAGGACCGAGCTGTTGTTCAACGACAGCAGATCGTTCGCGGCCCAGGTGAAGGATTTTCGGCTGGGACTCGAGATCTCCGTGATCCAGGCCTTCGCCGAGAGGATCGTCAGCATGCTGAAGTCGCGCGATCCCTTGAGCGAGCGCGTGCATCTCAGCTCGGTTGAACTGATCGGTCGCAGCATCGCGGGCGTGGCGGGCGAGGTGACGCGACGAGCCTCGGGGCGGCGGGTCCTGTCCAAACCGGCGGCCGGCGCATGACGCTGGAGGCGGCGGCCGACGCAAATTACGGGACGACGGCGTCCGGCAGCTCGTTCTATGCCGCGATGCGGATTCTGCCGCGCGACCAGCGCGAGGCGATGTTCCAGATCTACAGCTTCTGCCGTCATGTCGACGACATCGCCGATTCCGACGGCCCGCGCACCGAGCGGCTGGCCGCGCTCCAAGAATGGCGCGACGACATCGAGGCGCTTTATCAGGGCCATCCGCCGGAGCGACTCCGGGATTATGTCGCCTCTGTCCGCAAGTTCGGCCTCAAGCGCGAGGATTTTCTGGCTATCGTCGACGGCATGGAAATGGACGTGCCGCAGGACATTCGCGCCCCGGACTTCGCCACGCTCGATCTCTATTGCGACCGGGTGGCGAGCGCGGTCGGACGGCTGTCGGTGCGGGTGTTCGGCCTTCCGCAAGACGACGGTGTCGAACTCGCGCACCATCTTGGCCGCGCCCTGCAACTGACGAACATCCTGCGCGACATCGATGAGGATGCCGCACTTGGCCGGCTCTATCTGCCGCGCGAGAGCCTGCTGCTTGCCGGGATCACAGGCGACGACCCGCAGAAGGTGACCGCTGACCGGGCGCTGCCCAGGGTGTGTGGACCCTTGGCCGAGCGCGCGCGCAAGCATTTCGAGAAGGCCGATGAGGTGATGGACCGAAATCGGCGCCGTCGGGTGCGCGCGCCGCGCATCATGTCGAGATATTATCGCGCGATCCTCGATCTGCTCGTGGAGAGGGGATTCGGCGCGCCGCGCACCCCGGTCCGTGTGCGCAAGCTCACACGCCTCGCCATCGTCCTGCGCTACGCCCTCATCTGATGCCAAAGACCGTTCACATCATCGGCGCCGGAATCTCGGGCCTCGCCGCCGCCGTGCGGTTGGGGAACGCGGATTTCAAGCTGCATGTTCACGAGGCCACGCAACAGGCAGGCGGCCGTTGCCGGTCCTATTTCGACGCCTCGACCGATCTCACCATCGACAATGGCAATCACCTCTTGCTGTCGGGCAACCGCCACGCGGTGGCCTATGCCCGGTCGATCGGGACCGAAGCGGGACTGGTCGGGCCAAAGCGCGCGCAGTTTCCGTTTGTCGATCTGGAAACCGGGCAGCGCTGGCAGATCGACCTCGGCGACAGCCGGCTGCCACTCTGGGTGTTCGACGAAGGCCGCCGCGTTCCCGATACGAGCTTGCGCGATTACCTCGCGCTCGCGCCCCTGATCTGGGCCGGGCAGGGCAGGCTGGTCGGCGACACGATTCCCTGTCACGGGACGCTGTATCAGCGGCTGGTGCAGCCGCTGCTGCTCGCCGCGCTCAATGTCGATCCACCCGAAGGCTCGGCGGGACTTGCCGGCGCCGTGGTCCGCGAAACCCTGCTGGCGGGCGGAGAGGCCTGCCGTCCGCTGATCGCGCGCGACGGTCTGAGCGCGGTGCTGGTCGAACCCGCGATCAAGCTGCTGCAGGACAAGGGTGCCGGCATCCATTTCGGCCACGAATTGCGCGAGTTCGCGATGTCGGCCGGGCGCGTGGACGCGCTGAAATTCGGCGGCGAGGACGCGATCGCGATCGGCGCCGACGATGCGGTCATCATGGCCGTTCCGCCGCGCGCCGCGGCGTCGCTGCTGCCGGGCCTCGAGACGCCGTCGAAATTCCGCGCGATCGTGAACGGGCACTTCCGTTTCGACCCGCCGCCCGGCATGCCGCCGATCCTCGGCGTGATCGGGGGGACCGTGGAGTGGTTGTTCGCGTTTCCCAATCGCCTGTCGGTGACCATCAGCAACGCCGACCGGCTGGTGGAAATGCCGCGCGAGGAACTCGCGCAGGCGATCTGGCAGGATGTCTGCAAGGCGGCCGGAGTTGCCGGCGATCTGCCGCCCTGGCAGATCGTGCGCGAGCGGCGCGCCACGTTCGAGGCGACGCCCGAGCAGAATGCTCTGCGGCCGGGGCCGGTGACGGCCTGGAAAAACCTGTTTCTCGCCGGCGACTGGACTGATACGGGGTTGCCGGCGACAATCGAGGGTTCGGTGCGCTCGGGAAACCGCGCGGCGGACCTGGTCCTTGCGATGCGCCAGGACCGCCGATTGAAAGGCTCCTGAACCACGAGCGTTCACAGCGTAGGATCTTGAACGAATGCTTTCCGGCAACGAGACGATAGGAATCGAAAGCGGTGGCGCCCTGGAGGCCAGCATCGCCTCCGCGACGCATGCGCTGCTTGATTGCCAGCGCCCGGACGGACATTGGGTGTTTGAGCTGGAGGCCGATTGCACCATTCCGGCCGAATACGTGCTGCTTCGCCATTACCTCGGCGAACCGGTGGACACCGCGCTCGAAGCCAAGATCGCCGTCTACCTGCGGCGGGTCCAGGGCGCGCATGGCGGTTGGCCGCTGGTGCATGACGGCGATTTCGACATGAGCGCCAGCGTGAAATCCTATTTCGCGCTGAAGATGATCGGCGATGCCGTGGATGCGCCGCACATGGCGCGCGCGCGCGCGGCGATGCACGCACGCGGCGGCGCGATCCACAGTAACGTCTTCACCCGCTTCCTGCTGGCGATGTTCGAGGTCACGACCTGGCGCAGCGTTCCAGTGCTGCCGGTCGAGATCATGCTGCTGCCGATGTGGTCGCCGTTTCATCTCAACAAGATTTCGTACTGGGCGCGGACCACGATCGTGCCCCTGCTGGTGCTCGCCGCGCTCAAGCCGCGCGCGAAAAACCCCTCGGGCGTCGGCATCGACGAGCTGTTCCTGCAGGATCCGCGCTCGATCGGAATGACCGCAAAGGCGCCGCATCAGAGTACGGCCTGGTTCATGCTGTTCCGCGCGCTCGATGCCGTGTTGCGGGTGATCGAGCCGTTGTTCCCGAAAAAACTGCGCGCCCGCGCGATCGACAGCGCGCTGGCTTTCATCGAGGAGCGGCTCAACGGCGAAGACGGGATGGGCGCGATCTATCCGCCGATGGCCAACATCGTGATGATGTATGACGCGCTCGGCAAGGGACCCGACTATCCGCCGCGCGCCGTCACGCGCAAGGGCATCGACAACCTCCTGGTGGTCGGCGAGGAGGAGGCCTATTGCCAGCCATGCGTCTCGCCGGTGTGGGACACGACGTTGACCTGCCACGCCCTGATCGAGGCGGGCGAGGAGAAGGCACTGTCCTCGGCGAAAGCGGGCCTGGACTGGCTGCTGCCGAGGCAGGAGCTCGAGCTCAAGGGTGACTGGGCAGTGAAGCGGCCGGATGTCCGGCCGGGCGGCTGGGCCTTTCAGTACAACAACGCCCATTATCCCGACCTCGACGACACCGCCGTCGTGGTGATGTCGCTGGACCGCGTGCGCGGCGCCAATGGCGGCCACGGCTATGACGAGGCCATCGCGCGCGGCCGCGAATGGATCGAGGGCATGCAGAGCCGCGACGGCGGCTGGGCCGCCTTCGACGTCGACAATCTCGAATATTACCTCAACAACATCCCGTTCTCGGATCATGGCGCGCTGCTCGATCCGCCGACCGAGGACGTCACCGCGCGCTGCATCTCGATGCTGGGCCAGCTCGGCGAGACCGCCCAAAGCAGCAAGGCGGTTGCGAAGGGGATCGAATATCTGCGGCGGACCCAGCTGGCAGAGGGCTCCTGGTACGGGCGTTGGGGCATGAACTACATCTACGGCGCCTGGTCGGCGCTGTGCGCATTGAACGCGGCAGGCGTCAGCCATCAGGACCCGATGATCCGCAAGGCGACCGGCTGGCTGGTCGCGGTCCAGAACGAGGACGGCGGCTGGGGAGAGCACGCCGTCAGCTACCGGCTCGACTACCATGGGTTGGAGCGGGCCCCCAGCACGGCGTCGCAAACGGCATGGGCCTTGCTTGGTTTGATGGCGGCGGGCGAGGTTGAGCATCCGGCTGTCGCCCGGGGCGTGAGGTACCTAATGGCAACACAGGCCGAAAAAGGGCTTTGGGACGAGCAGCGCTACACGGCAACGGGCTTTCCTCGGGTGTTTTATCTGCGTTACCATGGCTATGCAAAGTTCTTTCCGCTCTGGGCGTTGGCGCGGTACAGGAACCTCAGAAATACCAACAGCAGGGTGGTAGGGGTCGGAATGTGAGTTTGGAGGCGGGGGACGACGTTTCCGCGGGCAATCGGATCGACCCGCGGCCGGTATTGATCGTGACCGGTCTGCTGCAAGAGGCCCGCATCGCGGCCGGGCCTGGAATGACCGTCATCTGCAGCAGTAGCGATCCGCAGCAATTGCGGGCACTGCTGACCGTTCTGGATTCGTCGACGATTCGCGGCGTGATCAGTTTCGGCGTTGCCGGCGGTCTCGATCCATCGCTGCGATCGGGCGACGTGGTGGTGGCGACCGAGGTCATGGCCGGCGACGCGCGCTGGCTGGCCGGCCTGTCGCTGAATGAGGACCTGATCTCGAGCGTCGCGCTCGGCCGCAGGCGCGTCGTCAGGGGCGGCCTTGCCGGGGTGGAAGAGGTGGTCGTGGCGCGCGCCCGAAAGGCTGCCCTGCGCTCCCACACCGGCGCTGCCGCCGTCGACATGGAAAGCCATATCGCGGCCGCCTACGCGGCGGAAGCCGGTCTTCCCTTCGCGGCGCTGCGGGTGATCAGCGACCCCGCCAACCGGAGCCTGCCGCTGCTGGCCAAGAGCGCCATCAAGCCGAACGGCGAGATCGACCTGCGCGGCATTCTGCGCGGTGTCGTGCGCAACCCGCGCACGCTGCGCGGGTTGGTGTCGATGGGGATCGATTTCAATCGTGCATTGCGCAGCCTACGCGGCTGTCGAGGCTTTCTGCTGGGCAGCGACGGCTTCGTCGCGGCGGATCTCTGACAGGCGCTTCTGCACCTCCGCCGAGAACACGTACTGGGCCGGCCGCTGGTTGGCGAGGCTGATTTCCGGCGCCATCGGACCATCAGTGCGGATGCCGCGCAGCGCCACCCACATCGCCTTCAGCGGGTTGGTCAGCGCCGCATTGGCCGCGGTCGGCTCATAGCCGCAATGCGCCATGCAGTTGGCGCACTTCTCGTACTTGCCGGTGCCGTAGGTGTCCCAGTCCGTCGTCTCCATCAATTCCTTGAAGGTCTTGGTGTAGCCTTCGCCGAGCAGATAGCAGGGCTTCTGCCAGCCGAAAATGTTGCGCGCCGGCATGCCCCAGGGCGTGCATTCGTAGTCCTGATTGCCGGCCAGGAAGTCCAGGAACAGGCCGGAATGCATGAAATTCCAGGTCTTGCCCTTGCCGAGCGCGAAGACGTCGCGGAACAGCCGCTTGGTCTTGGTCCGGTTGAGGAAGTGCTCCTGGTCGGGCGCGCGCTCATAGGCATATCCGGGCGACATCGACACGCCGACGCCGAGCTCGGTCGTGAAGTCGAGGAATTTCGCGATGTCCTCGGCTGCGTGACCATCGAAGATCGTGGCGTTGACGTTCACGGTGAAGCCGCGCGCCTTCGCGGCCTTGATCGCGGAGACGGCGCGGTCGAACACGCCCTTCTGCGACACCGCCTTGTCATGATGCTCGCGCAGGCCGTCGAGATGCACCGAGAAAAACAGGTACGGCGACGGCTCGAACAGATCGAGCTTCTTTTCCAGGAGCAGCGCGTTGGTGCACAACGACACGAACTTCTTGCGCGCGACCAGCCCGCGCACGATCTCGCCGATCTCCTTGTGGATCAAGGGTTCGCCGCCGGGAATGGCGACCATCGGCGCACCGCATTCATCCGCGGCGTCCCAGCATTCCTGCGCGCTCATGCGACGATTGAGGATGGCGTCGGGATAGTCGATCTTGCCGCAGCCGACGCAGGTCAGGTTGCAGCGGAACAACGGCTCCAGCATCAAGACCAGCGGGTAGCGTTTGCGGCCAAGCAGCTTCTGCTTGACGAGGTAGGCGCCGATGCGCATTTCCTTGAAGAACGGTATTGCCATTACAGGTTTCTTTCCAGGTCCAGCTTGAGTGGGTCAGCCCGCGGCAAGTTCGGCCGGAAGGCGGAATTCGATATTCTCCTCACGGCCGGGAAGCACCGACACCGCTACCGGCCCGATGCGCCGCAGCGCCTCAATCACGTCGTCGACGAGGACCTCGGGCGCCGAAGCGCCAGCGGTAATGCCGACGGCCTTGGCGTCCTTCAGCCAATCCGGGTTCAACTCGCTGCCATCTGCAATCAGATAACTCGCAACTCCGGCTTCGGTGCCGATTTCCCGCAGCCGATTGGAGTTGGAGCTGTTGGCGGCGCCCACCACCAAGATCACGTCCACGAACTTACTCAGGTCCCTTACCGCAGATTGGCGGTTCTGTGTTGCATAGCAGATATCCCGGATATCCGGGCCTTGAATGTCTGTAAACCGCCGTTTGAGCGCCTCGATAATGTCCTTGGTGTCGTCGACGCTCAGCGTGGTCTGGGTGATGTAGGCCACCGGCGTATCCGCCGGCAGCGTCAGGGCCGCGACCTCATCGACATCCTGTACCAGTGTCACCGGGCCCGGAACCTGGCCCATGGTTCCCTCGACCTCGGGGTGCCCGGCATGGCCGATCAGGATCAGGACCCGGCCCTTCGACATGTAGCGCTTGCCCTGGTTGTGGACCTTGGTGACCAGCGGGCAGGTGGCGTTGAGCACCGGCAATCCCCGCGCGGCGGCTTCCTCTTCCACGGACCTCGCCACCCCATGCGCACTGAACACCGTGACCGCAAGCGGGGGGACTTCCGAGAGGTCCTCGACGAAGATCGCGCCTTTGTTCTTGAGGCTCTCCACGACGTATTTGTTATGCACGATCTCGTGCCGCACATAGACCGGCGGACCGTATTTCTCCAACGCGCGCTCGACGATTTCGATCGCGCGGACGACGCCCGCGCAAAATCCGCGCGGCTGCGCGAGGTACACTTCCATGAGACGCCCCACTCTAAAACGTACGCTTTCCCGGTTCGGACCCGTGCAATATCCGCACCACACGGGTTGGCGTCCATCCCGCCACAGTGCGCATGGAAGCACAGGACTTTGTGTCAAAAATCCATCGACTAGAAAAGCCGGATCGGGGGCCGATGGTTCCAGGGGGACGCGGTGGACGCGTTAGGTATAATAATACTCAGCAATAAGTACTTCAGATTGAAGTCTTTAGATACTCTCCTGTTCGTCACTTTACCGCCCGACAATCCCGGTTATACAGCCGGCTCAGCGGCCGCGGCCGCGGTTTTTGAGCGTCTCTTCAAGAACGTGAAGAACGTGGTTAGTTGATCCCATGGAACTCCCGCCAGTGTGGCGGATTTGACATTCGCAGCAGTATTCCCGCGTGTCCTCACGCGCATGTCAAATCCAAAACCACACTAGAAACAAATGCTTGCTAGTGTCCCTTCGGTTCTCACATTCGCATACGAACGCGGCGCGCGATGTGGATGTCGAATGTTAGAACCGGGGCACTCGAAAGCGGACGTTTCTGGCAGGTTCTCAAACAGAAAGACATGAAGTGCTGACAAGTCTCGTCGTCTCGATCGTCCGGGCCTGCACCCGCTTTGCCCCGCTGACGCTGCTCGTCGGTCTTGTGCTTGCCGTGGCGGCGGGCGTCTATACGACACATCACTTCAAGATCAACACGGACATCAACACGCTGATCGCCTCGAATCTGGACTGGCGGCAGCGCGACCAGCAATTCGAGCGGGCTTTCAACCGCGACCATACCATCCTCGCCGTGGTCGATGCGGCGACGCCCGAACTGACGAGCTCCGCGGCCGCCGCGCTCGAGCAGAAGCTGAGCAGCGACACCACGCACTTCGCATCCGTCCAGCCGCTCGGCTCCGGCGAATTCTTCGAGAAGAACGGCCTGTTGTTCCTTCCCGCGGACCAGGTCCGGCAAACCACCAGCCAGTTCGAATCCGCAGCCCCGCTGGTCGAGATCATGGCCGGCGATCCCTCGATCCGCGGCTTGACCGGCGCGCTCGAGACCGGGCTTGCCGGCGTCCGGCGCGGCCAGGTGACGCTTGACGGCACGGCGCGTCCGTTCACCCAGATCGCGCAGACCGTCGAGGACGTCCTGAACAAGGGCGATGCGACGTTCTCGTGGCGCCAGTTGATGAGCGAAAAGCCTCTGACCGATGCCGACAAGCGCGCCTTCATCGAGTTCAAGCCGGTCCTCGACTACAATGCGCTGCAGCCGGGCAAGGACGCGAGCGATGCCATTCGGCAGGCGGCCGACGATCTCGATTTCTCCGGCAAGTTCGATGCGCGCGTCCGCCTGACCGGGCCGGTCCCGATAGCCAATGAGGAGTACGCGACCGTTCAGGACGGTGCCTTGGTCAACGGCATCGGCACCGTCATCGTGGTGCTGTTCATTCTCTGGATGGCGCTGCACTCGGCGAAGATCATCGTCGCCGTCTTCATCAATCTCTTCATCGGTCTTTCCATCACGACCGCCGTCGGCCTGATGATGGCGGGGTCGCTGAACCTGCTCTCGATCGCGTTCGCGGTCTTGTTTGTCGGCTTAGGCGTCGACTTCGGGATCCAGTTCAGCGTCCGCTATCGCTCCGAGCGCTTCAAGAACGACGACCTGCCGCAGGCGCTGGAGGAGGCCGCCCGGCGCTCCGCTGTGCCGTTGTCGCTCGCGGCGATGGCCACCGCGGCCGGGTTTCTCTGCTTTCTGCCGACCGACTACAAGGGCATCTCCGAGCTCGGCGAGATCGCCGGCGCAGGAATGCTGATTGCGTTCATCTCCAGCATCACGGTGCTGCCGGCCCTGCTGCGGCTCCTCAACCCTCCCGGCGAGTCGGAGCCGGTCGGCTACGCGTTTCTGGCGCCGGTCGATCGGTTCCTCGAGAGGCATCGGATCGTGATCATCGTCGGCACGCTCCTGGCGGTCGTCGCCGGCCTGCCGCTGCTCTACTTCATGAAGTTCGACTTCAATCCGATGAACCTGCGCAATCCGACGGCCGAATCGATCGCAACCTTTCTCGACCTGCGCAAGGATCCCAATACCGGCGCCAACGCCATCGACGTCATGACGAATTCGGAGGCCGACGCCAAGAAGATCGCGGAGCGGCTGGAGAAGCTGCCGGAAGTGCTGCGCGTGGTGTCGCTGGATAGTTTTGTTCCGGGCGATCAGCCGGCCAAGCTGAAGCTGATCGCGCAGGGCGCCAAGGTCCTCAATCCCGCCCTCAATCCGGATTCGATCGATGCACCGCCGACCGACGCGGAGAATGTCGAGACGCTGAAGGGGTCGGTCGACAGCCTGCGCAAGACCGCCGGCGACGCCAAGGGTCCTGACGCCAAGGGTCCTGACGCCAAGGGTCCCGGCGCCGTGGCCTCGCGACGGCTTGCCGACGCGCTGGAAAGGCTCGCCAATTCGAACCAGGAAACCCGCAACAAGGCGCAGGCCATCTTCGTCGCACCGCTCAAGGTGGTGCTCGACCAGCTCAGGAACGCGCTGCAGGCCCAGCCGGTCAGCCAGAAAACGCTGCCGCCCGACTTGGTGAGTTCCTGGACCACCAATGAGGGGCTGATGCGGGTCGAGGCGATGCCGCGCGGCGATCCCAACGACAACGACAATCTGCGCAATTTTGCCGGCGCGGTTCTGGCCGCCGAGCCGACCGCGATCGGCGGTCCGGTTTCGATATTGAAATCGGGCGACCTCGTCGTGAGGGCGTTCATTCACGCCGGCATCTTTGCGCTCGTCGTGATCGGCGTCCTCTTGTGGATCACGCTGCGACGAATCTCCGACGTGCTCATGACGCTGGTTCCGCTGCTGGTTGCCGGCGCGGTCACCTTGGAGATCTGCGTGCTGATCGGCTTGCCGCTCAACTTCGCCAACATCGTCGCCCTGCCGCTTCTGCTCGGCGTGGGCGTCGCCTTCAAGATCTACTACGTGACGGCCTGGCGGTCTGGCCGGACGAATCTGCTGCAGACCAGCTTGACGCGGGCGATATTCTTCAGTGCGCTGACGACGGCGACCGCGTTCGGCAGCCTGTGGCTCTCCAGCCATCCCGGAACATCCAGCATGGGCAAATTGCTGGCACTCTCGCTGCTCACCACGTTGGCGGCGGTCCTGCTGTTCCAGCCCGCGCTAATGGGCAAACCGCGCGATGTCGGGTAACATGCAGATGTCTCCGACCGGGTCGGACGCCTGGACCTGCTTCTGACCCGGCTTGGGCGCGCTGTTCGACGATCCCGCGGTTTTCGGCGCCGTGCCCGTTGTGGTCTTCGGGCTCTTGGCCATGCTGTTGGCGGGGCCGCTTGGAATTGGCGGTGCGGCGCGGGTCCAGGTCTCGCCGCCGCACAGGAAGCCGAGAACACAGCCCTTGATTTCAAGCTGGTCCGCACCGATCGGGGTAATTGTGGAACTGTAGACTTGGCCGTCCTTGGCGTTGTAAACTTGCCCTTCCCACTGATCGAGGCCGGGCTTCTTTTTCATGTCGATCAGGATCGGCATGCCCAACGTCGGTCTGTTCTGTTTTGAAACGTCGGGATTGTTGCTGTCGTGACCGCCGGGCGTCTGTTCCCATGCCACCGCGCCCCACATGCTGCCATTGCATTGTGCGACCCGGATGTTGGCTACGCCGTCGGCAACTTTCCAGTCACCTGTCGGGTCGGCGGCCATGGCGCAAGAAATGCTCGCGGCCAGAACGATTCCGGACAATACTAAAGTTGTCCGCATGGAGTTTCGTGCGCAGTGCAACATCGTCTAAACCTGTGCTTGCTTTGGCGGGTCCAAAAAGAAGGGCAAAACGCCGCATTGGACGTTTTCAGTTGACGAACTGGCCATCAACCGAAGTATGTAACTGATGCTAAGTTCAAATCTAGACGTTTCCGAGATGTTTGTGGAGCGGCAGGCGCAGCGCAGCACCATGCATGCCCGCCATTTGAACGAACAGCTCGTCCGTGTCCTGAAAACGATCGGATACGACGTTGGGTTCCAGAAAGGGCAGGGCCAATACCTCTTCGACCGGGAGGGGGTGCGATATCTCGATCTCCTCAGCGGCTTCGGCGTTTTTGCGATTGGCCGCAACCATCCGAGTTTGCGGGCTGCGCTGAAAAGCGTGCTGGATTGCGATCTGCCGAATCTGGTGCAGTTGGACGTATCGACCCTGGCGGGTGTGCTGGCCGAGCGTCTGCTCGAATTCGTGCCTTATCTCGACAAGGTGTTTTTTGCCAATTCCGGCGCGGAAACCGTCGAAGCCGCGATCAAGTTTGCGCGCGGCGCGACCGGGCGGCCCGGCATCGTCTATTGTTCCCATGCCTATCACGGGCTGTCCTACGGCGCGCTGTCGCTGACCGACGATCCGAACTTCCGCTCAGGCTTCGAGCCACTGCTGCCGGGATGCACCGCAATTCCCTTCAACGATCTGGCCGCGCTGGAACAGGCGCTGTCCTCGCGCGAGGTTGCCGCCTTCATCGTCGAGCCGATTCAGGGCAAGGGCGTCAACATGCCGACCGACGAGTTCCTGCCGGGCGCCGCCATGTTGTGCAAACGCTATGGGTCGCTCTTCGTCGCCGACGAGATTCAGACCGGGATGGGGCGGACCGGGCGGTTTACCGCAGTGGAGCACTGGAATGTCGAACCCGACATGGTGCTGCTCTCCAAGGCGCTCTCGGGTGGCCATGTTCCGGTCGGCGCGCTGTTGACGCGCAAGAGCATCTTCGACCGGATCTTCAATCAAATGGACCGTGCAGTCGTGCACGGATCGACCTTTGCGAAGAACGACCTCGCGATGGCGGCCGGTATCGCGACACTCGAGGTGCTGAAGTCCGAGAGGCTGATCGAGGCCGCGGCCAAGCGCGGCGCGGAACTGAGGCTGGCGCTCACCCGGCTGGTGCCGGGCTATGAGCTGTTGAAAGAGGTCCGCGGCAAGGGACTGATGATCGGCGTCGAATTCGGTCCCCCCAAATCGCTGCGGCTGAAGGCGTCCTGGAACGTGCTGGAGACCGCCAACAAGGGCCTGTTCTGCCAACTCATTACCGTGCCGTTGTTCAAGGATCACAAGATCCTGACCCAGGTCGCCGGCCATGGCAGTCACACCATCAAGCTGTTGCCGCCGCTCACCATCACCGAAGAGGACTGCAACTGGATCGAGACGGCGTTCGATGCCGTCATCGCATCCAGCCACAAGGTGCCCGGCGCGATCTGGTCGCTCGGCAAGACCCTGGTCGATAACGCCATCCGCAAATCGGCCTGAGCGCCACACATCGTGATCCTGATTCAGGATCACGGTCTCGCCAAACTCTAGCCTTCGGTATTGGCGCGCGCGGCGGCCTCGAACTTGTCGCCGAACTCGCCGAGTTCGTCGGCGCCGATGTCGCTGATCGCCCAGTAGTTCAACCCGCGATCGCTCCAGCGGCGGATGTTGAAGCCCTGGATGGTCTCGATCCTGGCCGGCTGGCGTTCGGCATTCGCGGTCTGCGAGACGAACAGGTTGATGACGTGCTGCCGGCGGCGGTAGACCACGGCGCCGAGGGCGCGGGCATCGACATAATCGAGCCGGCCGCCGACCAGCGTGAATCCCTGTTGGGTGAGATCGATCACCGGCGGCGAGACGTCGAGCCTGCCGTTGAACCATGGCTTCACCGTATGCTGATCGGTGGAAATGACGTCGGTGAGATGGCCGGCCTGCAGCGAGCGCAGATGCGCCGACACCACGTCGGACATGATCCGCTGTTCGTCATCGCTGCGCAGCGCAACGGCGAACAGTCCGCTAGCCGCGATCGCCGACACCGCCGAGCCCATCGCAAAGCCCTTGAGGATATCGCGCCGGCTCGCGACCCGCGGTTGCGGCAGCGAGGCCTCGATGCGCCGGCGCAGCGCCGGCGGCGCGCTGTAGCGCAGGTCGGCGCTGGCAACCGCCCGGCTCATCTCACGGTAGGCGGCGAGCGCCGCCGCGCAGTGCGGGCAGGCCGCGACATGGGCTTCGACTTCGCGGGCATGGCCAGCGTCGAGTTCGCCGTCGAGCAGCGCGTGAAGAAGGATTTCGGCCTCTTCGCAAGTCATTTCGGTTGCTCCTCTTCCGCCATCCATGCCGAGCGCAGCATGGCGCGGGCGCGCGCGAGACGGGACATCACGGTGCCGACGGGGGCTCCGACCGCGTCCGCAATCTCGCGGTAAGAAAGATTGTTGATTTCGCGCAGGACGAAGGTCTCCTTGAACGGTTCGGCAAGCGCGTTAACCAGCCGCCGGATTGTGGCCGCATCGCGCTCGCGCAGGATTTGTGCTTCCGGCGTCTCCTGTTCCTCGCGCCACAGCGGCGTCTGCTCCGCGTCGTCGGGCAGGTCCTCGATCGAGGGAGCCGCCGACGTCGCGCGGCGCGCATATTCGGCGTGGCAGACATTGCGCAGGATCGCGAACAGCCAGGGTTTCATGGCCGGACCGCGATAGCCGTCGAAATGCTTCAGGGCGCGCAGGTAGCATTCCTGAACCGCGTCCTCGGCGTCGGCCGCGTCGCGGAGCAGATAGCGCGCCAGCGTGTACACGTCATCCAGATAGGGCAGCGCCGCGTCGCGAAAGCGTCGCGCCCGGTCCGGGTCGTCGTTCGAGGAGCTGACCGGCATCGTCCCTTGCCCGACGTTGGCAGAAAGTGCGTGTGCCCGGCCGGCAGGAGCCCGCCGGCCGGGTACAAATGTGATGCCTTGGTTTTGTCCGCTACTCAACCTTGATCATTCCGGTCATATGCGGGTGCAGCGAGCAAAAATATTTGAAGTCACCCGCTGCGGTGAAGGTGAACGAGAAGGTGTTGTCGGTATCCAGCGTCTTCGACCTGAATTTGCCCGCCGAAACCACCGTGTGGGGGATATCGTCGTGGTTGGTCCAGGTCACGGTGTCTCCCACCTTCACCGTGAGCTCGGGTGGGCCGAAGGTGAAATTGTCGATGGTGATCTTGGCCTCCTCGGCGTGAGCATTGATCGCGCCGAGCAGCAGGACGATGGCCGCAGCGACGGCCGGGCGGCCGAGGTTGCGGAAAGTGAACGACGTCATTTTCAAGCTTCCCTTTCAGCCCACCAGCGGCGTGTCGATGATCGCAAGCGGCTGATCGCCCTGCTTGAAGTTGACGCTGGCGACGCCGAGCATGGTCCGCAGCTTGGCGTCTTCGACCTTCATCGGTCCGGGCGAGGCGGCGGTGCCCGGCGCCGGTTGCGGGAAGGCGGTCGAGCGGGCGGTATGGAAGGTGACGTTGCCCTCGACCTTCTGCATCACCTGGTGGATGTGGCCATTGAGCACCGTCACCGAGCCGAAGCCCTTGAGATATTCCAGCGCGCGGCCGCCGTCCTCGGTGCCCCAGCCCCATTGCGGATACACCGTCCACAGCGGAATGTGGGCGAACACCACGACCGGGGTCGACTTCGACTTTCCCTTGAGATCGTCCTCCAGCCATTCGAGCTGTTCGGCGCCGAGATTGCCGAGGCCGCCGGCCTTGAGGTCCACCACGTTGACGAGGCCTATGAAGTGCACGCCGCCGGCGTCGAAGGAGTAATAGCCGGCGCCCTTGCTGCCCTTTCCGTAGCGCTCCTTGTAGAGCTTGATCTCCTCATCGAGGAAATCGTGCTCGCCCGGCACGTAGTGCACGTCGAGCTTGGCCTGCGAGATGATGCGGTCCGCATTGTCGAATTCAGCCACCTTCGACAGATGGCTGATGTCGCCGGTGTGGATCATGAAGGAGGGCTTTTGCGGCATCGCATTGATCTTGTTGATGGCCTCTTCCAGCGTGCCCAGCGCATTCGGGTTGGCCGGCTTGTCGAAGCCGACATGACTGTCCGAGATCTGCAGGAAGGAGAGGCCGGGGGCCTCCGCGGCGTTGGCGGCATCGACCAGGCCCAGCGAACGCGGGACACCGCCCGAAATGGTCCAGAGCATGCCGGTACCGGCCCAGGTCATGCATTCCAGCACCTTGCGACGGCTGACGCCGCGCTCTTCGTCTTTTTGTTGTTCGCTCATCGCCTCATCTCCAACGACCCATGATTGGGTTCACCGACAAGATTGGACGAGGGCGTGCTTTATTCCCGGAAGTCTGTGGGCCGACGGAGGGCGGCTTCAGGGGTAACGGATTGAAATGTTCGACAAATATGGAATTTTTTTCCAAATTATTTCATATTTTTACGAACATATAGAATAATATATCCGATTGTACCAAGTTACCGCTTGCGACCAAGCAGCCGGCAGAGTTGAAAGTTAGGCTGGACGATGGTCAAGAGCTGGTCTTGCCGAAGTCTGCCACTCGCTTGATTGCCCATCTCCTGACGGAGATGGCCCAAGGTAACGCCGTGACGATAATTCCCATTCATGCAAACCTGACGACTCAAGAGGCTGCGGATTACTTGAATGTTTCCCGTCCCTACCTCGTCTCACGTCTCGAGAAGGGCAAGATACCTTTTGACAAGGTCGGGTCGCATCGACGCGTTCGTTTTCAACACCTCGTGGAATTCAAGACAGCTTCCGAGAAGCGTCGCCGCGCGGTCATGGACGAGCTAGCGGTCCAATCCCAGGAAGAGGGAATGTGGTGCGCGCGTCGATTCAAGTAGATTCGCTGTTGGCTGCGTCATCCGTAAGATAGTCTCTGCACCAAAAGGAAATTCAGCCGATGGCCGCGGGCGTGCGCACCCGCGCGCTCCCGCGCACGCTGGCGCGCACCTGTGGATTACGGGGTGGAACGCACTATCGCCCAGATCTCTTTGTTTGTGATCACAGTCGAAATTGGGGAGGCGGGTTTGCCAACCGATGAATCATTGATCGATGAAATTATCGAAGCCTGCAACGGTGACCTCCGCGCCGCAATCAGATCCGTCTTGGCTATCAATGAGCAGCGCTGGGCCGAGTTGAAATGGCTCCGAGAGTCCGCGAAGGAGCGGTCAAGTAGGGCAATAGATTCGGGGCCAGTTATCCACTAAATGTCGTACCCTCGTCGATCCGGAGCTAGATCACCACCATTGATAAACGTATCCCTCATAGTTTCGCCTAAAAGCTGCGTTTCGGATGGATCGTTGTCAAATGGGGACGTTCCGATGCCGGCAGACCTTGATGCGGTAGTCGATGATCTTATTGAGGACTACAACGGCGACGTCAGCGGCATCGTTAGTTCGCTTTTGGTGATTAATGAGCAGCTCGAGATTGAGTTGAACCGGCTCTACAAGGTGATCAATAATGGTGGCGTAGAGCAAGCCGCGCTCCGCCACTGAGGCCCGAGCAAGACACTGGCACCCGCCAGGTACACTACAGGAGGTACGCCGATGCCGATTGAGGCTCAAGGCCCCACCGAGGTCCGCAGAAGAATATCTCTTGGCTCTTGAGAAATGTGGGCTACCGCAATCGGTGGCTCATTTGCGCGGTTTTGCGGAGGTGATCTGATCGGTCTCCGCGCGTGTTTGGCTGCGGAAGACCCTCATTTTTCCGATACGCCAGGCGGATAATTCCCCTCTCAGGGGGGATGGAATTTTATCCTCGCCTACCCTGCGTCCTCGAGGATCATGGCGGCGCCTTTTTCCGCAATCATCGCGGTTGGCGTGTTGGTGTTGCCGGAGGTGATCGTCGGCATGACGGAGGCGTCGGCCACGCGAAGCCCGCCAAGCCCGTGAAATCGCAATCGCTCGTCGACCACCGCCATCGGGTCGGTCGCGGTGCCCATCTTGGCGGTGCCGACGGGATGGAAGATGGTGGTGCCGATGTCGCCGGCGGCTTTGGCGAGCGCCGCATCGTCATCGCCGACCGAAGGCCCCGGCAGGTATTCGCTCGGATGGTAGCGCGCGAGCGCCTCCTGCCGCATCAGCCGCCGCGTGGTGCGAATGGCGTCGGCGGCGACCCGCCGGTCCTCGTCGGTGGCGAGATAGTTCGGCGCGATCGAAGGCGCCGTCGCCGGCTCACGCGTCGTGATCCGCACGGTGCCGCGCGAGGTCGGCCGCAGATTGCAGGCGCTGATGGTGATGGCGCGAAAGCGATGCAGGGGATCGCCGAATTTGTCGAGCGACAACGGCTGGACGTGGAACTGGATGTTGGCCCGTTCGCGGTTGGTGTCGGAGCGGGTGAAGATGCCAAGCTGCGATGGCGCCATGGTGAGCGGCCCGCGGCGCCGCAAGGCGTAGTCGAGCCCCATCAGGCCACGCCCGACCAGCGAATGGTAGGTCTCGTTCAGGGTCTTGACGCCGTCGACCTTATAGATCGCGCGCTGCTGCAAATGGTCCTGCAGATTGCGCCCGACGCCCGGCCGATCCAGCACCATCTCGATCCCGAGCGGGGCGAGCCAGTCCGCGGGCCCAATGCCGGAACGGTGCAACACCTGGATCGATCCGATCGAGCCGGCGCACAGGATCACTTCGCCGCGTGCGCGGGTCTCGACCATCTCGCCGCCCTGGATAAAGCGCACGCCGACGGCGCGGCCGTTCTCGACCATGAGGCGGTCGACCAGCACGTTTTTTTCCAGGCGCATATTGCGACGCTCCAGCGCCGGCTTGAGGAAGCCGCGCGCCGAGGACCAGCGCCGCCCGCGCTTCTGGTTGACGTGGAAATAGCTGACGCCTTCATTGTCGCCGGTGTTGAAGTCGGGAATTTTCCGGATCCCCATTTGCACGGCGGCATCGCCGACCGCGTCCAGAATGGCCCAGGACAGTCGCGGCGCTTCGATGCGCCAGCCGCCTCCGCTGCCGTGATGTTCGCTGGCGCCGAGAAAATGATCTTCCAGCCGCTTGAAGGCCGGCAGCACGTCGTCATAGCCCCACCCCGTCAGCCCGAGCTGGCGCCAATGATCGTAGTCGGCCGCCTGTCCGCGCATCGAGATCATGGCGTTGATCGCGGAACAGCCGCCGATCACCTTGCCGCGGGGATAGGCCAGCGAGCGGCCGTTCAGGCCTGCTTCCGCCTCGGTGCGAAACATCCAGTCGGAGCGGGGATTGCCGATCGCGAAGAGATAGCCGACCGGGATGTGGAACCAGATCCAATCGTCGTCGCCCCCGGCCTCCAGGACCAGCACCCGGTTCTCAGGCTTCGCCGACAGGCGGTTGGCGACAATGCAGCCGGCGGTGCCCGCGCCGACGACGATGTAGTCGAAATCCCCGTCTAGCTGCGTCATGGCGCCGTCTGCGCGGCCGCACGCGGCCCACAGAGGGGACGCAAGGCTTCGCGCTGCTCCTGCGTCAGCACGATGACCGGATAGCGGGGCTGCCGCGAGGTCTGGTCGAAGAAGGGATGTGGCCAGCTCTTTCCGCTCAAGCGCCACGACAGAATCAGGCGCAAGGTGCGAAGGATCAGCCCGAAGCTCACACCCTGCACCTGCGTCGGGACTTCGCCGACGGCGAATTTGCCGAGGATCGCGCCGACCGGCCGGCCGAACAGCTGATCCGGATCCTGCCGGTCGCTTGCGAAGGATTGGGTGACCAGGCCGACGAAGGGAATCGACGGGCTCACCGTATTGCCCATGGGCGTGTCGCAGCAGCGCGCATACCAGCGATACAGGCCCTTCGGCGACAGCCGCAAGGCCGTGATCTTGTCCTGGCCCGCCACGAAGGTGAGGGCGGCTGGGGCGACCTGCACGATATCGGTTCCGCCATGGATATCGAGGAGGTCGGCGCGGCCGAGCCGATGCGCATAGGCCTGGCAGTCGTCGCAATAGCAGGTCACGCGGTTGACGGTCCGGGGCGAAGGGTTCTTCACCACGGCGCGTACGTCGCCGCAACGGCAGCGCAGTTCGGCAGAAGCGTTCATCTGTCAATCCTCCCGACCCGGATCGATGGCACAGCTCTTGTATCGCGGCAAGCAAGGAACCCCGATGAGACACCGTCATCGGTCGCTCCGGATGTCCCGCTCCTCCGATTGAGTGCCCAGGGTTGGGTCGGAGGGGTGGGCATGCTAAAACCCCGGAAACCCTCCATAACCTCGATCGAGAGCCTCATGCCCATCGTCAACCGCGTCGCCGATCTGCAACCCGATATCCAGGCCTGGCGCCGGGATATTCATGCCAACCCCGAGTTGCTGTACGACGTCCATCGCACCGCAGCTTTTGTCGCCGACAGGTTGCGGGAGTTCGGCTGCGACGAGGTTGCAACCGGTCTCGGCCGCACCGGCGTGGTCGGCGTGATCAAGGGCCGCAAGGAGGCCGGCAATGGCGACGTCCGGGTGATTGGGCTGCGCGCCGACATGGATGCGCTGCCGATCACGGAGGCGACCGGACTTGCCCATGCCTCCAAGACGCCCGGCAAGATGCACGCTTGCGGCCATGACGGCCATACCGCGATGTTGCTGGGCGCCGCGCGCTATCTCGCGGAAACGCGGAATTTTGCCGGTGAGACGGTGGTGATCTTTCAGCCGGCCGAAGAGGGCGGCGCGGGCGCGGCCGCGATGATCAAGGACGGCCTGATGGATCGCTTCCGCATCGATCAGGTCTACGGCATGCACAACGGCCCGGGGATTCCGGTCGGCGCGTTCGCGATCCGCTCCGGCCCGGTCATGGCCGCGACCGACGAGATCGACATCAAGATCGAGGGACATGGCGGGCACGCGGCGCGCCCGCACAAATGCATCGATTCCGTCCTGGCCGGCGCGCAGCTGATCACCGCGCTGCAGTCGATCGTCTCCCGTAGCGTCGATCCCCTGGACTCGGCGGTGATCTCGATTTGCGAGTTCCATGCCGGCAACGCCCGCAATGTCATTCCGCAAACCGCGGAGCTGCGCGGTACGGCCCGCACGTTGACCGCGGCAGTGCGCGATCTGATCGAGAAACGTGTCGCCGAGGTCGTCGCCGGCGTGGCGCAGATGACCGGCGCCAGGATTGATCTGAACTATGCGCGGGGCTATCCGGTGACGGTCAATCACGGCGCGCAGACCGACCTCGCCAGGCGCGTGGCGAAGGAAATTGCCGGCGATGCCAATGTCACCGAAATGCCGCCCTTGATGGGCGGGGAAGATTTTTCCTACATGCTGGAAGCGCGGCCCGGCGCCTTCATCTTCTGCGGCAATGGCGACAGCGCGGGCCTGCACCATCCGGCCTATGATTTCAACGACGAGGCGATCCTCTACGGCACCTCCTACTGGATCAAGCTGGTGGAAAATACGCTGGCGGCGTAGCTCTTCGGACCAGCCGCGCAGGGTGAATCTCTGCTTGATAAAGCTCTGTCGCATCGATACGAGAAGTGACAGCCACAAGCGAACTAGTAATTGTCGAGGGATTGATTGCCGGTCGAAACTGACTTCCTGCGGCTTATCACCGAGGCAGCCGTTCCGGGAGTCGCGGCGGCCGTCATTCGGGAGGGCCGGCTCGATCGCTACGTGAGCTGCGGCGTACGAAGCGCACAAAGCGCGGCGGTCGTGGACGAAAACACGGTCTTTGGAGCGGCATCGCTGACCAAACCGGTTTTCGCCCACATGGTCCTGCAGCTTGTCGATCAGGGATATCTGTCGCTCGACGCTCCGCTTGGTGACTACCTGCCGAACTATGTCTCCGGTGACGACAGGGCATCCACGATTACCCCGCGCCAGGTGCTCAGCCACTCTTCGGGTTTGCCGAACTGGCGAAATGCCGACTGGCCGCTGAAAACGCATTTCCCGCCCGGCGATCGATTCAGCTACTCCGGCGAAGGTTACCTTTACCTTCAGAAGGCCGTCGAAGCCATCACCGGAAAGCCGGCGCATGGTCTCCTCGAACAGCTGGTCCTCGAGCCGTTCGCGATGACCCAATCGAGTCTGATCTGGGATTTTCGCTTCGACGCGAACCGGGCGTATCCGCACGACGACTTCGGCAGACCGGCTCTCAGCTATAAGCCCGCCGAGGCCAACGCGGCATGGTCGCTGCAGACAACCGCGCGCGATTTCGCCCGCTTCCTGCTGGCGGTGCTGGATGGCTCCCGATTGAAGCCGGAAAGCGCCGAGCTTTGGCTTCGCCCCCACGTCGAGGTCAAGCACAAAGGCAGCGAATGCCTCGGGCCGCGTGACGGCGATGTGGCGACCGGCGTCGCATGGGGGCTCGGTTGGGGTTTGGAGCCGGCCGAAGGCACGTTCTTCCACTGGGGCGACATCGGCGCGTTCAAGGCGTTCACGGTCGGCTCGATCCGGGATCGCTGCGCGTCCATCATATTCGCCAACAGTGCAGTGGGCTTTTCGATCATGCCGGAACTGCTTGCGCTCGTCATGCCCGGTGATCGACCCTCTCTGGCGTGGCTGGATTATCCGCGGCACGATGGGCCGGCGCCCCGCCTGCTGCGGGCGGCGCGCGCGCACGGCATCGAGGCGGTGTGGCAAGAGATGGAAAAAGAACCGTTCGATGCAGACGATCTACGCTGGATCGCGCGCGGCCTGGGTGCGGCGGGACGGGAAGCCGATCGCCTCTGGCTTCTCGCCCGGATCGAAGAGCGTTCGTCGGCGGGTCGCAGCAAGCAAGATGGCTAGTATCGCCGATCTGAAGTTCGCGAACCGCAAGCGGCGAGTCCGACCCGCGAACTTCAGATCGGAAAGTGGGTACTAGAAACGAGTCCATCACAGTGCAAGCAGGTTCGTCGGACTT
>WNGQ01000444.1_pt1 | contig 42411 bp, 42 predicted proteins | sample 5407661 | NCBI WGS metagenome assembly WNGQ01 (sample SAMN13153382, study PRJNA577476) | soil metagenome | isolation source: 60 cm soil or saprolite under Garry oak tree replicate 2 | place: USA:California | collected 2016-06-15 | reverse complement strand
GGTGTCAGACAGTTGAAACTTGAGGAAGAGCCAGGTAGGAATAAGAGGGACGATGAATCCGGCCCCGAGACCTATCAGACCGTTTATCCCAGAAAACTTGACGAGGAGACGGAAGTTCGGACCACGGATCAGACTCCTCGGATTGAGGGTCTCCCTGTAGTTCTTGAAAATGCTGTAGATCATCAGTGGCGTCAGGGCCGAGAGGACCCCCATCACCAGAAGAAGATCTCTGTGCACGACGACAGTGCTCAGGCCAGTAACGTTCTCAACAGAAGGGAGAAACAAGGGCAACAAGAAGCCGAAAGCAAAGGCTCCAGTGGAAACAATAAACGACAGCGAGAAGGTCGCGTCACGGTTGCTTACATCTGTCTGATCGGCCATCATCGCATTCCAAGTTGAAAGAAACGCCGATTCGGAGATTCCGAGTAATATTGCAGCCACGATGAGCAGAGGAACATTCAGAGTCAATGCCACAATTATCATCGGAACAGGAATAGTGCTACTTCCAATCAGGAGAATCTTCTTCCTTCCCCTTCTGTCGGAACGGATTCCTAGCGGTATGGATAGGAACAGCATTGCTCCCTCAAGCCCGAGAATAAGCCCAACGATTCCAGGGCTGACTCCGATTTCGGGAAAGAATGCTGTCAGATATACCACGAGATATCCGATTGCCATATTGTTGAAGAGCCCAGCGAAGATGAGCCATTTGACTCGTCCAGGGACCGTTGAGAAGAATCCAAAGCCTGGACCTGAACCTATTCGCAACGAATCCCGCGAAGGACGTTTCCGGTCCCGAGGCTAATTAATCAGTCGCCGGGCATAGCCGGCTCAGTTAGAATGCTCTGGGCACTTTGCTCTGACTTTTAGGTACCACCGGTTGACTTATGACTGATGACAATGCCGTCTGCAAGAGCCACACGTCCATTCGTAATCTTGAACGCTGCGATGAGTCTTGACGGAAAGATCGCCACACACACCGGCGATTCCCGAATGTCGTCTCCTGCTGACTTGAGGAGAGTTCACCGACTGCGAGCCAGGGTCGACGCAATCATGGTAGGCCTGAGAACACTACTCGTCGATGATCCAAAGCTCACGGTCAAATTCGCCAAAGGTCGCAAGCCCTATCGGATAATCGTTGACAGCAATGCCCGGACCCCGCTTGGCTCGTACGTAGTCCGAACAGCAAGACACATTCCAACTATTATCGCGGTAACTTCCAATGCGCCCAAAACGAGAATCAAAGCACTGAAACGGATGGGGGTCTCCATCATCGAGTGCGGAAAAGGCCGACTCGTATCACCGAAAATTCTCCTAGAACGTCTCAGAAATCTAGGCGTCCGCAAAATTCTGCTTGAGGGGGGAGGAACCTTGAACTGGAGCATGCTCAGCCATGGAGTTGTGGACGAGATCTCTGTAGCCATCACGCCCAGAATCCTAGGAGGGATACAGGCGGTCAGCCTCGCTGAAGGAAAAGGGAGCCCGCTAGTCAAGGATTCTGTGAAGCTGAGACTTCTGAGCACTGCAAGGTATGGACCCGACCTGGTCGCCCGGTACAAAGTACTGAACTAGAATTTGGACTGTCCCGATTGAGATCCCCTAGATTCCATCTTAGGAGTCGCGACTGGAATCCTCCATCCTTTTCTAACGCTGACCATTCGGAGAGTGAAGGTTGCAGTCGCCGCGATGATCTCTGGGATAACGCCCGAGAATCCGGTTTCGCTAGCAACAATGATGATTATTCCTCCCAGCATTGAGGCTACTGCATAGATCTCGCTCCGGAAGATCAGCGGGACCTCAGCCGCCAAGACGTCCCTCAACACTCCTCCCCCTACACCGGTGAGCATACCTAGCAAGACAGCAGGGGCTGGACTCAGACCAGCACCGAGCGCGATCGTCGTCCCCGTCACGGTAAAGATGCTCAGTCCTACAGCGTCGAAGGTAGTGACGAACCTGCTATGATGGACGACTCGGCTAAACCATACGAACACCAAGAGCCCCGCAAGACCAGCAGCGAAGAGATAGCGCCAGTCGGTAAGCGTCGCCGGCGGGATGTATCCGAGGACAATGTCCCGCATAATGCCCCCGCCAAGTCCCGTCGCCACGCTCAACACAAGGACACCGAACAGGTCCATCTGTTTCCGTACCGCTAGTATTCCTCCGCTGAGACCGAAAGCGAAGGTCCCCGCAAGGTTGAGTGCTAATGTAATGGGTTCTTCCATTTCGTCCTGCTCAAGTACAGCCGTTCAGGTCAGCTCATAACTTGCTAGTGGTTTGAATTCTGTCGCCAACATCACTATGCTCCACACCCTTATTTGCATCCGCGCCGTTTTCGCCCAGCATGAAAGAATACGATCTCATCATCATCGGCAGCGGATCCGCCATGAACATCGTCGACCCGATGATCCAGGAGAATCCTAACATTCGGATCGCCGTCATCGACAAGGACGAGCCCGGAGGTATCTGTCTCACCCGAGGCTGCATACCCTCCAAGATCCTACTCTATCCAGCTGAGCTAGTAAGGAAAATCGAGGAGGCACGTGACCTTGGTATTGATACTGAGATCAGGAAGATCAGTTTCGAATTTGTAATGGAGAGAATGCGGAAGCTCATCAACCACGATATTGACGAGATCAGAGAAGGCCTATCCAGTTCCAAGAACATCGACTACTACCACGCTCCCGCCGAGTTCATCGCGCCCTACACGATGAAGGTCAGCGGCACAGAGATCAAGTCACAATTGATCTTCCTCTGCATCGGCTCCAAGACCACCATACCGCCAATCAAAGGCCTCGACAAGGTCGGCTACCACACAAGCGACTCAGCGTTCAACATGAAACAACTACCTGAAAGCATCGCCATCGTCGGAGGAGGATACATCGCCGCCGAATTCGGCCACTTCTTTGCAAGCATGGGCTCCAAAGTAACCATCATTGGAAGAAACCCACGGTTCGTCCCGGACGAAGAACCAGAGATCTCTGAACTCGCGAAGAAAGTCCTAGGCCGCCACATCAACATCATCACCAATCACGAAGTCAAAGAAGCGCGAGAAATCTCGACGGGACTGAAGGAACTGGTTGCGGTCGACCGGAAAACGGGAAAGACCGTGACGGTGACCGCCCGAGAAATCATGATCGCCAGCGGAAGAGGCCCAATAACGGACATCCTTCATCCCGAAAAATCTGGAATCAAGACTTCACCGGACGGATGGGTTGCAGTCAACGAATATCTCGAAACGTCCCAGCCTGGAATCTGGGCATTGGGCGATGCTGATGGCAAGTACCTCTTCAAACACGTCGCAAACTACGAATCCGCCATCGTCTACTACAACGCGATCCTCAAACGAAAAGTCAAGGCGGACTATCATGCGGTCCCGCACGCGATATTCACCTATCCTGAGATTGCAGGAGTCGGAATGAGCGAAAAAGAAGCCATTTCAAATCATGGACCGGACAAGGTGTTGATCGGATTTCACAAGTATGAGGACACGGCCAAAGGAGAAGCATTGAACGTGAAAGACTATTTCGTCAAGGTAATCGTCGAAGCCGACACCGAGAGAATCCTCGGCGCGCACATCATTGGACCCGAAGCCTCAACACTAATACATGAGATAATACCACTAATGAATACGCCCGAGCAGACATATAGGCCGATAAGAGACATGATGCACATTCATCCAGCGTTGAACGAGGTCGTAGACAGAGCATTCCAGTCCCTCATGCCTCCCGAACACTACCACCACACCATCGAACACTCGCACCAGATGGTAGAGGCCTAGGAGACAATTAGATGAGTAGCGAAGATCTAACTTTCGAAGACATTCTCAAACACATCGACAAAGAATCAGAACACTTTGTGATCAGAGTAGAGACTCACCACCATTCGGGCCGAGACGTAACCGTCGTACAGCCTCACAGACCGACCAAGGATGAAGCATCATTGAGGGAAATTCTACACCAGCTAAAGGAGAAGCTCGGGACAGGCGGAGACGTAGAAGATGGTCGAATAGTCCTCCATGGAGACCTACGAAACCAAGCAATGAACGAACTGGTCAAAATGGGGTTCAGCGAAGAGAACATCGAAGTCATCTGATAACCAGCCCATAAACGCTTATTTCGAGGACTAGCACCTTTTTAGCAGGGGATACTTGTGCTGGGTGAAAGCGAACAGTACATGTGTCCGAACTGTGAGTACCCAATAGACGGCTGCGAGTGCGCCTGTCCATACTGCAGCGAAAGCAGCGATTGTGACTGCGCTGTCGGACATGGAAGGGCCACCGGGGGCTAACAGACGAGCAAAGTTTCAGCAAAGCTCAACGACCTATCCTGGATGACCGGCGGCCCACAAGGCAGCGGAGTAGACTCATCTGCAAACATCTTCGCAGGAGCCTGTGCACTAGGCGGCCTCTGGACCTTTGGACTCCGTGAGTATTATTCGAGCATCAAGGGACCCCACAGCTACTTCGAGGTCCGAGTCAACAGCGAAAGAATCAGATCCCACGTAAACGACGTGAACCTTCTAGCCACATTCGATGCAGAGACACTAATCAGACATGCTAACGAGGTGTGCCCCGGCGGAGGAATACTCTACGACCCCAGCTTCAGCGGTGTCGAAATCGACAAAGTTGACACGATCGAGCATCCCGTCGTCGTCAGAGTCAAAGCAAGGCTCGCAAAGCAAGGCCTGCCCGCCACCGTCTCGGGAATCTTGGAAGAGGCCAAGAGGAGAAAAGTCAACCTCTATCCAATGCCCTACAACGACATAATCGCCAAGACAGCAGCCCAGATCGGAGAACACCAGCTCAGCAAGGTTTCCAGAATAGTCAACGTACTCTCAGTCTCAGCCTCACTAGCCCTCCTCGGCTTCGACCTCAACTATCTAGACCAATCACTAGAGCGGACCTTCGGCGGAAAGAAGAAAGTCATTGGCATGAACGAGATCGGAGCTAAGATGGCTTACGATATCGCGAAAGGCCTCGCCACTCAACCTTTCGGATACCAACTCAAGCCAATCCAGAACCAGTCTAGACTATTGCTGATGGGCAATGAAGCAGTTGCCCTCGGCAAGATAGTAGGAGGCTGCCGCGTCCAGACATACTACCCGATTACTCCTGCAGCCGACGAGAGCGAGTTTCTAGAATCGCATGAAAACTTCGACATGTTCGACGGCGGCCAACCTGGAAAGAAAGGATCGATCCTCGTAACCCAAACCGAGGACGAGATAGCCGCCATCACCATGGCTACCGGTGCAGCGCTAACAGGCGCTCGGGCAGCGACGTCAACCTCCGGACCCGGATTCTCGCTAATGGTCGAGGGTCTAGGATGGGCAGGAATGAACGAGGTCCCGGTTGTGATAACACAATACTCTCGCGGAGGCCCCTCTACTGGACAGCCCACTCGGCACGAGCAGGGAGACCTAAAGTTCGTACTCAGCGCATCGCATGGAGAATTCCCGAGAATCGTGCTCTGCTCAGGCGATCTAGAGGAATCGTTCTACGATGCAATCAGGATCTTCAACTATGCAGAACGATACCAGATGCCTGCGATACATCTCATCGATAAACAGCTCGCCAACAGCAGCGCTACAATCCCTCAGCTACGATCGGACATGGTTCCGATTCAAAGAGGAAAACTGCTCGACAACGGCCACCAGGCCGACGGCAACGGCGAGTACAATAGATTCGCATTTACCGACGATGGCGTGTCACCCCGAGCCGCGCTAGGCTCTGGACACAAGTTCTGGAACAGCGGGGACGAGCATGATGAGGCTGGACATATTGAAGAGGACCCTGACAACAGAATCAAGATGATGGATAAGAGGATGGGTAAGCTTGAGACAGCCGCTCGCGAGATTCCTGAGGAGGAGAAGTTCAACTTCTTCCCATCAGCCAAGAAACAGGCCGACGTCACCCTAGTAAGCTGGGGCTCTACCAAGGGACCGATCTTGGATGCTATGCGATTGCTCGAAAAGGACGGCATCGGTGTCGAGTTCCTCCAGATTCGACTCGCAAGTCCGTTCCCGACAGAGAGCGTAAATGAAAAACTGTCAAAGGCAAAGCTGCCAGTTGACATCGAACAGAACTATTCTGGCCAGATGGCGGCTGTCATCGCTGAGAAGACGATGATTGATATCAAGAACAAGATTGTCAAGTTCAACGGCAGACCCATGTCTCAGGATGAGATCTTCCAGAGCGTCAAGCAGGTTATCTCCAATCCGTCACAGAATAGGAGGATCGTGTTGACCCATGGCGCTTAAACTCTCAGATCTCAGAACAGACGTTCACAACGACTGGTGCCCAGGCTGCGGCGATTTTGGGATAGAAGCCGGACTGAAGATGGCGCTGACAGAGCTGCCTATCGATATCAACAAGCTCGTCCTCTTCTCGGGAATAGGTTGCTCCGGCAAGATCGTACATTTCACAAATGCGACTGGCGTACACACGCTCCACGGTAGAGTGCTCCCGTTCGCCCAAGGGGCTAAGCTGGCAAACCCGGATCTGGAAGTTATCGCGATAGGAGGGGACGGCGATGGCCTGGGCATTGGAGTTGGCCACTTCGTCCATGCCGGACGAAGAAACATCGACATGACCTACATCATACACGACAACGGCGTCTACGGACTAACCAAAGGACAAGCCTCCCCCACGCTACACTTAGGAATGCAGACAAAATCCCTGCCCATGCCGAACATCAACACGAATATCGACCCGATAATGCTCGCGCTCTCAGCAGGCTTCACATTCATAGCCCGAACCTACGCCTACAACACGAAGCATCTCAAGGAGACAGTCAAGAAAGCAGTAGCCCACAAAGGCTTCGCCCTAGTCGATATTCTCCAACCATGCCCCACCTACAACGACATCAACACAAAGGAATGGTACGGAGGCGAAGACCGAATAGACCCAGCCACGAAGAAGCCGACGCCACGTCCCTATGAACTGGAGAGCACAGGCTACGACGGAAGAATAACACCGATGATGAGCGAGGAGGACGTAGAGAAGAAGATGTTGCAAATCATTGAGAAATCGAGAGAATGGGGGGACAAGATCCCTGTAGGCGTCTTCTACCAGAACGAGACCATTCCAACATACGAAGACCGAATAAAAGAACGGCTGCCAAGCTATCTGGAAGTGCCTCCTTCAGGACAACTGCTCGCTAAGCCAGACGGCACCTCTCCCGTAAACCTAGAAGCTCTCGCCAAGAGCCTTCTTTTCGAGAGACTCGTATTAGCCCAGTAGAGTCTTCGAGCTGCCTACTTCAAGAGTGGCCAGACATACGTCCAAGCTAGGAACAGTATTGCCAAGACGCCTGTGGCCATGAGGGCGACCGAAACGCGACGACCCCATCTGCCCCGATGTACTTTGGGCTGAGTGTTTGGTTTTTCCGCGACCACGGATTTCCTCTTAGGCTCATCAAGCTCAATGGTCGGTTTCTTTTCAGGAGTTGTTGTCTCCACAGCTGGTGCCTCTGAAGACTCCTTAGGCCCAACATTTCGCAGCAGCCATTTTGTGGAGACCGACGGACGTGGAACGCGGAAGACTCCTGAGCCTGTCTTTGCCACAAATGCAGTCCAAGCCAGTTCTTTTCTATCTCGTAAGGCATCGACCTCATGCTGTCGCATCGCGTAATAGACAGTAGGTCCCAACATCCGTTCGACTTTGTTCGCATCAAAGGTGCCAGGTGTCCCTGTGCTCCTGACGAGCAACAGATCCGCGTCAGCTCGAAGATCGATGTCGCCACCATAGAACCGGTGGAGGGCGGCAACCATGATGACGAGCCCTTGCCGCATGCCGCGCTTGAAGAGTTCTCCCCGAATATCGTACCATTTGTCAAGCCAGTAATCGACCTTCCTCATCTTCTGCTCCCCTCCATTCGCATCCCTTACAGTGACTGTCCCGGAAAGTTTCTTCAACGCTTTCGTCATATCGTCCGCGAACAGCAGAATCGCCCTAGGCGGTTTCCGAAATCGCCCGAAGAGCCTGTCAATATTCTCGAATAGGGCTGGAAGGTCCCGTGTAGAGCGTAAGGCCTTCACATTTCTCTGACCATATCTGCGTGCCAGACCCCGGGCTAGCGATTCGGCCAGAGTAGTCTTTCCAGTGTTTGGCTTACCAAAGACTATGATGTTGAGGTGATGAATCGCATTGTCCTTACCACCCGACTCCGGAAGCGGATCAGGAATGAGCCCGTCTAAGATGGTATCTAGGTCAAGCTTCCAATAGGTGACGCTAGCGAGCAAGGACTCGTTTGGAATGGTTGGCTTGACAAGAGCCGAATTAGTCGTGGTGATTTCTGTACGTGAGCGTACAATACCGGTTGGCGAAGGCACGATATTCGTTGGTGCGGGTATGATGTCGGTCTCTTCTGGCTCCGACGTATGAGTCTCCTAACCCCTTCAGGGCCTCATCCGTATAGTCAAGGCTTCGCTCGGGCCCTGATACCCGCCGTGTTTGTGTTTCTGGGGTTTACTGCGGTCCCGGCGAAAAACCCGGGCCGAATTTCGGCTCCTTTATCCGGAGTGCAACAAACACTCCAAGCACTCCTAAAAGCGCCGCGGTAGCGATAGCAAATTGGAATCCCCTAACCACTCCGGCAGCCGCAGCGGCTGCGCTGGCCGGACCTGTTGGCACTGGATCAGTTGCGCCTGCTACTGTCAATAGTGCTGCGAGACCAAGTGGGAAACCCAGTCGAGTCGAGGTAGTTATCAATCCTGAGGCAAGGCCTTCCTCTCCCGGCTTAGTGCCGGCGATGGCAGCGACATTGATTGCTGGAAATCCGATGCTGGCACCCAAGGACCAGAGAATCATGCCGGGCAGTATCCCGAGATAGTTTCCTTCCGCGGAAATTCCGACGAGAAGGGCGGAACCTGTCGCGATAAGTGTCGCAGACGCTACGAGTACGGGCCGAACACCATACCTGTTTACCAGGCGAGATGCGCCCCAGCCTCCCACCACGAAGAAAATAATTGCACCCGGAAGGAACCCCGCTCCAGCCTCGGACGCGGAATATCCCAGTATCTGTTGGAGATAGATTGTCAAGATGAATGAGAGACCAGCTACGGTCGCTCCCAGGATCAGGGAGAGGACGTTAGCGGTTAGAACGGTGCCGCGACGCAAGAAACTCAGAGGCATCAAGGGGGCCTTCGAGCGAGATTCGATAGCTACGAACCCTCCGAGCACGATTATAGAGATTGTTAGAGGAAGGATAGTCAAAAAGGAGGATATGCCGTAGGTTGCGCCATTTGTAAGAGCGTAGACCAAGGCAATCATTCCTCCAGTAACGGTGAGCGCACCCGGCAAGTCCAAGTGACCATTGACAAGTCTACCAGCAGCATTGGGCAGGTATTTCTGAGAGAGAACTGCCGCCACGATGCCGATAGGAACGTTGACGAACATTACAGACCTCCAGCCGAATGCAACTGTTAGGAAGCCGCCTGCTACAGATCCAGCTGCGAATCCGGCGGAAAGGACGGCAACGAAGATTCCTAGTGCTCTGTTCCTCTCTTTACCTTCTGGGAACATTTCGATGAAGATTGCGAAGGCTGTGACAGATGAGATGGCTGCGCCGATGCCCTGTATGGCCCTAGAGATGACTAGGGATAGCAACGACGGGGCGAAGCCTCCTGTTATCGAAGCGAGTGTGAAGAGGACGATTCCTGAAATGAACAGTTTCTTTTGACCGTAGATGTCGCCTGCTCTTCCGCTGAGCAGTAGGAAACCGGCCATGGTAATCCCATAGGCACCGACTATCCACTGGCTATCAGCGAGAGACACTAGGAACTCCGTTCGAATCGAGGGTAAGGCTACTTGAACAATTGAGAAGTCTACAACGTCCAGGAAGACCGCAGCAATGATTAGAGCAAAAATCAGTCGACTGTGGGATGCCAGGCGCTGAATCGGACTGGATGCGACATCCTCTCTCCGATTCGTCCTTTGACCCGGTTCCGCTTCTTCCGCGGCTAACATACCGCTCGGTATCTTAGGAGTCGATACTTAAACGTGTCCTGAGCATAAGTCATCATACCGAATGGTATATTAAGCAACTCAGAGTACGCTAGAGCAAGCAAAAATTGCGAGATCCCGAGAAGACACGAGCGAGTATTCTAGGAGCAGCATTCGAAGAAATCTATCATCGAGGATTCCACGATGCCAGCGTCAACGACATAGTCGCCAGGACGAGCCTGACCAAGGGTGCTTTCTTCCATTATTTCTCAACGAAAAATGACCTGGGCTACGCCATTGCCGACGAAGTTTTAAGAGAAATGGTTCTTGATAGATGGATACGGCCACTAGCTGCCTACAAGAATCCTGTTCAAGGGATCATTAGCCGCTTCCGGAAAATAATTGAGTCAACACCTGATGAGCACATTGCGCTGGGTTGCCCTCTCAACAATCTGACACAGGAGATGTCATCGGTAGACCCGGTTTTTAGGGAGAAGCTTCTTGCTGTGATCCAGCTCTGGATCTCGGAGACGGAGAAATATCTCAAGAAGGCTCAAGCCGAAGGTTACCTCAGCCAGGATGTTAACCCTAGACAAGTGGCGGAGTTTGTCGTGATGGTGGAAGAAGGGGCTTTTGCAATGGTGAAGAACCTCAGAGACAAGAAGGTATACTGGTCACTCTACGATTCTCTCAAACGGTATCTAGAATCGATAAGCGTAAAGCCAGCGGATCGCATTCCCGCTTAGGTTTTCGCTCGCTGTGACAAGTGCCCAAGCAACGTTTGGCTACCGTTGGGCCGGCTCGAACAATTCGATGGGATTCCCATCAGGATCCTCGATCTGAATCTGTCTCCCGCCAGGACCTACTTCCATCTCATTCCGAAAACGTAACCCCGCATTCCTCAACTCGTGAATTCGCTCAGGAAGATCTTGAACCTGAAGAACTATCCGGTTCCAGCCTCCTGGTTCTTGACTGCGACCATCCGGCATCGGACGGGAGCCTGAAGTGCCCGGACCGCTAAGGATGAGTTTGAGATGACCGACCGAGACCTGTGCGAATGCTGGAAGATTCTGATGATCGAGTTTGAACCCTAGTCTCTCAGTGTAGAAGGCCACGGAGCGAGTTACGTCTTTGACCTGATATCGTACACCCAAAGACCCAGCACGAAACTATCATTCCTATCCTTCAAGATGATTCACCTGTCGATTCGGTCGGTCTCCTCCTTTCGATGGAAAAAAGAGGAGGAAGTTGGTGGTGTGGGCTTGCTTGTCTACATTTTGCCCTGGAACAGGGCGAAGCCGTTGTTGTCTGGGTCCTGGAGGATCGCGAACCATCCGATGTTCGGAATCTCCTGTTTACCCTTGACAACCTTTGCTCCGAGATCGGTAGCCTTGGCGAGCGCTTGGTCGAGGTTGACTACGCTGAAGTAGTTCAGGAATCCGGTCTCGCCCATTGTCTTCTTGTAGAGGCCACCCATACTCTCGTTCTCACCAGAGTCCTTGTGGGAAATGAGCCAGTAGTCCATGTCTCCGCCTGGCATTTTGTTGAACTTCCAGCCGAATAGTTGCTCGTAGAACTGAGCGACCTTCTCCGGCGAATCAGCGGGAATCTCGAAGTGCACTAATGTGTGTTCTCGTGGTTGAGGTCGGGTTGTGGTTGTTGCCGCTTCCATTAGAAACCAGCAAGACCCTTGGATTGGCTAGAACTAGTTAAACTTGACAACATTCCTTCGCATTTCCTCAAGTCTTGCGACGAATCAGCGGTCGCCGGCAGAGAAGTTATTTCCCGGCGGTCATTGACTCATCCAGATCTTCGTTGTCGAACCCGGCGGGCTACGTCACGAAGGGGCTGAGCCCTTCCACATGGCCAGATTTCGAGAGGCTGTTCTCTAAACATGGTGGGGTTGGAGGATGCTGGTGCATGTACTATCAACGACCGCATAGCGGGACCATGAAGAACCTGACATCCACCGAGAGGATCGCCAGGAACAAGCGCGACAAGAAATCGCTGGTTGACGAGGGAGAGGCACACGGAGTTCTCCTCTACGACGGCGATAAGGCGATCGGCTGGTGCGCATATGGACAGAAACAGGAGTTTCCTCGCATAGATAACGGAAGAAATTACAAGCGGTTGGACTTGAAGGATGACCCAGAGAAGCTCTGGCGCATCACGTGTTTCTTCGTGGATAGGAACTATCGGAAGAAAGGTGTTGCGAATCTTGCTCTGAAGGCCGTTCTAGACTCGATCAAAACCAAAGGCGGAGGAGTAGTCGAAGCATATCCCGTTACGCACAAATCCGCGAAAACATGGTCGAAATGGTCCAACTGGTTCTGGTTCGGAACAGAATCAATGTACGAGAGAGAGAAGTTCAAGGTGACTGGAACCTTGGGACCTCATCATCTTCTGATGAGAAGAACCGTCAGAGCTTAGCCAGTCATGGCTCTGGCTTAGAGCTAGGCTGTGCCAGAGCCCCGATTTCTGAGGGACCGGCCCTATCTGCAAATCTTGACGCCTCCGTTATTCTCGCCATCGTCTTGGTCATTTCACCGAGACGTTTGTTGACCATGTAATGAACAGAACCCGGCTCGTAGGTCCCATTCTTCAAATGCCCCGCCTTGACCCCGGTCAGAACCTCAATGCCTTCGTCGATCGTACCTACGGGGTAGATGTGGAACCTACCTTTTTTGACCGCTTCGACAACCTCCTCGTTGAGCATCAAATGTTGAATATTGCTCTTGGGAATGATGACACCCTCATCGCCCTTCAACCCTTTCACCTTGCACGTCTGGTAGAAACCCTCAATCTTCTCGTTGACCCCGCCTATCGCCTGGACCTCTCCCTCTTGGTTGACCGATCCAGTAACCGCAAGGTTCTGTTTTATCGGAAGCTCTGACAGAGCAGAGAGAATCGCGTACAACTCTGTGCTGGACGCACTGTCACCATCGACACCCCCATAGCTCTGCTCAAAGACGAGCCTGCAGGAAAGACTGAGAGGCTTGTCCCGCGCATACTTGTTCTCCAAATAGCCCGATATGATGAGAACGCCTTTGGTGTGTATCTGTCCCCCCAGCTTCGACTCGCGCTCAATATCGACGATACCTCTCCTTCCCAGCCCCAGGCTGGCCGTAATCCTTGATGGCTGCCCAAAATCAAAGTCTCCCAAGCTTATCACCGAGAGACCGTTTACTTGACCAACCTTCGAGCCAGAAGTATCGATAAGTATGATCCCCCGCTGGATCATCTCCTTCACCTTCTCGTCAAGCAGATTAGAACGATAGACCTTCTCATCGAGCGCCCTCTTGATGTGAGCTTCTTTGATCAGCTTGGAACCGTCCTGGGACGCGTAGAAGTTTGATTCCCGAATCAAGTCCGCGATCTGTGGAAACCGCGTCGACAATTTCGTCTGGTCCTCAGCAAGCCTCGACCCATACTCAACAACTCTCGCCAAGGCAGACGCCTCGAGATGCCCTAGACCTTCCCGCTCGCACAGCGAGTGAACGAAGCTGCCGTAGGTCTTCTGGTTATTTTCATTCCTCTCTATCGAGTCATCGAAATGCGCCTTGACCTTGAACAATATCGGAAAGTCAGGGTCCAGCTGGTAGAGCGCCTGGTATGTCGCATGGTCTCCCACGAGTATGACCTTCACATTCAACGGTATAGGCTGGGGCACAGGGCTCTTAGTTGAGGCACCGAGCCTCTGACCTATGTCCTCGACCTGGAGGCTCCCCGACTGCAACGCTCTCTTCAAACCGTCATAGGAGAACTGGTTCTTGAGAAGCTCATCAATCCCGACAACAAGAAACCCACCGTTCGCTCGATGCAGAGACCCCCCCTTCACTAGGGTAAAGTCTGTGACGAGAGCTCCGAACTTGGACTCGTATTCTATCCTGCCCAGGAGGTTGGTGGCGGTCGGGTTGTCCTCGGCAATGACCGGTGCGCCTTTCAGATCTGAATTGTCCACGATCACGTTCACATCGTACCGTCGAAAAGCCTGTTCCGATACCTTAGCTTCCAGTGGACCTGATTGACTGTCGCTCGGTTTCTCTTCCACTTCTCCCGGAGTGAAGACCTCTGCCTTGTCTAGGATGTCGTCCTTGACCTCGGTGAGATGCTGTAAGACTTTGGGCAGTCCCTCGTAACGGGATGTGAGGCTGTCTATCAGACCGCCTATGGCGTAGTGGACAGACTCGTCCCTCAGCTTCTTCAGCTCTTCTACAGTCTTGGCGTCGAGATCGTTGATCTCCTTCCCAGACTTGTCCAGCGCCGCTCTCATCAGATCGCGGTTCTGCTCATACTTCTTCTTCACACGCGGCGGTAGCGAGTCGAAGTCTTCCTGGCTAACGGGCTTCCCATCGACAACAGGAATTATCGAGATACCCAGCTGGGTCATCCTGACAGTGTAGCCAAGGGTCTCTGCCTGCTTGTTGAGATCGTTGAGAATCTTATTCCGGTCTGCAACAGCCTTCTTCGTAATATTATTGGTGCGAGAGACGAACTCGTCGCTCTGGAGAGTCGAGGGTATCACTCGCTTGGCCTGTTCCATGAAATTCTTCATATCCTTCTGGAAGACCCGGGCCTTCCCGGGAGGAAGCATTAACGCCGTAGGCTCGTAGGGATTCTGGAAATTGTTAACGTAGACCCAGTCCGAGGGCACAGGCTTCGTCTTCGCGATTCCCTCTAGAAAGCTGCGAGTCGCAGGTCTTTTGCCGGTGATCGGCGGACCGGCGGCATAGACATTGAACCCCTTGCCTTTCATCTCCATGCCAAACTTGAGCGCTTTGAGGGCACGGTCTTGGCCGATGATTCCCTCGACGGGTCCCAGTTCGGCACTGGTTTCGCATCCTACCTTATCCGGTGGGCATACTAGTCTCAGTTTTTCTGGAGGAAGCTCAGCAACAATCATTGGCCGCGGAGTGACGGGTAGGATTCTGTTAAGCCTTCTTTTAGCGTCGGCGCTCTCCTCGTAGGATTACTACGAGACCCGCTCCAGCGACTGCGCCGCCGACGAAACCAAACAAAAACCAATAGAGCTGGCCACGATAAACCTCGTGATGGCTACTCCTAGCGCCACTATAAGGACCCCGAGGACAGTCTCCCTTTTCATCTTCCGGCAGTGCTTGGGTCAACCAATCGTGCCCTCCCCGACATTTCGACTGTGTGTTGATTCTAGGATTTTCGATGAAAAATGTCCTAGTTGGACCCCAAGTCTACAGGTCTGATATTGTTGAAGTCGAGGGTAGAAGTTGGAAGGGAGAGTTCCAGCGATTCAGGTAGGTCGCCTTTGCCGAGACACTTGAACTCGCTGTTGTGACATTTCGGACACTTCAAGTCGAACCTCACATCTCCAACTTCGGCCTTCTCTTCCCGGACGATTCGGTAGCCACAGCCTTGTCGGGTACATTCGAAGACATAGGTCTCGCCGATTCCTCCATGACTTCTAGATCTATGAGCGGTCCCGTGTTGTGCGATCCTTGGTTTCCTCGCGCTGCCGGTTCTGGATGATTTTCCCTTCCGTGAAGAGCTTCGTTTCAAAACATGCTTCTTACGAGAACTTGTCTTCTTACTTGTCTCTGGCAATTGCGTCTCTAGAAACTTGAAGCTCTCGACTTTCAGAGTAGTGTTACCGACACCAGATAACCAGCAGAAACCCAAATCCGCAAAGGGTTGGAATGCGGCGAGAATGTTCTCAGGGACGAGCGTTAAGTGATTCGAACTCAGCGTGGTACACACGTTTTCCGGAGATTAGCAGATCGAATCTTGAATGTAATCGTTCAAGGTCCGGACTCTTCGCAACTGTGGAGTGGACCTCTTTCATGTGAGAAGCGTCTTTGAACTTGGCGATCTCGATCCAGAGCTCCTCGTCGGAGTCTATCTCAATCGCACTGGGGAGGCTGACCCCGCCAAACTTTGCAGACATATCCTTTGGCCGCAGTAGCTCATCTGAGAGGCAGCCAGCATCTTCGAACAGCTTCATAATCGGCTTCAACGCGTGGAGGAACGCCTCCGATTTCCGTCTGGGGACCCGGTATAGGAAGACGGAGCAGTAGGCCAAGGCTGGTTCTCATCCTATCCGATGGGACTTATTTAGACTCAGCCAACTTTGTCCCCGGACGTAATAGAAGAACCCTTACTAGCCATCGTGTCCCACGCCACGGGTATGAGTAAGGGGGCATCGCGTAGAGTCGGAGCCTTCACAGAGTCGGTTATCAGGGAAATGACTAGACTCTGCGAGACGTACGGCGCGATAAACCTGGCGCAGGGATTCCCCGACTTTGACCCTCCAGCCGTAATGCGAACTGCTGCCACCATGGCGATTAGTCGGGGCTACAACCAGTACTCGACGACCCACGGATCGATCCGACTGAGACGAGCGATAGCTCGGAAGATGAAAACCTACAACCACGTCCCGTGCAGCGCGGAAGACAACGTCACCGTAACATGCGGTACCACTGAGGGCATGATCGCTTCCCTGCTGGCTCTCTTGGACCGCGGCGAAGAGGTTCTGATTCTGGAACCGTTCTATGAGAACTATGGTCCAGACTCGATCCTCTCCGGAGCAAAGTGTCGTTACGTCGAACTAGAAGAGCCGTTGTTCAGGATAGAAGAAGAAAAACTCAAAGAAGCATTCTCGAGAAAGACGAAAGCTGTTATCATCAATACTCCTCACAACCCGACGGGCCGAGTCTTCACGCGAGACGAGCTGGGACTGGTACGCGACCTCTGCCTTGACTATGACGCGTTCGCAATTACCGACGAGATCTACGAACACATAATTTACGATGGTCGGAAGCATGTCAGCATAGCAAGCCTTGACGGCATGGCTGAGCGTACAGTCACCATCTCCGGATTCTCAAAGACCTACAGCGCAACAGGCTGGCGCGTCGGATACATTGTCGCTCCAAAACCTCTGACCGCAGCGGTGCGAAAGGTCCATGATTTTCTAACAGTCTGCGCCCCAGCACCACTTCAGGAGGCGTGTATAGCAGCGCTGAGGCTGCCAGCTTCCTATTACGAGAACCTGAAACGACTGTACGACCAGAGCAGAAAGCGGCTACTAGAGGCGCTGGAGAACGCTTCGTTCAGCTGCACTCGTCCAGAAGGTGCCTACTACATCTGGACGGATATCCGTGGCACGGGCATCCAGGATGATAGGCAACTGGCTAGACACATGATCTTACGGATCGGAGTAGGATGCGTTCCCGGGTCAAGCTTCTACCACCGCCCGCGCCGTGGAAGACTGAAGCTTCGATTCTCGTTCTCGAAGAGACCCGAGACAATACGAAAGGCCGCGGCTAGACTTGCAAAATTCAGAAGACGTGTTTAGAGGACGGTTCAGGCCAGCCAGTCTTTTTCACGCCTGACCTTGTCAAGATACCATTTCCGACTTGGGGGATGAAACTCGAGCCGTGGAGGATTCGAAAGGAAGCTTCCTTTTAGAAAAGCGCTCTCAGACTTGGAAACCTGCAGGTGGCATGAACCCATGCCATCCCACCGTCTAGCTTGGCCTCTACCCGTGATGGAGACTGCGATATTGTTGGCCACGACCTCAGCCTGGCCCTGAGCAAAGACCCCTGCCTTAGGCAAAAATGGAACATGGCCGTGCGGCGTCTCGATGGATGCGACGTCCCCGATCGCGTACACGTCCTCGAACTTGGTCGCAAGGTTCTGAGGATTCACCGGCACCCAGCCAGATGGTCCAACCAACCCAGCATCCGCCACAACCTTGGGAGCACGATGCGGTGGAATCGCGACGAGCATATCAAACGACAAATCTGAACCATCCTCGAAAACTACCCTGTCCTTGTCGATCCTCACGGGCTTCAACTTTGGAAGATACTTTACTCCACGACTGGAGAGAAGTCTCTCGACTTGTTTCCCGATGACGCTTCCAGCCGCAGGGACTGGATGGGGCTCAGGGGTGAAGAGTCGGACCTCCGCTTTCTTCTTTGCCCGTCGCATGTGCTCTTCGATTAGAAGAGATAGTTCGTAGGGGGCGGCGGGACACTTGAAGGGAGTTCGGCACACTCCCACTACAATTGTTCCGCCCTGAAAGTTCATTATCGCGTCCCGGAGCTTCATTGCCCCGTCCAGAGTATAGAAGACCTGACCATATTCATCGAGTCCGGGAACCTCGTCGATAACCAGTTCGGCTCCGAGCGAAACGACTAGTTTGTCATAACGTATCTCGTCGGATCGGGTTTTCACTGATCGTCCGGTGACGTCGATCTTCTCAACCCTCTCAGAAATTATCCGAACGTTCCTCTTCTTAGCAAGCTTCTTCAGATCTCTCTGAATCTTGTTCGGCTCTCGCCATCCGAAGGCGAGCCATTCGAACGCTGGAGGAAACGGAACTTTTGATCGCGGCTCAACGACAGTCACTGTGCCTCGGCTCCCAAGCTGTTCAGAGACAAGGGTCGAGGTCGCGAGCCCGCCCATCCCGCATCCCAGGACCAAGACGCTAGCGGGCAAACTGCTCACGACAGGGCGGACCTTTCGGTCGGACGCATAACACTTTGCCAAAGATGACTTGCTTCTCTAATCGTTGCTCGGTGGCTCTGGCTGGGCATGCGCGTGCGATGCCCAACCTTACAAGTTCGGAGCTTATGCTGGTGGTCCCGTGTTCTAGACGATCTCAGTGTTGTTTCGAACCGTGTTTTCTAAGAGGCGGCTTCGACCGGGAAGTCTCCCCGGCGCCTCACGTACCGAACCAAGCGCACCTGTTTACGCGCTTCTTCGTAGCAAAAGCCGCAGAGTCGGACTGATTTTTCTCCAGGTTCAGGCATGAACCATGTGGTCTCGGTTACGGGCTTCGGGTCCTTGCACCAGGCACATTCGACCATGTTCCTGGGAAGTAGTTCGAGCTCACTCATGCCAGCGATAAGAAGGCCTCTTCGAGAAGATAAGCCTAGCGTACACACGCGAAATTCTCCCCCTTCTCCCTAGAAAGGTTTCGACGGTGCGACTGAGTGTGTTCTTGTCAGTTTTTTCTGACTCGACCACACGGGTCATGGTTCTAATACCTGACCACCTCTCGCGCCCGTTTCGAGAACGGCCTTGCGAGTCCTCGTGACAGGCGCCAACGGGTTTGTAGGAAGCAACCTCGCACCCTATCTCCAAACCAAAGGCTTTGGGATCCTCAGAACCGACGTCGACAGGTCCGATGTCAACGGAGACCTTACCGACCCGAACTTCGTCAACGAGTCTCTCGGAACAAGAGAGTTCGACGCGATAGTCCATCTTGCAGGAATGGTCAACATTCCAATGTCGCTCGCCGACCCTTACAGCTGCTACAGGATAAACTGTTTCGCGACTCTGAACCTGCTCAACATGGCCGCGGAGAAGAAGCTTCAACGCTTCATCTACGCCTCATCGAACAACGTCTATGGCCCGCCAAGAAGGTTGCCGGTCAAGGAAGAAGATCCGTACAATCCGAGATCGCCCTACGACTACTCAAAAGTCGTCTCAGAACACTTCGTCAAGAGCTTCCACGAGCACAAGACCCTACCCACAGTGATTCTTCGAAGCTGGAACCTGTTCGGACCGCACGACCAGCCAACCAGGGCAGTCCCACGATTCATCAAAGCATGTCTAACCAACCAACCCATTCCCTTGTACAACGGTGGCCGAGACGCGGACAACTTCTACCACATCAACAACTACTGCCAAGCAGTAACCCTGGCGTTGAACAGCGAGAAGGCAGTGGGCGAAGTCTTCAATGTCGGGACAGGCCAAGAAACAACCGTACGCCAGCTAGCCACGATCGTCAAAGAGATCACAGGGTCTTCGTCGAAGGTCCAAATCTTGCCTCCCCGGACACCACTTGAAGCAAAGGCCCGACGCACAAATCCTTCGATCAGTAAGATAAAACGGGTACTCGGTTACAAGCCGGTCCTTGGCCTGAGAAAGGGAATAGAGCAGACTCTAGAATGGTATCGAAAAAATCCTAACGCCTAGTTTAACCAGATGATATCTTAGCGGGCGGCCAGACTGAAAGTTATGAGTCAGAGGAACGGAGTCGTATCGACTTTAGTCGCCGGGTTACTCTTTGGCACGAGCGTCCCAGTCATCAAGCTCGGACTAAACTCGAATCTTCCTCCTGACCTGTTTGTGGAGCTGAGGTTCGCAGTTGCATCAGCAGTAATCATTCTCCCACTACGCGGAAGAGGCTGGGTTCAACGCGACATTCTAAGATCAAAGCTACTCTGGACCGTTGGAGTCATCAACGCTGCTGGTTATGTGACACAATTCCAGGGACAAGTGCTCACATCCTCTTCCAACGCGGCGCTCATAATCAGCACCGCGGCACTCATGATCCCTATACTCTCACTCTTCTACGTCCGAGAAAAAATGGGCGCAAGAAAGGTTACAGGTGTGATAACCGGGTTCGTCGGAACAGCGCTAGTGGTGACAAGGGGCGAGACCTTGAGCCTGGCAAGCTCCGAGTTCGAAGGCGACATTCTAATTGTCATAACCGCAATAACTATTGCACTGGTCTTCGTATTGTCGAAAGGCCTCGTCAAGAGCCGAGGCGGAAAGCCCGTCTCGGGAGGGATACTGCTGACCACCAGTCTCCTCCTGTTACCAGCGGTCCCGCTGGATCAGAATCTTACGATCAATCTAACCCCCACAGAATGGTTCTGCATCGTCTACTTGGCCGTGTTTGCCACGGTCGGCGCGTACCATTTTTTCATGAAAGGTCTGGAATCCGTCACGCCGACCGTATCTTCCATAATTCTGCCCATAGAAGTGATAGTTGCAGTAGTCTTGTCAGTGATACTCTTCAGAGACCCGTTCAACCTTTACTCCGGCACGGGCGCAGCACTCATCATCGCCGGGGTGGCCCTAGTGTCGACTGCGCCTTGAATGTGAGGAAAAAATTGTGACCTGTTGGTTTACTGACGACCGCCACAGTTGGGGCATGTGCCAGCGTTCGCGTTCATGAGACCCTGACAGTATTTGCAGCGGATTTGTGCACCCTGTTGCTGTTGCATCTGCTGCTGAGGAGGCATATTATATCCTGGCATTGGCTGTCCATATCCTGGACCCATAGGCATTCCATAGCCCGGATTGGGATTGTAGCCGGGATTGTAACCTGGCGGACCGTAACCCTGTTGGACTGGATAGCCTCCGGGCATATATCCCGGCATCTGTTGAGGCATGCTACCAGCAGGCACGAACGCAACCTGCGTCTGACCAGTCATGTCAGGACGACCCTTAACCTGGACGACCGCCTTGAGGCTATTCTCTAGAGAGGACCCACCCCTCGTAGCGCGACATGGAGGTATGCCTACACTGAAAGGAAAGGTCTGCGTAGGACCATTGCCAAAATCGTTAGGCCCACTCACCTGGACGTCTCTAGAAAACAGAACGTTCTGCCGACGCTGATTCTCCTGAACCCTCGTATTGTTGATCGTAACCCAGACAAGCTCTGTGTAATTCTCGAAAACTCTAGCCTCTACCTTAACGCCCAAGGATTGTACGTACTCTCCCGCCTCAACGTTTACCTTTCCTACGACGGCCTCTCCTTCAACGAAGGTTGGCTTGTCGAAGCTGATCCAGACCTTGCCTTTCGGAGCCCTAAGATGATCAAAGAGACCCATATCTGCTTCCTATCCCAGATGAGCCTGCCATAATTGAAGCCCACCTATCAATCGAGCGTAACCTTAAGGCCGACCAGAAGGAGAACAAGACGGGACATGCCGACTCCGGCTCTCGGGTCAGAAGGTTTAATTTTTCCTAGAAAAATCGGAATACTGGATTCAAGACCTGTGAATAAACTAGGAACGAGTGGTCTCCGGTGAGCTACATCTTGGATGACAAAGAAACCGAGAACAATTCAGAAAGTGTGGCTGATCAGCCATCCAAAAACCAACCTGTCGAACAGCAGCAGCAGCAGAAGAAGAGAATCGAAGCCGAACCAAGGGACGAACTCGCCGAACGTCTCCCCGAACTTGAGGAGGCACTGAGACTCGAGAAGAACAAATCGGACGACCTTCTTCGCCGGCTCCAGTATCTCCAAGCTGACTTCGAGAATTACAGGAAGAGAGTAGACAAAGAAATTGGAGATGTCAGGAAGTATGGAAACGAAAGACTGTTGTCTGATCTTCTAACCGTCGGGGATGAGCTTGAACTGGCATATGCCAAGGCCCGAGAGAGCAAGCAAAACCCTGTCCTGCTGGATGGAGTGGGAATGATCCTCAAGCGTCTGCAGAACCTCCTTTCCAAGGAGGGTGTGGAGAGGATACCGGGCGTTGGGTCCAAGTTCAATCCTGACTACCACGAGGCGGCTCTGAGAATCCCATCGGAAGAGGAGGAAGGAACCGTAGTCGAAGAGGTCCGGCCTGGCTATCTGCTGAGGGGAAGGGTGCTCCGGGCGAGTATAGTTAAAGTGGCAGAGAAGAGACCATTAGAGGAATCTGAAGGCAAAGAGGAGCCGAGAGAATGAGTAAACCTGAGACCGAGAAGATCATAGGAATCGATCTAGGAACAACGAATAGCGCAGCGGCCGTAATGGAGGCCGGGCGCCCGCTGGTCATTCCAAGCGCCGAGGGCCAAACGGCCGCCGGCAAAATGTTCCCCTCCGTCGTCGCGTTCACAAAGGACGGGCAAATGATCGTCGGAGAGCCGGCGATAAGACAAGCGGCCACCAATCCCGAGGGCACGGTTCGAGAAATCAAACGCAAAATGGGCACAAGCGACTACAAGGTCCTTATCCACGGGACGCAGTACAGTCCTCAGCAGATATCAGCGTTCATCCTCCAGAAGATCAAGAGGGACACGGAGACCTTCCTCGGACGACCTGTGAAGAGGACTGTCATAACGGTCCCAGCCCACTTCAATGATAATCAGCGCCAAGCAACCAAAGACGCGGGAGAAATCGCCGGCTTCGAGGTAGCCCGAATCATCAACGAGCCCACCGCAGCATGTCTCGCCTACGGTCTGGACAAAGGAGACAAGGAGATGAAAATCATGGTCTTCAGCTTCGGAGGCGGAGTCTTCCAAGTTATAGCCACAAGCGGCGATACTCAGACCGGGGGAGCGGACATTGACAACGCTATCGTCGAACATTTACTCACCGATTTTCAGCGCCAGACCGGAATAAACCTCCGAAACGACCCAGCAGCAATGACACGATTGAAAGAAGCCGCAGAGAAAGCAAAGATCGAACTATCAACACTCCTCACGACGGACATTGATCTACCATTCATTGCGTCGGACAGCTCTGGGCCGAAACATCTTCATCTCACACTAACGCGGGCGAAGTTGGAAGACCTTGCTGGTCCGATTGTCAAAAGGGTTGAGACCCCTATTCGACGGACACTGCAAGATGCGAAACTTGAGCCGAAAGATGTTAACCGGATAATATTGATCGGAGGCCAGACCCGAATGCCCCTTGTCAGAAAGTTCGTCGAAGACATTGTCGGGAAGCAGGCTGAGAGAGGATTGGACCCTATGGAATGTGTCGCAGTAGGCGCCGCTATCCAAGGAGCAGTCCTTGCGGGCGAGGTCAAAGACATACTCCTACTCGACGTCACCCCGCTATCGCTGGGGGTCGAAACGCTGGGAGGAGTCGCTACGAAAATACTGGAGAGAAACACGACGATTCCCACAAAACGCAGCCAAGTCTTCTCAACAGCGGCAGATTTTCAGACGACAGTCACAATTCACGTTCTCCAAGGCGAGAGAGCAATGGCTTCTGACAACATCTCGCTGGGAATGTTCAACCTTACCGGAATCCCACCGTCACCAAGAGGCGTCCCCCAGATCGAAGTCACCTTCGACATAGACGCCAACGGAATGCTCAACGTAAACGCAAAGGATCTAGGAACCGGGAAGGAGAACAAGATCACTATCACAGCCTCCACCAAACTCTCGAAAGAGTCGAAGGAGAAGATGGTCAAGGAAGCCGAACAGTTCGCCGAGCAGGACCGGAAACAGAAGGAAGAAGTTGAACTACGCAACAGCGCCGAGAGCATGCTCTACACGGCAGAGAAGACAAAGGAGGAGCTGAAGGACAAGATAACTAGCGACCAAATCCAGACAATCGACCGGACAGCCGGAACACTCCGCGCAGCCCTCTCAGGAAAGGAGGCTGACAAGATCAAGAGCGCCAGCGACGAGCTGAGCAGGGTCCTACAGAAAGTCGGCGCAGAAATCTACCAGAAAGTCGCCCAGAAGCCAGGAGAGGAGAAGGCGCAACAGGCACCTCCGCCCGGCGCAGATCCCACGGGACAGGGCGACAAGGTTGTTGATGCGGAGTATCGGGAAGTCAAAGATGAGGGATCTCGGTAGAGAACGAGTAGAATGAACGGAGTATGGACAAGAGAGACTATTATGACGTCCTAGGAGTCACCAAGGGCGCCAACAAAGACGAGATAAAAGCAGCATACCGAAAACTAGCGCTGCAGTTCCACCCAGATCGGAACAAGTCGCCTGAAGCAACAGAGCGTTTCAAGGAAATCTCCGAAGCCTACGCGATACTATCAGATGATGAGAAGCGGAACCAGTACGACCAGTTCGGCCGGGCAGGAATCTACGAACGTTACAACGCTGAGGACATCTTCCGTGGAGCAGATTTCGACTCAATATTCCGAGATATGGGCGGGTTCGGCGGCATCTTCGAACAGCTTCTGAGAGGATTCGGCGGTTTCGGCTTCCAAGGCTTCGGGGGTCCCCAGAGACCCTCACGTGGACAGGACTTAGCATATGATATGGAGATCAGCTTCGATGAGGCAGCCCACGGAGTAGGAAGAGAGATCGAGGTCCCACGCCTCGCCCAGTGCAACACATGCAACGGCACCGGGGCCCAACCAGGCAGCCAACGTAAGACGTGCAAGACCTGCAATGGTCGCGGACAAGTGCAACAGGTCCGTCGATCAGGCTTCGCCCAGATGATCCAGATCACCACATGTCCCCGATGCAATGGAGAAGGAACCGTCGTCGAGAAACCGTGTAAGACATGCGGAGGGTCAGGCCTGATGCGGAACAAGACTAAGCTTCAGGTCAAGGTTCCCGCAGGGGCGGACGAAGGCCAGAGTCTGAGACTGCGCGGGGAGGGTAACGCTGTACAAGGAGGACGAGCGGGAGACCTATACGTCAGGATCCATCTCAAGCCCCACGAATATTTCAAACGAGACGGAGACAATATCCTCTACGAAACGAAGATCAGCTATCCAAAGGCCGCAATGGGCGGAGAACTCGAAGTGCCTGCAATTGATGGTAAGGCTAGTGTGAAGATTCCACCCGGAACAAGGGCCGGAACAGTCTTCCGCCTCGAAGGCAAAGGCTTCCCACGCGTTGAAGGCTGGGGGCGCGGAGACGAGTTGGTCAGAGTTGACGTCGATATTCCCCGCGATCTGAATAAGCGCGAACGGGAATTATTGTCGGAACTGGCTCGGCTCCGCGGAGAAGAGCTGTAGGTCAGCTTGACTGTTTCTTCTGTTCATTCGACTCCGGCATTGGAAGAATCGCAGTCGCTGGTGGAGACACTGGTTGCGAAGCTGGCTGTGTAACGGCTGGCTCTGTCACAGCTCTAGACGGAGGCTGTACATCTGCGCTTGGCAGGTTGGCGAGTACCTTCTCAACAGCGCCTCTGATCTTCGGTACTGCAACAGTTTCTAGGCGATGCTTTGCGAGACGCATGTTCTTGTAGAGCATCGCTGCAGCTACGCTACCGGCCAGACCGATGCCCAGGCCGAGAACGGCACTGTATGTTGTAATGTGGCTGATCAGTATCTGATCGGCGTACATGCGGAAGTATACGCTGTACGTGTATTCGCTCGCGACCCAGAAGGCTAGAAAACCGATTATCCCTGCTTCAACTAGCATTAGCACTTTGACAGAACCGGGTGTGACAGCCTTCTGAACACTCCTCGCCGAGCTCATTTTAGAACCGACTTTCCCTACGGTGATTCCTGATTCATGCGATAATTTGAAACGATTGTATCTGTGTTGGACGGCCTCGAAGAACGAATCCGCCGAAACCATTCGCCAGAAGCGGAGAACTAGAGTTTTCGTGCAAGGATCAAAGAGTCCAAGAAGTTCCCATTTCTATTGACCTTGGCAGGCATTCTGCCAACCTCTTTGAACCCTGCCTTTTTGTACGTGTGGATCGCGGCTTGGTTCGTTGAGAGGAATTCGACCTCCAAGTTCTTGAGGCCCATCCTGCGAGCCTCCCTCACCAATATCTTGACAACTTCTCTTCCTATTCCGAAGCCTCTGTAACGTGCTATCACGGTTAGAGCTAGTCTGCCATGATGCCTGGTTTCGCTGTAGTGACCCCTGGTAACCTCTCCATTAGCAACGATCCGCTTGTTGAACTCCGCTAAGACGCTAACCATGTCGCCGTTCTCTATCTGGACCATTTGTCGCGCGACCCAATCTGCCTCTTCGCTTCGAGTTGTCTTCTGCTCGAACCCTGTAAAGATTTCTGGAGACCTGCCTTTCGTCTTCTCGTCTGCAAGCCCGTTAATGAAGGCAAGTAACTTGTCCGTGTCGTCCCATCTCATGACTCGCAAGACGCAAGTGCTACCCTTGATTCTGAATCTCTTGTAGACGCGTCCCGGGATCAAGGCTCTAAGTCCCCAAGGTTTGGGTAGACCTGAGCGTTTGTAAGTCTTAACGGCGAAACTCCCTTCGGATCTTGAGAATGCGAGCGGAGAATTGAACCGCTTAAGTTAACTGTACCTACTCAGTTCGTACGGACTACTAAGTATATATTGCGAAGCTTACCCTAGACAAACCAGTGGTTATCACGAAAGACGAGCGCACGTTGAATGTCTCAGGATTCGAGGAGCTGGACGAGAGCAGTCTTACACCGCGGGACACCGGCGTAATCCAGGCGATATTGGACGAAGGCTTGACGGTTTTTACGTTCGACGGACTGAAAAGACTGCTCGGCTTGCATCAAGAGAAACTATCCAGGATAATTGATCGTCTTGAAGAGGAGGGAGTGTTGGAGAAAGTGCCCGAGGGATACCAGGTCACACGGAAAGGCAACATGATGGTTCCTCAGCCTCTGAGTTCGGCTCAGGTTCCAGTGCCCATCGTTCAGTCTCTATTGCCTAAAGATGTGGAACTAGAAAGCATAGTCTCTCAACTCAAAGGGCGATGGTTTGGCAAGCTCCGGTGGCTCGGATACTCAAGTAACGACGACGGGCTCGTCCTGAAGTGGATCGCTGAAGAAGGAGGATTCCAGATGAATGCGAAATTCAGTGATAATTATCTCAGCATTGATGCGAAACTTGGAGAATCTGGAGATGCCAGCGAAGCGGTCAAGGCTGCGCACCTTCTGCTTGGTCATGTTTCCAGAGCTTACGGTATGCCAAGGCGCAAAGGTCACTTAGTCTCTCCGATCGCCTTCTATTCGTTTGGCAATTTCGCCTAGTCTGTGACCAGTCTTCGGGGTCACTGGTCAACAAATAGACCAGCCCACCCCTAATGGGTAGGTGAAAAAATGAGTAAAACGAGCAATTCGTCAGCGATTCTCGAATCCGTATCAGACGCTATTGTAGACGTTACTGAACGAGTATCTCGATCAGTTGTCCGGGTTGGCGCTGGAAGATGGAGAGGTGGCACCGGCACCGTCTGGACCAAAGATGGACATATCGTCACGAGCAACCACGTGATTGGAGACATGCGCGAAGTTGAAGTCGGCTTCAGCGATGGCAGCAAACAAGTAGCCAAGGTAGTTGGACGCGATCCCTACTCAGACCTTGCCGTGTTGAAGGTAGACTCTGACAACCTAACACCAGTCGAGACAGGCAATTCTGACAGTCTCAAAGTGGGACAGTTTGTTCTCGCGGTCGCAAACCCGTTCGGAAGACAACCCAGCGCCACATCAGGCATCGTCACAAACCCAACATTCAGCACCAGAAGATGGTGGGGCGGCGGAGGACTCGACAAAGTTCTCGTCACCGACGCACGACTCAATCCAGGCTACTCCGGCGGACCACTAGTAGACGCTAGGGGAAGAATGGTCGGAATCAACGCTGCTTACGCCAACAACCGAGGAATATCCATACCGGTCAACACGGTCAAGACAGTCGTCGACAAACTACTCCACGATGGCAAGATCAAACGAGCCTACATGGGCATCACAGCTGAAACAATCCGCATTCCAGAGAACCTCGCGAGCCAAACAGCAGGACTCATAATCTACGGGGTCGACCAGGACAGTGCAGCGAAGAAAGCAGGCGTCGCTATTGGAGATGTCATCGTCAAACTCGACGGCAAACCAGTTGAGACACTCGCAGACCTGCGTGGTCTGCTAGACGACACAGCAATCGGAAAACAAGCGAAACTCTCAGTACTTCGCGGAGAAAAGCTCACAGAGCTGACGGTAACGCCCACAGAAGCGGAACAAGACTAGAGTCGCTGATCTGAGAAGACCTTGGGGGACTCTCCAGAGTCCAACTTCTTTTTTTTGGTGATTTGAGAGGAGAGAGTGGTCTGTGTTCGACCTTGTATCCAGTCATGGTTTGTATCCGGTTAAACAGGGCTTAAGAGGTCTGAAGAGAACGATACTTCGGTAACATTGAGGAAAGTAATGCTTCTCACTGGTCTCGTCCTCTTGCTTTCAGGCATCGTGTCGGAAGCCATGTACATAGCCACCTCGAAGGTCGCGTATGCAGATACGGTCGTTACAAACTCCTACCTCGTCTTTGGCATACTATTCATCATCGTCGGATTCATCTTTGCACTGACAAGTGTGAAGATGCCAAAAATCCGAGTCCCATAGTCACTCCCCCAAGCATCGGAGAATCCCTTCACATCTCTCAGAAGAGCCTCCCGACTGATATAGCAGACAATCGCCCTCAAAACCAACTATGTTCCTTCGCGATTGGAACCTTCTAGTCTGACCAACCAGCGAGCGAACCTGTCTTATCTTCGAACATTCTTGTCTCAACATCCTTGCGTAAATGTCTAGGGACTAGCTTCTGCATCAAAATGTTCTCAGTCAACTGCGCCATACGATTACCCAACGAATCGGAGTAGCTCAAGTTGAGAGGTATGGAATATTCCTCACATAGCTTCGCGAGGGTTCCTATCATGACTGAACGTCCGCCCTGGCCGTAGAGCTCAACGAGTAGACCCTCTACGTCCTCAAACCTGCTAGACACCTCTTCTTTTCCAATGCCCCTCCTTGATAGAAACTCGTAGATTATGCGCTTCGTTCTATCCCCAAGAGTACTCAACGCCTGATCGAAACACAGAGAGACCGTCTCATGGATCAGAGTTAGGTTGGGAGTGCGCATTTCACGTCCTAGCCTTCCACAGGTTTGAGCGAAGCTCCTCGACCATCCAGAAGAGACTGTTCCCGAGCTTGGGCGGGTTCAGCTTCAAAAGCGAACAGGCTTCAAGAATGGTGACATGCTTGATGATCTTGGAAAACTTTGCGAAAAGCTCGTCAAGGACCGCGTCCACTTCAGTCAATCGTGAAACAAGATTGTCTCCAGCTACATCGCTTCCTTTTCCAAGCAACGAAACTACCGATGTTAGACTGTCCTCTCCCAAACTTTTGAGCGTGTTTGTGAGCGAAGCCTGAATGGCCGAGTCAAACGCGGCTCTATCCAAGAATTAGTCCTCTGGAAAAATCGCCTCAATGGTGAAGTGATTTCTTTCGATTTTCTCGTGAAGCACCCGTTGCGTGACTAATGATCAGCCTATCTTCAGACGAATCCAAAGTTTCTCGATGTTTGATGGGGACGTCTTGCTCTAAGTCGCGATGTTACCAGGAACTTTCTCGAATAGTTCAAGAAAAACCGAAGATTCTGAAGCTGAGCGGTCAGCATTCCTTGGGTGTTCGCTTCCAGCAGATGATTGTCGATATGAAGATACATCTCTCGACTTTCTATGACAAGGCCTGGGTGCCCTCACGAGCGTGATTCTCGTTCTCATGAGTTTTAAGAGCGTCCAAGAGAAGGATGTGATGATGCGGGGGTTCCCGAGACCATACAAGCGTCTCGCTGTAGTGGCGGGATTCAGGTCAAAGGGGCAGGGCCGCCTCGAGGAGCGGTGCTCGACTTAAGATCCGACTCGCAGGAGAAATCCTGTGGCGTAGGCCTTCATGGGTTCGAATCCCATCCCCCGCACCATCCAGTCGAGCCCCCAAAGAACTCCTGCCTCCCCGGAAAAGCTTGTTCCTGTAATCCGAAGCTGCAGGTACGAGATTTTTCATAAACCCGTAACCCGCGCTCTCTACTCGATCAGTGTTGGACAGGTGTGAAGCGTGCGAAAAGATTTCCTCATGCACGGTATGTGGACACCGGGTGAAAGGGTTTGACCATATCGGAGTTCGGGCCGCAACACCGCGATCCAAAGAGCGGCCTATGGACGTAGCCGGCTCCACGGCCACCGGCGGAATCTGGCATTTTGCGCTGCCCTGCGGCCACAGAATCAATTCTCCAAGAACCTCTCCTCGCGTGAAGTACAACGGCGGCCCTCTCTGGAAGAACGGTTACACCTGGCAGAGCATCTACTGGGGCAACTATTTCGCAACAACCACCGGCGCAGCATGGGTCAAGAAAACCGAGACGGCAATCCTTCACATAGAGACCGACTCAACCTATTCGAACGGACTATCCGAATACAATGTAGGAGTCGGCAGAGTCGTCCCTTACATTATCATCAAGACGAACCCGTCCACTAAATTATCCGACGCCCAAATCAAGAAAACACTCACAGATTGGATTAGACAAGGCACAGTATCGAACCTCGGGACGGAGGGTGCATACAACATATTCTTGCCACAGGGCACCTCTGTTTCACTATCACCCTTGGAAGTGTCTTGCCAGGTCTTCTGTGATTACCACAACACAGTCAACGGAACTAAGGGACCGTTCTACACTGTTGAGCCCTACCCGTGCGCCCGTGGCTGCAACCATTGCACCAATGACCCATTCGATACGCTTACTCAGGGCTTGTCCGAAGAAATGGTTGAATTGAAAACGGATATGGACCCGGGTACCGGGTGGGTTATTGGCAATGAAGAAATCTGCGACTACTGCGACGCCAATTTCGTCTGCAACAGAATCAGCACCGGCGAATATGTCAACGCCTGGTATGACAAGGGTAAGAATGCCTGCTGGAGAGGGGTCCCAGCCACGAACTCGGAAACATTCTCGACCGAACTCGGCTCCGGGCCATCTCGGGTCCAAACGGGCTCTTGAAACGGTAGAGAACTTACCGACCGGTAAGTTCTAATCGATCACCACTTGTCCAAGGAACTGTGAAACAGCGAAAGACGACACTCCCACCAAAGCTGAAAAAGATCTCTGAAGGAATAGACGACGCGATTCAAGAGGCGAAGAAGATAAGGGAACTGACTATCCAAGAAGAGGTCGTTCTAGAGTTGGACAAGGTCAACGCTACGCTGGAAGAAGCAAGGAAACAGATCTCGAAAATAATGCAGATCTGAGGGCGAAAGCAACTCTCCGTGAAGGAGAGACCGGGGAGCAACTGTCTATTCACGAGTGTCTTTTTCAGGCTAATTCCGTGTCTCCGTTGTATGAGTTAGAAGTTGAGCTTTTCCTGATATGCTGCTAGGTCGAGGAATCCGTGCCCTGAAATGTTGAACGCTATTACCTTCTCCGTACCCTTACGCTTGCAATCTAGGGCCTGGTCTATCGCCGCTTTTATTGCATAGGCGGACTCGGGGGCAGGTAGAAAACCTTCGACCTGGACGAAGGTCTTGGCAGCCTCAAAGATGTCCCGCTCATCTTCTGGATATGCCACAGCCTCAACGTGTCCAAGGTGTTTGAGGTAGCTGATGAAGGGTGCCGCGGCGTGATAACGCAGGCCATCAGCCTTTATCGGCGTCATGTCAGTTTGATGACCCAACGTGTACATCTTTAGGAGAGGAGTTTTTTCCGCGTGGTCACCATAGTCATACCTGTACTCGCCCTCGACCAAGTTAGGCGCCGATGAGGATTGTGCAGCCAGAAACTTGCATTCTCTCTTTCCCTTCAAGACCTCTCCCGCAAAGGGTAAGATGAAGCCCCCGAAGTTGCTGCCACCTCCCAAACAACCAATCATCAGGTCCGGCTTCTCATCGATTAAGTCGAATTGTTTCATGGTTTCGAGCCCGATAATGGATTGATGGATTAGTACGTGGTTCAGCACACTGCCAAGACAGTATGCGTAGCCGGCGTTTTTCTCAGCGTATTCCAAACCTTCCGAAACCGCGATGCCGAGGCTACCAGGTTGGTCGGGATTTTTCGCGAGTAGTGCTCGCCCGACTGCTGTCTCACTACTTGGAGAGGCAAGCACTCTTCCTCCATAAAGCCGCATTAACGCTCTCCGATCAGGTTTCCAATCATAGACTGATCGGACCCAGAAGATGACACATTTGAGACCCTGAAGGCTTGCGGCGTAAGCGAGCGCGGTCCCCCACTGGCCCGCACCGGTCTCGGTTGAGACACCTGCAAGTCCTTCCTCAGCAGCGTAGTACGCCTGAGCTAGGGCAGTGTTGACCTTGTGCGATCCAGTCGGGGAAAGATCTTCTCGCTTGTAGTAGAGCTTCGCGGGAGTATTGAGGTATTTTTCGAGTCGCCGAGCCCGGTACAGCGGTCGGGGTCTTCCCGCTTGACGGTAAAGATCCTGCACGGGTCCGGGAATGGTGATCCATCTCTCAGTTGAAGTCTCCTGTTGGAGACAGTGTCTGAGAAGGACCTTTGATAGAAACTCAAGCCGAGACGGACCCTTATCGGGATCTTTGGGTCGCGGAAATTCGCCTGGAAGGTCAGCCAGAATATTATACCATGAGCTTGGAACATCGTCCGGGTCCAGAACCACCTGGTCCCTCGTCTTTACCAGATCCTCTTGCAACGATGATCGCCGAGCGTTTGGACGCCAAACCGAGAATTAAGCCTTCAAGGGTCTGCGGTCACCAATGCTCATAATGGACAACCTGGCTCGAAGGTCTTTTTCCCCGATCAAGAGAGGGAGACGGAACATGTCGATCATGATCAGGGTATCCGATCGAGATGACTCCCACAGGGACGAAGTGGTCAGGAATATCTAGTTCATTTCTTAGAAGGTCTGGCCGAAAGGCTCCGGCAAGATAGGCGGCGAGGCCTTCGTCGACAGCAGCCAGCAGAATAAGCAGGGACGCACAGCCTGCGTCAAAGTACCAGTAGGGAACCGGCCACTCTATCTCTGATCCGTCGGGCCTGACTTTGTCAGGCTCATGATACCTGTCATGATAGAGCTTCTCACTGACACAAGGCACCACAAGTACAGGGGCGTCTCCTCGCAGCCTGTTCAATTCCCGAAGTCGCTGAACTCGTTCCGATTCGGTTACGACGATGAATGCCACGCCTTGGCTGAATCCAGCGCTAGGATAGTGCTGAGCAAGTTCGATTATTCGGCGAAGCTTCTCCTCTGGAACAGCCATTGGTCTGAACGCACGGATCATTCTCCTCTTTCGAACAACCCGTTCGAATTCCATGCAACGGTTCCCGAGTGGGTCTGGTTGAAAAGGGTACTTCCAAAGATGCTGATTCGTCTAGCCTGTTCTAGCCGTCTCTTCCTCGCTCCGTTGAGGCATTTGGCCGATTGACTTGCCGATGAAGCTTAGCTCGCGGCCGTGTACTTTCAAGATATGCTCCCGCAACTGCTCCTCTGACTCTATGAACTGGAGAAAGGCAGAGTCGCAATACGGACATCTGTACTTCATTCAGACTAAGCTAGGATGTCTACATGTGACCGTTAAGCATTGCTCTCACTGGAACGATTACCTACTCGCCCCCACGTTCTACTTTGGAAGCAAGATTTAGAGTCAAACTACTTATTCGAAATCGAGGTTATCTTCATCCATGTTGAAGGTCCAGCAGACAAGCTCACAGTTGTATGGTGCACCTGAAGGCGAGCTGTCTCGAGATGAGAAGTGGAGGGCGGTTCTGGCTAGAGATGAAACAACAGACGGAACTTTTGTGTTTGGAGTCCGCTCGACCGGAATCTATTGCAAGCCGTCTTGTCCGGCAAAACATCCTCAAATTGGACAGGCAGTATTCTTCCGTGGCTCTGAAGAGGCTGAACAGTCCGGATTCCGTGCATGCAAACGATGCAATCCAAGAGGAGCCCGCTCCCCTCGGGCAGAGTTGGTCCAAAGAATCTGCATGTATATCGATGATCACCTAGACGAGAAACTTACTCTAGCCGTTCTCAGCCGCGAAGCGGGTCTAAGCCCATTCCATTTCCAGCGCATCTTCAAGAAAATCGTCAGACTTTCTCCACGCCAGTACATAGAATCTCGACGCCTTGAGAGAGTCAAACAATCCCTCAGACGTGGCGAAACAGTGACCAACGCTCTCTATGGTGCTGGATTTACTTCGAGGGGAAGACTCTACGAAAAATCCTCACGCCAGCTAGGAGTTAACCCTGGCACGTTTCGCCGGGGAGGAGAAGGACTCTCAATCCACTACACTATAGTAGACTCTCCAATTGGACGACTGCTACTCGGAGCGACTGGAAACGGAATATGCGCCGTCTGCATTGGAGCCTCGGATAAGGCAGTCGAGGCTAGTCTGAGAGAGGACTATTACGCCGCGGACTTATACCGCAACGATCGCCAAATGAAGAAGTGGGCGGTGGAGTTCTCCCAATACTTTGACGGCAGAGAATTTTCGAGAGACCTACCGATAGATATACAGGCAACCGCCTTCCAATGGAAGGTCTGGAAACAAATCCAAGCTGTTCCATTCGGCAAGACTTCGAGCTACAGCGAGATCGCTACGGCGTTGGGCAACCCGCAGGCGGTTCGAGCAGTTGCCAACGCATGCGCGAACAACCATGTAGCGCTCCTAATACCATGCCACAGGATTGTTGGAAAGAGAGGGGACCTCAGAGGTTATCGGTGGGGAGTTAACAGGAAACAAGCCTTGCTTTCGTTAGAGAGCCGCTCCAGACAGCCAACGAATTAGACTCTTCTACAAGCTCGGTGACGCTCCGAGCCGCGAGAACAGAAGTGGTTTAACCCGAGAACTGTAGAGAACTGATAGACTGGTTCGATCCCAGCAACCGCTGGGAAGTTCACACTTATCACAGCCCCGAACATCATCCTACCAAACAAGAGTTTCGTCTCCATGTCAAACCCGAATTCGGCTCTACGAAAAGTGGTGACAACACGTTACGCGGTCGCACTTTACATGAGCTCGGTCTTAGGCTCCGGAATACTCGTCCTTCCGGGACTAGCCGCCCAGATAGCAGGACCTGCATCCCTTGTAGCATGGATCGGCCTTTCACTCGTGAGCTACCCGTTGGCCTATACGTTCGCCAGCCTCTCGGCCCGCAAACCCGAATCAGGAGGGGTCTACAACTTCTCGAGAGAAAGTCACGGGCCGCGTGTGGCCAATGCCGTCAGTTGGCTCTTCATTGTATGGTACATCTCAGGAGCACCGGTTGTCACAGTCATCGCGGCATCCTATCTAGCATATGCCGTTCCGATGAGCCGAGCCGCTGTATACGCACTAGCTGGGACTATCATGCTGGCCGCATTCCTCGTCAATTACCGTGGCATAGTTGTGAGCAGCCGAGTCCAGCTAGCTGTCATCATCGCGATCATCGGACTGCTTGTCACAGCTATCGCAGCATCGATACATTCGATTAGCCCCGCAAATTTCACTCCGTTTACTCCCAACGGTCTGCTCCCCATCGGCGTTAGTGCTGCGCTCATCTTCTGGTCGTACCTAGGCTACGAAAACGTCTCCAACGTTGCCGAAGAATTCAAGAATCCAGAGAAAGACTTCCACCGAAGCATAATCTACAGCGTCGCGATCATCGGCCTACTTTACACATCCGTCGCGACCGCCGCCATTGGAACACAGGCCTACAAGGCTGGCGGAAACATTGCGCCGTTCGCCGCAATGCTCTCCAACGCACTCGGAACCTACGGAGCGATCGGCACGGCAATCCTTGCAATAGTCATAATCTTCGGCACCGTCAACGTCTATACAACCGGCATCTCCAGAGTTATCTATGCAACCGCCAAGGACGGAGGATTCCCCAGATTCCTCGACAAGGTCCACGCTCGGACCAGAGTCCCGCATCGCACACTAATCTTATTGCTAGGACTTTCTTGGCTGACTCTCACACTGTTCTACTTCTTCAACGTCGACCTTGAGACTGAGTTGCTGATCCCCAGCGGCGCCGCAATTCTAGTCTACCTTGTAGGATCTGCGTCTGGCATTAAACTCCTGAAAATCAAAGGCATCAGACGAACATTCCCTTGGATTTCTTTGCTGATCGCAGTAATCATGATCCCATTTGTCGGGCTTCCAATCCTCATCAGCCTAGCATTTGCAACAATCGGATACTTCTATCGAAGAGAAGCGGAACCGGAAGGGCCATGACAACATCGCAGTCATGATATAGGATAAATTGCTACAGGGCTGCGTTCACGTCATGCTAGTCGTGGTTTCAAACAGAATTCCCGTCAAGAAGGGCTACGAAGAGGCGTTCAAGCAACGATGGAAAGAAAGGCAGTGGGCTAGCGCAAACCATCCATGGTTCATCCGAACATAAGTACCGAGACCCGTAAAGGCGACCACTGCATCGTCGTGACCCACTGGCAGTCAATGAAGAACTTTGAAGATTGGACCAGTAGCGATGCTTTCACAGAATCGCATGCGAAACGCCACCGCGCGAAGCATTCGCTGGACCGAGCCAGCTAGAGATTCACGAAGTAATAGCAGAACGATAGAGCAACCTTCACATCACCTTTCTCCCAGTGGCCAAACTCCGAGCATGGTGAGCGAGTGAAGACTGACATCTGCATCCTCGGAGGAGGAGTAATGGGTCTTTCAACCGCTTACAACATCGCGAAGAACAGTGATTCACAAGTTCTCGTTCTCGATAGATACGGGATCGGAAACGAGTACTGTAGCTCTAACGATGTCAACCGCGTATTCCGCTACTCCTACGGCAACGACGAACTCTACACGAGACTGGCGGTTGAAAGTCTCCGGTTATGGAAGCAGTTGGAGGAAGAGTCGGGAGAATCTCTTCTCCTCGGGACCGGACTGCTTCTCCTACAAGGCGAAGACGAGAACGCTAACCGCTTCAACGAGGCTAGCTTCAGAACACTGTCGCGGTTGGGACTAGGTGCAGAGGAATTCGGCGCGAGCGAATTGACGAAACGCTTTCCACAGTTCAGAGCAGAGCACGCATTCTTCGACTCTCACGGTGGAGTATTACTCGCGTCAAAGGCTCTCGGGACACTCCAGTCTCTCGCCAAAGCGAGAGGAGTAGAGTTCCTCCAGGGGCAGGCCCAAAGAACACTTTCGGAAAATAGTCTTGAGGTAACGTCAGGCGACAACCGGGTGATAGAATTTCGAAAACTCGTATCCACTGTCGGGCCTTGGACCAACAGCCTGCTCATCAGCGGAATGGTTACGATAACGCCGACGCGACAACAAATCATCTACTTTCAACCTCCCGATGGTCTCGGCCACTTTCGTCCCGGAAAGTGCCCGGTCTTCTTCACCGACCGTCACTATGGCTTACCTGCTGCTGGCATAGATGCTGTCAAAGTGTCCCCGAAAGACCTGGCCGAACCGGTCGACCCCGAGACTGCTAAGCGGACTGTTGATGATGAACAGGTCGCAGCTTGTAGAGAGGCGTGTAGGAGGTTTGTGCCAGGGATTGCGGACGGCGAGGTCTTTCGAACTAAGGTCTGTTTGTACGACATGACAGAGAATTCCGATTTTGTCTTAGATAGGAGCCGGGACCAACCTGACATAGTCTACGGTTATGGTTTTTCCGGACATGGATTCAAGTTTGCACCTTTGATTGGGAAGGTTTTGGCAGAGATGGTACTTGACAAGGTACCGAGTTTGAATCTGGACAGATTTTCGGGCATTTCGTTGAAGAGGCGACAGCCCACTCTTGGGGCTCATCTAGGCAAGGGCGAGTAGGAGTGTAACTAGCACGGCCCCGACAACAGCCTCGGTATGCATTTTGAGCGCCTTCCGACGATCCAGCCTTTTCTGCTCTTCTGAAACAATCGTCTTCATTGTCTTTGATCGTTTGGATGCGAATCCCATTGGCTCGTTGAAGTCGTAGGTTCCCCGGGCGGCGTGGAGAACGCAGAACGACATTGATCCCTCCAAGGCGGCTAGTAGTCCGATGTAGACTGGTAGAAAGAGGCCCAGCCTAAAGGCCCAGAATAGCCTTGTTGCCAATGTTACTCCCAAAATAACCGATAGTGCGATAAGCGCTAGTCCTGTGGAGAGCCGTATGGCCCTCCCTTTTCTGCCAATGTTGCATCTTCCGGGCAGGTATTGGGGGTCCATTTTCAACCTGTTATTACAAACGGTAACAAGCTTCATTTGGGCCCTATGGTATATAGATTGGCAGACTTGGCGGGCACTTCCACCGTTACCCCGGAAAAGGACCAGCTGGGTGCAGCCCAGGCCCCGCAAACCTATTCCGTCCAGGGACGAATGATGAGCGGGCGAAGAACCAGACCCCGCGACGAAGTTGGACACTATGTCTGTCCAAACTGTGGAAGCCCCAGCCTTGTAAGAGACGCGGAAACCGGCGAAGTCATATGCACCAACTGCGGTTTCGTGTTGTCAGACCCTACCGAGCAGTATGCAGCTCCAGTTCCTAGACGCACTGAGGAAGGTCTCTTAGAAAGCCAGTCAGGACCACCGGGAAGATTCTCCGCCTTCGACAAGAACCTGTCTACAATCATTTCCCGAGCCCAAGCCTCTAACAGGAATCTTAGCGCGGACGAGAGACTCCAGCTCTGGCGGCTACGACGCACCCAGCTGCGCGCGTCGGCCGGCTCATCAATGGCCAGGAATCTGTCGCGAGCGATGAGCCAGCTCAGAGGATTGTCAGGCCGCCTAAACCTGCCTGAAGTTGTAACCGAGCGAGCCGCACTAATGTACCGACGGGCACTCAACAAGGGCCTAGTCAGAGGACGCCCCATAAATGGAATGGTAGCCGCGTCGACGTACGCGGCTTGCAGACTCACCGACGTCCCACGCTCCCTGAGCGAGATAGCCAAAGCATCTGGTATGAGCAGGAAACTTCTAGCTCACTATTACAGAGCTCTAGTTCGATCGCTCGACGTTACCATGGCCATCGAAGATCCTCTCAAGCGAGTATCAAAGATAGCCTCAAGAGCGGGAGCGGACTCTCAGACAGAGATGCTGGCAGGCAAGATTCTTCGAGAAGCGATTAGACTGAGAGTCAACGTCGGAAAGGACCCCGACGGACTGGCCGCAGCTGCCTTGGACCTTGCTGCCCGGATACGAGGCTCGATGGTGATGCAACGAGATTTGGCGAAGGCAGCGGGCGTTTCTGAGGTCACTATCCGAAGCCGCATGAGGGACCTCAAGACGGCAGCGAAGTCTCTTGGACTGCCTGACGTAGCGTAGCCTGTCACTTCGAACTATTTGTACGAGTAACGCCATTCTAAACCCTCGTCACGGCATGGGGCGTCTGCAAGGAGGGTATGAGGCCAGCCGCTGCAAACGCTGGCGTAGACGTGCCTAGAGGCCAGAGAATACGCTACCATACATAGACGCCACTCTCGACGGTGCCGCAATCATAGCGGACGCCATAATGATACTTCTGCTGACCAGAAAACAACTTTCATACTTCCAATCGTACAATCGCTACTTCATCGCCATCTACCTCACATTCCTAGTATGGCCTGTAGGCGATCTCATTTTCATTCTGAATTCTGACCCAACATGGATGCGTCTAGCGACTCAGGCAATTGTGACTTCAGGAACCATGATTGCCATCATCTGGGGATATGTTGCAACGAAACTGTATCTCTATCCTGAGACCCTATCTATCAATCGACTTATCTCACGCCCCGTTCGGCCAATATTTCTCATCTATGGTTTGTACGCGTTACCGATGGTGCTTGCATTTGTTGCCGCGTGGACGGACCCATCGCTAATCTCAACCGGTCCCTCAATCCAAGTGAGTTACGTTCTAGAAGGAATAACGCAACCAGCAGCGCCCGTAGGTTCGTTGCTCCTAGCGTTGGGAGCACTGGTTGTGGTCGCCTTTACCCTGTACCCACTTCTTGTTCTCTCTCGACGCCGCGCTTTGGTAAAGGACCCAGAAGTAAGGCGAGCATTGAGGATCATCGCAACAGCCTTCAGCGCGATCAGCATAACTCTAGTTCTCGCCATTGCGTTAGAAGCGTTCGGCTACAGCATTCTCGGATCAGCGAACTTCCTTTCAGTGACCCTGCTCATCGTTGTGGTCCAAGCCTTCCGAAAACCGACATTTCTGAAGGCATTCCTTGGAGTAGTACCGTCACTGGAATCCTCGCCTAGCGCCGCCCATTACGACCAGATGATTCTGATCTATGGCTCTGGGAACGACAAGTTCACTCCGATAGCCAAGTACATTGTAGAAGGAGTGAACCAGCGAGAAAGGGTGATCTATTTTCACGGCGGCGATGTCACCCTAGTGACTGATGGCCTTTCGAGAGAAGGAGTTGACGCTACAAGGATGATGCTAAAAGGCTCCCTGAGACTCGCACCTTTAGGCAGCGCTTATCCTAGGAAGGGCGTCTTAGATGAAACACCTCTCGAAGCAATCCAGGAACTAGCCCAAGAAGCAAAGACTCTTGGAAACGAGGGGCTTAGAGTCATACTAGACTACGACGATTTCATCGTTCGACCGGTGCAGAAGTTCGTTCAACATCTAGCGGATCCAAGATGGACGAGCCCTGACCATAGTCTACACGTCCTTATGGCCTTCGATTCGACAGCCTTCCGTGGAGAAGAAGCTTCTCTGGCCCAGCTTGAGCACCAGATTCGAACCCTTGACTTGGCAGAGACAAGGGATACTTTCTCACAGGCGGTTGGGCTAGCCCACGAGGATATCGTTGGCAGAAAACTTCTCCTCGAGTATGACCCACAGGGCGATTACCAGCGAGTCTTCAAATCTCTCCTCGCGGAGAACGCCTCAAATTTTGAAAGGACAGTGGTCTTCACGCGAAAGGAGAGTCCTCTATACTCGCTCGCAAGAAGGCAACCCGGCACCAAGATCTTCGTGCTGACGTCCCGAGTATCATATCCCAAAATGGAGAGCGAGAATCTCTTCTCACTGCCCTCATATGACAGTTCTTTACTGTTGGATGCGCTCAACAAAACGATCGAGGCCTACACGGCATCGCCATTCACGATAATCTTTGACAACATTTCACATTTTGTTTTCACTATCGGCCCAGAGAGAACTTACTCCCTGGTTCGTCAGGCTCTCGAACTGATGATATCGGATAGAATCACCGCCATCTTTTCAATGAACGCCCAGGCTCACGACGCGAAAATAATATCCACTTTCGAGAACATGTTTGACATCGAACTGATGTTGAATCTTGGGGCCCGAAACCCCGAGGTCAAAAGGAAGCAGACTGTAATGAGCTAGTCTTCGATTTGCGGCGTTCCGTACTTCGCGTCAAACAAAATACTATAATAGAACTTCATTAACTCAATGGCCTTCTTCACTACGTACTTTGTACGTGGCTGCATGTCGTGAAGTGCGAATGCAGAGACGTATAGGCCGGCTAGGACCCGATAGCCGCGCTCGGTTCCTGTAAGCCTCTTGACCAAAACTCGGTGAAACTCCAGCACGTGCTTCACGTAGGAATCGTCCCCCACGGAATGATATCGATAGCTATCACATGTTTCAGACCCAAATGAAGGTGGAAAGCCCAAGTGAAAACACATCTTGACCATTTCGTCTCGAACTTGCTGCCATTGTTCGGCATGCACTCGTGAGTACGCGTCGGTGTGCTCATCCTTTATCTTACTCTCAAGAAACAGAGCGTTGGTGAAAGCCTCAGCAGCCTTGACGACTCGCTCATTGTCCAATTCAGGACAAAACGTATGAAAAACCTGCGACCAGTGCAGAACTGCACCGTCGAAATCCAACAAATCATGAGCTACGAAACCCTCTACAGTGTTGTAAGCAGCAATATTCACAATTTCTGAAACCGTCCGCCCTGTAAGCGGACGTTCAAGAGCAGGTAGTGCGGCAGTGACCTGACCCCGATCCTTGTAATCTTTCACTACCTGCTGAATGACAGACAAATGATACACTTTGTGCTGGTTTAGTTTCAGCTGTGTCTCGTGAATATAATCGTGGCCTACTATTCTAGGGAAAAAAATTCTATGCGCTTTATATCCGACCGGCACCTATACATTCTGTAAGCCCTGTTCAGGTATGGAACAGTCTTTCCTGGCAAGAGCCTGAGAGTGGGCATTACGCGAAATGGTCTTTGCTAGCCCAGTACAAGTAGTTCTTCCTCGATCCCAACACCAAAAACACTCCTCCGATAGTCTACATTATCCCCCCCGGCCGGCGGCAATCCCATTGGATCCACGGCATCGACAACAAACATGACAAGGCCGATTCCGAAGAATAGGGCCCCCAACGAAATGAATGTCCAAGCTCTCGCCGCAACATTTGTTTTGAAAAGCTTGAGAGTCCTGAGA
>WNGQ01000451.1_pt1 | contig 42487 bp, 15 predicted proteins | sample 5407661 | NCBI WGS metagenome assembly WNGQ01 (sample SAMN13153382, study PRJNA577476) | soil metagenome | isolation source: 60 cm soil or saprolite under Garry oak tree replicate 2 | place: USA:California | collected 2016-06-15 | reverse complement strand
GAAGCGGCGATCAGGTCGCGGGTGTCGCGCGGCAGGTCGGTGATGTTGCAGACCGTGCGCGACCGCGGTCCGCTGGCGGTGCGGAAGGACTCGCGCACCAGATAGGAAACGTAGGTCTTGCCGTTCTGCCGGGAGGATTGGGTGGTTTGGACGAACACGGGCTACAGTCTAAGTTATGTATGACCGAACGGTCAAGATAAATATTGGCATTAATTACAATATTACTTGCTACACATTTTGGCAAAAACGCAGCATTCTTGATGTTTTGACGGTTTTTTCTAGGAAGTTAGGCTAAGAACAACTTCTCGATTCGGTCAAGCACATTCCTCGATCCGCGGTTATTTTGCGTGGCCGGGCCGGCTGGGTTTGGTAGCTTGCGCTTCCATTGTCATGGCCAACCAAAACCGACTTTTGCGCCCGATTTCTCGCAGGAAATTAAATGGTCGCCTGGTCCTCTGGCTCGCCGCCGCGTTCCTGGGACCCGGCGAGTCGGGCGCTCGTGCGCAACACCCACCCGCCGGACCTGGCAGTTACGAATTGCATCCGGCGCTGGAAATGTCCCTGTTCGCTCGGGAACCGGACGTGGTCGATCCGGTGGCGCTCACCTTTGACGAAGAGGGCCGCCTGTACGTGGTCGAGATGCGCGATTACCCCTACGGATTCGGCCCGAATCGCCGTCCCGGTGGCACAATCCGTTTGCTCGAGGACACCGATGGCGACGGGAAGATCGACCACAGCGTCCTCTTTGCCGAAGGGCTGAGTTTCCCAACATCCATCGCCCCCTGGCGTGGCGGAGTGCTGGTGACCGCCCCGCCGGAGATCATTTTTTTGAAGGACACCGACGGGGACGGCAAGGCCGACGTGCGCGAAGTGGTGTTGAAAGGGTTTACGTTGGGCGTGACCGACAGCAACGTGAACGGATTGCGCTGGGGGCTGGACAATCGCATGCACGGCGTCAATGGCGGCAACGGCGGTAACGTGACTTCCCCCCGCAAGCCGGGGCCAGCGGTGGCGATCCGTAATCTGGATTTCAGTTTCGATCCGGCCACGGGCGATTTCACTCCCACTTTCCATACCAGCGGCGGCTTCGGGCTGGTCTTCGATGATTGGGGGCGCAGCTTCGTGACCTATAACATCAATCATATCCAGCAACGGATGATTCCCGCCCGTTATTTGAGCCGTTTTCCCGGCCTGCCGCCCGTCGAGGCTACCGAAAGCATTTCCGACCATGAGGAGATGGCGCGCATTTATCCCATCTCAACTCCGGAAACCCGCGTCAACCATCCGGAACAGTCCGGGCATTTCTCTTCCGCGGGCGGTCTGGGGTACATTGGCTCGCCGGCTTACGCGGGCAATTTGCGCGGCAGCGTCCTGGTGTGCGACGTCGTCGGCAATCTGGTCCATCGCGACGTGCTCTCGCCGCACGGTTCTTCATTTATCGCCAGCCGCTCGCAAGACGAACAAACCACTGAATTCTTCGCCAGCCGCGACCACGCCTTCCGGCCGGTTGGTGTCGAACTGGGGCCGGACGGCGCGCTCTACCTCATCGACATGCAGCGCGACGTCATCGAGCACCCCGATTACATCCCGGACAAGGTGAGGGCGACCCTGAACCTCCGTGCGGGCGAAGATCGCGGGCGAATTTATCGGATCACCCCGAAAGGCGGCTTGCCGGCGGTCAAACCCAAGTTGCATCTGGCCGCGACCTCCGAATTGGTCGCCCACCTGAGTAATCCGAACCCCTGGTGGCGCGGCACCGCGCAGCGGCTTCTGATTGAGCGACAGGACCGAGCCGCGGTCCCAGCGTTGCAAAAGCTCGCCGCCGGCGGCAGTGAATCTCTAGCCCGGGTGCACGCGCTTTGGACCTTGCAAGGCTTGCAGGCGGCCAATGAACCTCTTGTTCTTCAAGCTCTTGTCGATGCCCAGCCCGGCCTCCGCGAAAACGCGTTGCTCCTGGCCGAGCGGCTCTTGCCTGGCTCAATCCAGCTGCGCCAACAAATCCTGAAGCTCGCCGAGGACGCTGACCCGCGTGTCCGCTTCCAGGCTTCCCTCACCCTCGGCCAGTTCGAACAGCCGGAGACCCGGGGCGCCCTGCTGAAAATCCTGCTGCGCGACTGTTCCTTCCGCTGGTCGCGCCTGGCCGCGCTAAGCTCCCTCCGCAGCGGCCCGGAACAGCTCCTCACCTCGCTGTTGGCCGACGACGGTTTTCTTCAGGAGTTGACCGAGGCAAAACTCGCGCTGGCCGGTGAATTGGCCGACTTGATCTTCGCGCGGTCTGCGGCGCTCAAAGCCGCGGATTTTTCGGGCGTCCTGGCTGCGCTGGTGGCGGCGCGGGTGGACGAGAGAATTCAGATCGCCGCGCTGGGCGGTTTGCAAACCGGCTTGGCTCGAGCCGGCGGCACGCCCCCGGTTGATGCCGCCACGACGGCCGCCTTGGCAAAGTTTTCCAGAGCGACATCGCCGGCCCTGCTCGCCGCGGCTTGGAAGCTTGCGCGCGCGCTGCGTCTGCCGGAAAACGACGCGCAACGCGCCGCTCTCGCCCGCGCCAAGGAACTATCGCGGGCCAACTCGCGCCCGCTGGATCAGCGGCTCCAGGACATCCAACTGCTGGGCCTTGGCGACTTCCCCACCGTCGGCCCGACGCTGCTCTCGCTGTTGGAAGGGCCACAGCCCTCCGCCGTCCAAATGGCGGCCATCGACGCGCTTCGCCAGTTCACTGAAACGGAAGTCGCCGTGGGGATCGTCGAACGCTGGCGCGCCCTGGCTCCCGCGGTCCGTTCGCCGGTCATCAATCTGCTGCTCCAACGCGTCTCGTTCCACGACGTTTTGGTGACCGCCATCGAGAAGGAAAAGATCAAACTCGGCGAATTGGCGCTGGACCTCGAACAACGCCGCCGCCTCCTGCGCGAGAGCACGCCGGACATCAAGGACCGCGCCGCGAAATTTCTGGGCGACGAGGAATACAGCAACCGCAAAACCGTCGTGACCGATTGGCTGGGCAAACTGCCGGCCAATGGCGACGCGGCGCGCGGCCGGGCGATTTTTGAGAAGACCTGCGCTCCATGTCATTTGGTGGCCGGCATTGGCAATGCCGTCGGCCCCGACCTGGGCGCGCAGGCGCATCGGAGCGTCGAAGACCTGGCGTCCAACATCCTCGACCCGAACATGGCCATCAATCCGGCTTACATCAGCTACCTGGTTGAGACCGTCGCGGGTGAAATTGAAAACGGCATCCTGCAGTCAGAATCCGCCGAGGCCGTCACGCTCCTCCAGGCGCTTGGGAGAAAAGTCGTCGTGCCGCGCCAACAGATCAAACGCCTCGAATCCACCGGCCTTTCGCTGATGCCGGAGGGATTGGAAGCAGGCATGACCCCGGCCGATTTGCGCGACTTGATCGCCTTCCTCCAGGAACGGCGGTGAACGCTTCCGCCGGTCGAGCCTGTTCTTTTCAGGGGCCTTGAACTACCTTCCGCGGACCGTGAAACCAAGCGGACTCCGCGACGGTCGCGCGAAGGGACCAGGCGAAGATCACCGCTCGCCCGTGCCCGAGCGATGACTTTCCTGCCCATTGTTGGACGCGAACTGCGCGTGGCGGCGCGGCGCGGCGGCACTTACTGGACGCGGCTGGTCATCGGCTGTGTGGCTATCGCCTTCGGTGGGTGGGTGATGCTCATTCCGGACTTCCGGACTCCGCAGACTCTCGGCCTGGCCCTGTTTACTTCGCTGTCGGTGGTGGCCTTCATTTACTCGCTCCTGGCCGGCGTGCGCACGACGGCCGACTGCCTCAGCGAAGAGAAACGCGAAGGGACGCTGGGCCTGTTGTTTCTCACCGATTTAAAAGGCTACGACATCGTCTTCGGCAAGCTGACGGCCACGTCGGTCAACGCCGCTTACGGCTTGCTGGCGATCTTTCCGGTCATGGCGATCCCACTGCTGCTAGGCGGGGTGACGGTGCAGGAGTTCTGGCGGGCGGTGCTTGTCTCGATCAACAACATGTTTTTTTCGCTGGCGGTGGGGATGTTCTGCTCGGCCGTCAGCTTGGACGAGCGCAAGGCGATGGCGCTGACGTTTCTCATCCTCCTGCTTTTTGCGCTTGGTTTGCCGGTGGCCGGGCTTTTCCTTTTGCAAATGGCTCCGGTGACCCGGCCACTGCATTCATCGTTCTTCATTGCCAGTCCCGGCTATGCCGCCTTCATGTCGTTCGAGGTGACGGCCACCACCTTTCGCCAGTTCAACTTCTTCTATGCGTCGGTGCTCTGCGTGCACCTGATGGGCTGGGCTTTCCTGGTGGCGGCCAGCGCGATCGTCCCGCGTTCCTGGCAGGACCGGCCCGAGACCGACGCCACCGGCCGCTGGCGCGCGCGGTGGCGGCGCTGGGGCCAGGGTTTGCCGGCGGCGCGTCAAGCCATCCACGCGCGCATGTTGGCGATCAATCCATTCTACTGGCTGGCCGGGCGCGACCGGATGAAGACTGTCCTGGTCTGGGTGTTTCTCGGGGGCTGCGCGCTCTTTGCGGTGTGGTGCAACTGGAAATTTAAAATGTCCGCGGCCATCGACAGCCTTTATGTCTGCACCGCGCTGGTGGTTCACACCGTTCTCAAGTGCTGGATCGCGTTCGAGGCCTGCCGCCGGTTCAACGCCGACCGCAAAAGCGGCGCGCTCGAACTGCTCCTCTCGACGCCGCTCAGCGTGCGTGAAATCCTCGGCGGCCAATTGCGCGCGCTGTGGAAACAGTTCGGCGGGCCGCTCTGGATCGTGCTGATCGCCGATTGCATGTTCTTCGCCAAAGTGCGCAACGAAACCGATGGCGCCCTCGCCTGCCTCGCGGGCATCGCCATGCTGCTGGCCGACGTCATCACCTTAAGCTTGGTTGGCATGTGGTTCGGCTTGCGCAGCCGCGGGGCGAATCGCGCCATCACGGCCACGGTGGCGCTTATCCTCGTGCTGCCGTGGGGAGTTTTTGCCTTCGCGACAACCGTGTTAGCACTCAGAGGCCCGTCTGCCTCCCCGATGTCCGACACCTTTGGGGATCGGCTGCCTTATTTTCTCTGGATCGCGATTGGGCTGGCCAACGATCTTGTTTTTGGGCTTTGGGCGCGCAGCAAACTCGTGAATCATTTCCGCGACGTGGTTACCCAACGCTTTGAAGTCCGTTCGCGGCCGGTTCGGCATAAGGGTTGAAGCTCAAAGGCCGCCGGGAAAAGAGACCGTCAACTTGAAACGAGAATCTTCAGACTCGCCCCAGGCATGATTTTGCTGCCGATCGTTGAGCGCGAGCTGCGCGTGGCGGCGCGCCGTGGCAGCACCTACTGGACACGCCTGCTGGTGGTGCTCGGAGCGATGCTGATTTGCTTCTGGCTGATGCTGAGCCTGCCGGTCGCCGCGCCGGCGGCGAGCACGGGCGTGAATCTTTTCCGCGCCCTTTCGGTCTTCGCCTTCGTCTATTGCCTCTTCGCCGGCATCCGTTTCACCTCCGATTCCTTGAGTGTCGAAAAGCGGGAGGGAACTTTGGGCCTGCTCTTCCTGACCGATCTCAAAGGCTATGACGTGGTGCTCGGCAAACTGGCGGCCACGTCGCTCAACGCGATTTACCGGCTCGTGGCTATCCTGCCCGTGCTCGCGCTGCCGATTTTGCTGGGCGGCGTGACGGGGGCCGACCTGACGCGCGTGGCGGTGATGCTGCTCAACACGCTTTTCTTCTCGCTCTCAGCCGGAATGTTCGTGTCGTCCATCAGCCGAGTGGAGCGCAAGGCGATGGGGGGAACCTTGCTGTTGATTGTGATGTTCACAGTCGGGCCGTACAGTTTGGTCGCGTTTGTGGCCGCCATCTTCCTACCCTGGTGGTCGCCAACATCGATGAGCGGCACTCCGCTGGGTTTGATCGCGTTGCCAGACCCAGCTTACACTTGCGTCCTCGCCCTCTCGCCATCGACGGGAATGTGGGGAGGGCGTCGGGAATTTTGGTCCTCCACGGCGATCATCCACGCGATCGGCTGGGGCTTTCTCGCGTTGGCGAGCCGGATCGCGCCCGAGGTTTGGAAGGACAAACCAGCGCCGCCCAAAGCCGCCGCGCGGCAGGAAAGATTACGCGATCTGGCGCAAGGCAACCCCGCCGAACGGAAGGCGTTTCGTGCGCGGCTGCTCGCGATCAATCCCATCTTCTGGCTCGCCAGCCGCCAGCGGCAAACGCGCTGGTATCCGTGGGGATTTCTGGCAGCGATGGCGTTGATCTGGCTGCTGGGCTCGGTGGTGGTTGGGTGGTGGCGGTTCGAGGCGGACTATGACCTCACACTCCTGGTCACAACCCAAGTGGTCTTCAAATATTGGGTGGCCATTCTCGCCAGCAACAGTTTTGCCCTCGACCGTGAGAAAGGGGCGTTGGAGTTGATCCTGACCGCGCCGCTGACGATACGGGAGATCTTGCGCGGCCAATGGCTGGCGCTGCGGCGGCAGTTCGCCGGACCGGTCGCGGCCATTGTCGTCATCGGCCTGTTGTTGCTTTGGGCGGCGGCGTCTATTCGAGGTGACGACCGCCATTACTGGATGACACTGTTTGGGGACGACCTGCTGCTTTTCCTGGCCGACCTACTGGCGCTTGGCCTAGTGGGAACCTGGATGGGTGTCCACAGCAAGTCCGCGCACCGCGCGGCGACCGCGACCGTTGCGCGGGTTTTGTTATTGCCCTGGGTGCCTCTGGTGCTGCTGTCGGTCTTGCTGATCTTCGTTTTTTCGGCCACAGGCATCGCCGCTGACCGGTCGGAAGCCTTTGTCCGGCTCTGGTTTTGGCTTGGAATTCTGACCGACTTGGCCTTTGGGATCCCCGCCTGGCGCGGCTTGCGTCGGGACCTGCGCGCCGTCGCCGCCGCCGCGTCTGGCGGTGCAAGGATTAGGGATTAACCTTCAAAGCTTGTCGGCGAACCGTCATTCTTCAGCCTCAAACTTTGGACGAAATGACGTTTCTGCCCATCGTGGATCGTGAGTTGCGCGTCCGGGCGCGGCAGAAGAGCACCCATCGCGTCCGGCTGATCGGCGCCGCCCTGGCCAGCGCCCTGGTAACTTTCATGCCGCTGGCGGACGCGTTCGGGCGCGGGGCCGGCAAATTCGGCGGCTCCGTTTTTATCGCGGTGGCGTGGCTGGCGTTTCTCTACGCCCTGCTTGAAGGCGCGCGCAACACCGCTGATTGCCTTAGCGAAGAGAAACGCGCCGGCACCCTCGGCCTATTGTTCCTGACCGATCTGAAAGGCTACGACGTGGTGCTGGGCAAATTGATCGCCACGTCGCTGAACTGGTTTTTTCTGATTTCAGCCAGTTGCCTGCTGCCGCGCGCGTGGCAAGACCGCCCTGTGATGGCAGGCAATCCGTGGTTCCAGCGCTTTCGATCGCGAAAAAGCTCTCTCCCTCCTGAGGCGCGCCGCCGCGTGCAGGATCGTCAGATGACTCCCAATCCCGTCTTGTGGCTGGCGGTTCGGCACGGCGGCCTGCAGCCCTATCTTTGGGCGGGCGTCGCGATCCTTGCGAGCGCGGCGATTGCCGCCTGGCTGGTCAGCCGGGGCGCGGCGCCGGTCCTGTTCGGCATCCTTTTCGTCGCGTGGGGAGTGCATCTGCTCCTTACGATCGTGGTGGCTTCGCAGGCCTGCCTTTGCTTCGCCCAAGCGCGCGACGCCGGCGCCTTGGAACTCCTGCTCTGCACGCCGGTGACGGTGAACCAGATCGTGGACGGCCATATCCAGGCGTTGAAACAACGCTTCCTCGGCCCGGCGCTGGCGTTGGCGGGCGTCGAACTTCTCATCGTCATCGGACAGATGCTCCTGGTGGCCACGCGGGACAAGCTCTCGCTTGTTCTTCTGCCGATAGGGGCGGGCGCTTTGATTTACGTGTTTCTCACCGACCTCGGCGCCGCCGGCTGCTTCGGTCTATGGATGGGACTGCGCTCCAAGAACTCCGGCCAGGCCTTGACCCGAACAGTGCTGCTGGTCCTGATCGCGCCGATGATCCTTTCCGTGGTTTGTTGGTTTTCCTTCGGCTGGATCATCGTTTTGTTTAAAAATGTGGTCTTCATCACTTATGCCATGGACCAGTTGCGCCGGAATTTTCGCGCGCAGGTCACCCAGCGTTTCGCGGCTGGCCAAGCCGCCGCACTGCAACCGGTACGACTGACGGCCATCGGTCCCGGCGAACGACCGCCGGTGATAAAGGATTGAACAAGTTCGATGCAAAGTTTGAACTTGAGCCGGGGGAAAGGGTTTGGCTAAATCGCGGGCCGTTTCCGCCGGTCGGCGCGCGGTAGGATACCCAAGTGGCCAACGGGGGCAGACTGTAAATCTGCTGGCTTACGCCTACGCTGGTTCGAATCCAGCTCCTACCACCACCCAAAAACTCCTGTGCTGCCAGGCTCGTTGCGCGTTTGAGCCGATGTTTGCCCCGAAGGAATTCCCCCTCATTTTGTTCATCGCTGCGCCACTGCTTTTGGCTCGAGGACGGAGAACTTGAGGGAAATCTTCTCTTCGTTCTTATAGTTCCGTCCGCTGTAGGACACGCCGATGGCGTCGCCTTTGTCGGTCACGGTCAACAGTCCGAAGCAGCCTTCGCCTTTCCTGACGCGATAAACGCCCTGGCTGTAGTAACCGCCTTTGAGGGAGGGTTCCTGGTCCAGCGGGGCGGCGCACATCACTGGCAGCGGCGCGCCGCCGCCGGTGGCGTAGTCGCTGTGGCTGCCGTCGTCGGCCGCCAGCATGTGGGAATCGCCGTGGAGGATGCAGACGCCGCTGATGTGGTTGGATTTGATGAAGTCGGCGAGCTCGCGCCGCTCGGCGCTATACATGCTCCAATGGTCTTCGTCCACGAGCGCGCGGTTGCGGTTCGTCCGGCCGGCGCCGGTGTCCACGAGGTTGGTGTGGTGAATGAAACCGTATTGGTTGGTCTTGACCAGGTGATAATAGTTGGTGCCGGCCTCGCCGATCCACGGCACGGAGCTGACCCAGCAGATCAGCGGATACTGGTCCCGGGCCGCGAGCAATTGCTCTTTGAACCACGCCTTCTGGGTGGCGCCCATCATGGACTTTTGCGCGTTGTCCTTTTTTTTCACGTCGTCGCGTTCGGAGCGCAGGTCGGTGAGGATGAACTTGACCCGCCCCACCGCGAAGGTCTGATAAACCGGCACGGCGCCCGCGCCCGCGGCCAAGGGGTAATGCGGCACGTATTCCTGGTAAGTCAGTCGCGCGGCTTCGCGCGACGGGGCTTTGCGATTGCTGTTATTGCCGCCGAAATCATGGTCGTCCCAAATATAAACAAACGGAACGTGACGATAAAGTTCGGCCTGCTGCGGCGAAGCGAGCACGGTGTCGTAAGCGGCCCGGAACTGGGCGCGGTCGTTGGTCTGAATGTTCAGGTAATGGAAGTCGCCCATGTTCAAGTAGAACAAGGGATGGTTCTCGCGAATCCGGTCAAAGACCTGGCTGGTGGAGGCCGTCTTCGCGCAGGACGCGAACGCCATGGTGAACGAAGCCGGCCCCGGCGGTGGGAAAGTACGGAATTCCCCGTGCTTCTTCCGGTCGAGGTGATGGCCGATTTCGAGCGCGTAGTAAAACTGGGTGTCCGGCGGCAAGTTATCGACGGGGAACTCGACGAGGTCGTGCTGGTTCGTGTCGGAGCGGACGTAGCCGGAATAGATTGGCTGGGTGAAGAGCGGGCTTTGGCTTACGACCAGGCGCGCGATCAGTCCTTCACGCACGAGCCTGGCCTTGACCAGGGCAGAGGTCGGCGTGATGGCGCCCGACCAAGGTCCGCGGTCGATGAGCGAATACTCCACGCCGAGTTGATCGAAGAGAAACGCGTAAACATCCGCCAGTTCCTGGATCGCTTGGCTCAACGGGCCGCCGGCGCGGTGGCCGGAGTTGGAACCCGTCGCCAGCAGGATCGGGCGCGGCGAAGCGGTCGCGGACTGTAGCCGCGCGATCATCTTCCGCGAATGCGCCGGATTTACCCGCTCGTCGCTCTCCCCCGCCAGCATGAGCACCGCCGGGTAATTCGTGTGGTCGAAGACGTGATGGTAAGGCGAGTACGCCCGGAGCGCCTGGAACTGGCCGGCCTCTTTCACCGTGCCCAATTCCGGCGCGTCAAACGCGCCGCCGGGGTCAAGTTCCAGCCGCAACAGGTCGTAGATGCCGGAATGCGAGACTACAGCCTGAACCAGATCGGGGTGTTGAGTGAGCGTCGCGCCCATGAGCAAGCCGCCCCGGCCGTCGGCCTGGATGGCCAGCTTGGCTGGATTGGTATAATTCGACCGAATCAGAAACCGGGCGCAGGCGGCAAAGTCATCGAACACATTCTGCTTATTGGTGAGGCAACCGGCCTGGCGCCACGCGGCTCCGAATTCGCCGCCGCCGCGCAAGTTGGCTATGGCGATCACACCGCCCTGGTCGAGCCAGACGCGGCGCGAGACATCGAAACTTGGAGCGAGGCTGAGGTCGTAACCGCCGCAGCCCACGAGGATAGCGGGGTTCTCGCCGTTCAACCGCGTGCCCTTCCGGCGGACGATGGTCAGCGGTATCTTTGTGCCGTCCTGCGAGGTCACGATTTCGCGAACGGCCTCCACGTCGCCGAAGTCCGCCGGCGCCTCCCCGTAGAGCGGCGTGGCATCGATCCTATCCCTGTCCCGGTTCGGATTGTAGCGCCACCAGGCATACGGCTCGGTATAGGTCACGCTGCGGTAAAAGACTTCGTCGCCTTGCGTGACCAGCATCTCCTCCACTGCGGAAGGCGATCGCTGCTGCGAACCGCGGAGGGTGTTCTCGAAGTAGTCGAAATAGGCGAATTCGGATGGTCCGCCGTTCTGGAACACCAGACACAACCCACTCGCGGCCGGTTTGAAGCCCTGGATCACATTCGTTCCTTCCCTCAAGATGGAGTAGGCATTGGTCAGGTCGGGTTGCGCGAGCGGGAGGCGCAAGACTTTCCCATTGGGGGCATGATCGTGGGAAAGGAGGTACAACGCCTCGTCTTTTCCCCATTCGATGTAGAGCGGATCGCGGCCAAATTCGACCAGCGTGATCTGGTCCTCGAACCGCGCGATTTGCCGCCAGCGGCCGTCCGGCCCGCGCAAGTAATGGGCAGCGGCTCCGCCGTGCCCGTTGGCAACCGCGGCCAGGATGTAGCGGCCATCCGGGCTGGCCTGGAGACGGGTTTCCGCGATCGGCGGCAACTCCTTGCCCAATTCGCAACTGTCCTGCTCCGCCGGCGTGCCGAGCCTGTGAAAGTAAACCTGCTGGTACAAACCCAACTCTCCGGCCGGCCGCTCGCCCGGGTGCGGATAACGCGTGTAGAACAGGCCGGAGCCATCCGCGTTCCAGGCCGCGCTGCCGCCGGCCGTCGGCGCTTGCGCGCGTGGAATCACATCGGGTCGCTGCTGGCCGGTGGCCGTCTCATAGAAGTAGAGCATGCCTTCCCCGCTTCCGTTCTCCGAGAGCGACACGGCGACCAGTTGCCCGTCTGCCGACGGCACGTACCAGTCGATGGCGGTCGTTCCGTTCGTGCCAAGCCGGTTCGGATCGAGAATGACCTTCTCCGAGTTCAGATTCGTGAGCGAACTGAGGGTGATGAGCGCGGGCGGCTGCGCCGGCGGCAGAGATTTCAGGAGAAAAAACTGTCCTCGCCGCCAACTGAGGGAGGAGTAATCAGCCGAACTATTGCTCAAGAGTCGCTGCAGTCGGTCTTCGACCCACTGGCGGGCCGGCAATTTGTCCAGCACGGCGCGCGAATGGTCGTTCTGGGCCGCACTCCATTGGCCCACGACGCGGTCGGAAGCATTTTCCAGCCACTCATAATCATCGGCCACTTTGATGCCGTGATATTCGTGGGTTTTGGGTCTTTTCAGTGTCCTGATCTCTGTGCGCGAGTTGCAGCCGGCGACGCCGAGGCAAGCGACCACCACGGCTGTGCGGCCAACGTCGAGCAAGCGGAGAAATTTCATCGCGCGCCTAAGAATATAGTCCGCATTCGCCAGAACAGACAAATGATTCTCGCCGGTGGAGGCGGAATTGGAAGTGTCACTGACAACGCCCCTAACGGGATCAATTTGGGCGACCATCCCAAATCGTCCGCTGGGAGTGTCCCTCGTCCAGGCGGCACGCGGCAGAGAAGCGAGCGTTGGTTCTCGGCCGTGCGCGGCGAAAATGAGCGAGCAGCCAAGCGGCCTTCTCAGTCAATCATTCCTTGTCTCGAGTCGAAGGAGCGGGGGCCGGCCTGGCCGAAGGCGGAGTGCCGCGCCGCGCCGCACCCGCGGGCGCGCGAGCCTCCCCTGCCCGCGCCGCGCCCGGTTTGGCGGTCCGAGTCACGTCAACAATTTCCTCGCGATAGACCGACAAATCGGGCGGCGCCTGGATCCCCAGTTTGACCGCGCCACGATTGAGGTGGAGAACTTTGACGATGATACGGTCTCCGATGCGAATGCTTTCATTGAGCTTGCGGGCGAGGACGAGCATGCCAATTAGTTTTTTTGATTGCCTCAGACCAGCAGTGCCGGCTCAAGCGGCGCGGGACGGAGGCGCTTCTCGTACACCACCTTGCCGTAGTCCAGCTTGATGATGCGGTCGCCGAGGTGGAAATGCTTTTCATCATGGGTGATGACCAGGATCGCTTTCCCGCGGGCTTTCAGCTCCGGGAGCAACTGTGTGTAGAAAATCTCCTTGAACTGCGGGTCCTGGTCCGAGGCCCATTCGTCGAAGAGATAGAACGGCCGGTCCTCCAAATACGCGGTGAGCAGCGCCAACCGCTTGCGCTGCCCTTGCGAAAGCGCGGTGGTGGAAAGAGCGCCGTCCCGGACTTTGACTTTGTGGTCCAGGTGCAGTTGGACGAGATAATCCTGCGCCAGCCCGTCGAGGTTGGAGTGTTCCAGGCCCAGCAGGTTTTCGAAGACGAAAAAGTCCGCAAACACGGCAGAGAAATGCTGGCGGTAGTCGTCCCGGTTTTGGTCGCGAATCGGTTTGCCGTTCAACCGAATCTCGCCCGTCTCCGGCGGATAAAGGCCGCTGATGAGCTTGGCGAGGGTCGATTTGCCGCTGCCGTTGCCGCCGACCAGAAAGACCAGTTCGCCCGGCTCGAAGACAGTATGAATCGGCCCGAGCGTGAAATGGTTGTCGTCCTTTTCGTGGTGGTACGAGTGGGTGACGCCGAGCAGCTCCAGCCGCTGGAACCGGGTTTCCTTCTCCGGCGCGGCGAGCGGAAAGTCTTCCTGGCACCGTTGCGCGAGCGAAAGCCCCAGTTTTTCGATTTTGCGCAGCGACACGTCGGCGCGGCTGAAGACCGAAAGGCTGCCGAGCACCCCCGCCAGCGGCCCCATCAGATAGAGCGTGGTCACGACGTAGCCGGTCAGGGCCTGGGTCGTGATGGGTTGCAAGCGGGGGAGCAGGAAGAGAATCAAGCCGATCAGCGCGCAGTAGAGCAACTGGCTCCAGGCGTGGGCGCCCATAAAGCGCAATTCGGCGGCGACGTTGTATTGTTCGAGCGCGGCACTGGCGGTCTGAATGTTGCTGGCGAGAAACATTCCGCGGCGCCGGCGGTGCAACTTCAGCTCTTTGATCCCCTCGGTCAGCGCGCGGAAGTAGCCGAACATCTTGTCTTCCTCTTCGCGCGCGCGGCTCAGGAAAGTGAAACCGCCGTTGATCAGCAAACGGTAGCCGAGCGCGCCCAACAGCATGAGACCGGACATCACCAGCAACACTCGCCCCGAAAGCCAGCCCAGGTAGGCGGCGCCACCGAGCAGAATGGCGAGGTTGACCGCGAAGCTGGGAATGCCCATCAGGGCTTGGGTGATGAACATGATGTCTTCGGTCAGCGCGGCCAGGAGGCGCGGCGCGCCAAGCTCTTCGAGTTGCCGGAGGGGCACGGCGAGGATTTTGCGGATCAAATCACGGCGCATCTCGGCGGTGGCCCGTTGCGAGTAGCGCACCACGGCGAACTGCGAGGCGAAGTTCGTCGCCAGCTTGCCCGCCCCCAACGCCGCAAAGGCCCACACCAGCGTGGCGAGCGACGCCGCGGGATTGGTCAAAGTGACATTGACCAGCGCAATCAGCCCGGCGTTGCACGCGCCGCTCAGCAGCGCAAACAAGGCGGTGGCAATCGTCATGCCGCGCGCGGTCCGCAGGAGATAGCGGACCAGGTTCACGCCGGCCTCCCTTTCATTTCGGCTGTGTGCGCCTCCGACAGGCACGCCTTCAGTTCCCGGGCCAGCACCTGCACGTGCGGTTCCTCGAGGATCTTTTCGTGCGCGCCCGGAACGATCTTGACCGTCACCCCGCCCGCGGCGAACTCATTCCATCCGTAAGTGCGGTCGAAGGAGCACAACAGTGGGTGCCCGCGGCTGCGGAACAGCGTCACGTGGCCGGGGTAGGATTGCGTGTGATGCTCGAACAAAGCCCGGATATGGACCTCCCAGAGCCGGCGCTGCTCGGCCGGGTAGTCGGTGAGGTCCACCACTTCGTCGGCGTTGACGCCGGCGCGCGCGCGCGACCTTCCCAAGCCACGGGCCAGCTTCTTCACCAGCGTGCGCACTTGCCAGGCAATGAAATCGGCTTGTTGTTTGGCGGAACGCTGGAAATAGCAGGCGAGCAGAAAGCGGAGGTTATCGACGAAGCGAACCAGCCAGACCGGGGTCGGGACGACGCGCGTGTAGCGCGAATTGGTCGGCGCGGAATTCATCAGCGCGAGCAGCGCGACCCGCTGGCCGCGCGCCTGGAGTTGTCTGGCCATTTCAAAGGCGACGTTGCCGCCGAAACAGTAGCCGCCGAGAAAATACGGACCGCGCGGTTGACAGGCGCGCAGTTCGGCCGCGTAATGCGCGGCCATTTCTTCGAGGCGGCCCAGTTCCTCCCGCCCGTCCATGCCGCGCGACTTAAACGCGTACACCGGTTGATCCGCTCCGAGGTGCCGGGACAAATTGGTGTAACCCCAGAACATCCCGCCCCCGACGCCGTGGATGAAAAACAGCGGCGGCTGGGAGCCGGCTGGTTGAATCTCCACAATGGACGAAAGGGACGCGCCACGCTGGCCTTCCTGCCGGAGCATTGCGGCCAGCCGTTCGATGGTCGGCGACTGGAAGAGGCTGGCCACGGGCAATTGCTTGCCCATCGCCTTGTCGATCCGCGCCACGACCCGCACCGCCAGCAGCGAATGGCCGCCCAGGTCGAAAAAGTGGTCGGTCACGCCGATGGGCCGGATGCCCAGGACATCCTCCCAAATCTGCGCCAACTGCAACTCCGTCGAGTCGCGCGGCGCGACATATTTCTTTTCCAACTTCGGCCTTTCGTCATCGGGCGCGGGCAGTGCGCGGCGGTCCACTTTGCCATTCGGGGAGAGCGGCAGGGCCTCCAGGAATACAAAGGCCGACGGCAGCATGTAGTCTGGCAGTTTGGTTTGCAGAAAGCCGCGCAACTCGCCGGCCGCCGGGGCCGGCGGTTGCCGGGCGACCAGGTAAGCAATGAGCCGTTTGCTGCCGGGCGCCTCTTCCCGGGTGGTCACGACGCACTCTTTCACCGCGGCATGCTGGCCGAGCACTGTTTCGATCTCGCCCAGCTCGACGCGGAAGCCGCGGATTTTGACCTGCTGGTCGGCTCGTCCGAAAAACTCGATGCTACCGTCGGGCAGCCAGCGAACCAGGTCGCCCGTGTTGTAGAGCCGCGCGCCCGGCTCATCGCTGAAGGGATGGGGAATAAATTTTTCGGCCGTCAGTTCCGGCCGATTCAGATAGCCGCGCGCCAGTCCGTCGCCGGCGGCGTAAAGCTCGCCCGGCACCCCGACGGGCAAGGGCTGCAAGCGCTCATCAAGCACACATACCTGCGTGTTCGCGATCGGCTTGCCAATGGGGATGGTGCGGTTGGCTGCGAGCGGCGCGGTAATCCGGTGGCAGCAGGTGAAGGTCGTGTTCTCCGTCGGACCGTAGCCGTTGATCAAACGGCAGCCCGGCAGCTCCGCCAGGACCTTTTGCACGTGCGGCACCGAAAGCACGTCGCCGCCCGCCAGCAGTTGGCGGACGGTTTTGAGGCCATCGAATTGCTCTTCGACCATTTGATGGAACAAACCTGCCGTGAGCCACAGCGTCGTGACGCCGTGCTGGCGGATGAATCCGCCCAACTCCGCCAGTGACGGGGTGTGCGGCGGGAACATCACGAGCTGGCCGCCGTTGAGGAGCGCGCCCCAGATTTCCAGCGTCGAGGCATCGAATGCCACCGGTGAGAGTTGCAGAAACCGTTCGTCGGGACCGAAGCGCGCGAAGTTCGTCTGTCGCACCAGCCGCGCCACGGCGCGATGCGGCACACACACGCCCTTGGGCCGGCCGGTCGAACCAGAAGTGAAGCTCACGTAAGCCAGGTTTTCCGCCCTCGCGCGATGGGCCGGAGCCGAAACGGGCTCCTGCGCGATCGATTTCCATTCGGCGTCGAGACAAACCCGTTTGAGATTTGGAATTTCGAAGTTAAATTTCCCGCGCAGCGATTCGCCGGTCAGCAGCACGGGGGCTTGCGCGTCCGCCAGCATGAACGCCATTCGCTCCGGCGGGTAGGCCGGGTCGAGCGACATGTAAGCGCCGCCCGCTTTGAGGATCCCGAGCAGCCCCACGATCAATTCCAGCGAGCGCTCCATGCACAGGGCGACCGGCGCGTCGGGTTGGACGCCGAGGGCCTGCAGGCGATGGGCGAGCTGGTTTGCGCGCGCGGCTAGTTCGCGATAAGTGAGTCGCTGACCCGCAAAATCGACCGCAGTGGCCTCGGGCGTTTTCTCGACTTGCTCCTCGAAAAGCTCCGGAAGGGTTTTGTCCCGCGGATAATCCGTTCGGGTGTCGTTCCATTCCACCAGTACTTGATGCCGCTCCACGTCCGTCAGCAGCGGCAGGCGCGAAATGCTCTGCGCGGGATTGGCGACGATCCCTTCGAGCAAGGTCTGGAAGTGCTGCAGTATCCGGTCGGCGGTCGCGGCATCGAACAAATCCGAGTTGTATTCGACCGTCGCCAGCAGGCCATCAGCGCGCTCCTCCACGGCCAGAGTCAAATCGAACTTCGACGTGCCCGTGTCCACCTCCACCGCCGCGACGGTGAGTCCCGGCAGCTCAAGCCCCCGGGCCAGCGGGGTCTGGAGCACGAACATTACTTGCACCAGCGGCGCATGGCGGGCGCTCCGTTGCGGTTGCAATTCCTCCACCAATTGCTCGAAGGGCAGATCCTGGTGCGCATAGCCGTCGAGGGTCACCTGGCGCACGCGCGCGAGCAGTTTGCGGAATGCCGGATCGCCGGACAGGTCGGTGTGCAGCGCCAGGGTGTTGACGAAAAACCCAATCAGCCCTTCGGTCTCAAGCTGATTGCGGCAGGCAATGGGTGAACCGACGACGGGGTCCACCTGCCGGGTGTAGCGATAAAGCAAAACCTTGAATGCCGCCAGGAGCGTCATGAAGAGCGTCGCGCCTTCCCCGTGACCAAGGATCCGGACCTCTTCGAGCAGTGCGGCGGGCAAAATCCGCTCCGCGCGTCCGCCGCGGAAGGTCTGAATGGCGGGCCTTGGCCGGTCCGCGGGCAGCTCCAGGACATGAGGCGCGCCGGCCAGATGCCGCTTCCAGTAATCGAGTTGTCGCTCCATCACCTCGCCCTGCATCCACTCGCGTTGCCACACCGCGTAGTCGGTGTATTGGATGGGCAGCTCGGGCAGCGTGACGTTGCGTCCCTCGCCGAAGGCCCCGTAGAACAGCGCCAGTTCGCGGAAGAACACGCTCATCGACCAGGCATCGGAAACGATGTGGTGCAGGTTCAGCGCCAGCACGTGCTCGGCCGGGCCGAGTTCCACTAGCACCGCCCGCATCGGCAAGTCGCACGACAAGTCGAACGGACGCGCCACTTGCTCCTGGAGCACGCGCCGCAGTTCGGCCTCGCGCTGCAGGCCCGGCGTGCGGCTCAATTCAATGACCGGTAATTCCACTGGCACCGGCGCGCCGATCACTTGCACCGGATTTCCATCCTCGGCGACGAAGCGGGCGCGCAATGCCTCGTGGCGCGCGACGATCGCCGTGAGCGCCTTTTCCAGCGCGCCGCGGTAAAGCCGGCCGCGCAGCCGCACCACGGTGGGTAAATTGTAAAGCGGACTGTTCGGCTCCAGTTGGCTGAAAAACCAGAGGCGCTGCTGCGCAAAGGAAAGCGGCGCCCGGCCGGACTCGAGGCGACGGGCAATGCGCGGCGGCTTGTTCGCGGCCTTCAACGCCCCGCGCAACCGCTGTTCAAGCAGCGCCTGCTTCGCGGCCGAAAGCTCCGGCCGTCGCGCCGCGATGCCAGTCTCCACGGTCATGTTGCTCCGATGGGCTTGCTCCCGCGCCGGGGCACGAGGCCCCGCGCTTCGTCGTCGCTCATTTGTTTGATTTCCTCGACCAACATTTCTTCGATCACCCGGGCCAGGGCGGCCACGGTCAGCGACTCGAAGAAGGAGCGGATCGGCACCTCGACCTGAAACGCCTCCCGCACGCGCGAGATGACCTGGGTCATCAGGAGCGAATGGCCGCCCAACGCGAAGAAGTTGTCGCGCACGCCCACCTTTTTCAGTCCGAGAACTTCGCGCCAGACCTCCACCAGGGCTTGCTCGGTGGGGGTGCCCGGCGCGGCGAAGGTTTCGGCCGGCTCAGTCCGCGCGGGGTCCGGCGCCGGCAGCGCGCGGCGGTTAACTTTCCCGGTCGCTGTCAGCGGCAGTGCGTCCAGGAGGACCACCACGGAGGGCACCATGTATTCCGGCAGTTTTTCAGCCAGGAACCGGCGCAGATCGCTGATCGTTGTGGCCGCCTTGTCCGCGTCCTGCACGACATAAGCCACGAGGCGCTTCGCACCGGGGGAGTCTTCGCGCGCGATGGCGGCGCACTGGCGCACGGCAGGATGTTGGGCGAGCACCGCCTCGATCTCACCCAGCTCGATGCAAAAGCCGCGAACCTTCACCTGATGGTCGGCGCGGCCGAGGAACTCGATGTTGCCATCGGGCATCCAGCGCGCCAAGTCGCCGGTCTGGTAGAGGCGCGCGCCCGGCTCGCGGCTGAATGGGTTTGGGATAAACCGATCCGCAGTCAGGTCGGGCCGTTTCAGATAGCCGCGCGCCAAACCGTCGCCGCCAATGTAAATCTCGCCGATCACGCCAATCGGCACGGGTTGGCGGTTGGCGTCCAAAAGATAGACCTGGGTGTTTGCGATCGGCCGCCCGATCGTGGCCGGCGCGCCGGCCCGGCGCCGGGCGAAGGTCGAGTAAGTCGTTGTCTCCGTCGGTCCGTAAAGATCATAGACCTTCTTGACGGTGCCCGAGGCGTAAAGCTGGTCCACCACCGCGGGCTTCACGGCTTCACCGCCGAGGTTCACCACGCCCACCGATGGCGGGAGGGCATGGAGCCGAACCAACTCGATCGCCGCCGACGGTACCGTGTTAATCAGCGTCACGTCCGCTTTGGCGGGCAGATTCGGCAGCTCGAGCGCGTTCCGGGCGACGATCACCTGGCCACCGCTGCTCAGGGGCACGAAAAGCTCGAACACGGAGAGGTCAAAGCAAATGGAGGTGGAAAACAAAACTCCCGCCAGCTCCTCGCAGGTGAAGACTCCGCGCGCCCAGTGAATGAAGTTCACGGCGCTCCGATGTTCGATCGCCACGCCTTTGGGCACACCGGTCGAGCCGGAGGTGTAGATGACGTAAGCCAGATTGTCCGGCGTGACGTTGGGCGGGGGCATTGGTTCGTCCGCGGTGATGGGCGCCGAGTGATCGAGGGAACCCAGACGGAGCAGTTGCGCCTTGGTTTCGGGCAGCGCGGCGACCAGCCGTTCCTGGGTCAACAACACGGGCACTCGCGCGTTGTCGAGCATCAGCGCCAGGCGCTCCTTCGGATAGGCCGGATCGAGAGGCAGGTAGGCGCCGCCGGCCTTTAATATCCCTAAAACCCCGACGATCATCTCCGCCGAACGCTCCAGGCAGAGGCCCACCGGCACATCCGGACCCACCTTTAGCAGGCGCAACTGCCGCGCCACCCGATCTGCCTGCTGGTTCAATTGACGGTAGGTGAGGGCTTCGGTGTCGAACGTCACCGCCACGGCGTCGGGCGTCCGCTGCGCTTGCTCTTCGAAAAGGTGGTGGAGGCACTTCTGGCGAGGGTATTCGGCGCGCGTATTGTTCCAGTCGGTGAGGATCTGCCGCCGCTCGGTGGCCGACAGCAGCGAGAATTCGGAGAGCTTCCGCTCCGGGTTGGCCGCGATGCCTTCGAGCAACGTCTGGAAATGTCCGAGCCATCGCTGGATCGTTTGTGAGGAGAACAAGGCCGTGTTGTAGCGGCAATCCAGGAGCAGGTGCTCCGGGGTGTCGGTGATGTTGAAAGTGAGGTCGAAGTTGATTGCGCTGTGCGGATTGGCCGTCAGCTCGACATTCAAGTCGCCCAATTTCAACTCGTCGCGAAGCCGCTCCAGATTGAAGGTGACGGAAGCCAGCGGCATCCGGCTCGGATCACGCGGCAGATTCAATTTCTGAACCAAACTGCCGAATGCGCACTGACGATGATCGTAGGCTTCGAGAAAATGCCGCATCATCTCGCGGAGAAATTCCGCGAACGACGGATTGCCGGTTACGCGACGGCGCAGCGGCAGGAAATTGATGCAATGGCCGACCAGCGTCTCGGCCCCTTCCATCGTCCGTTCCGCCGTGGGGATGCCGACCACGATTTCCTCCTGTCCGGTCAGGCGATGGAGGAACAAATAATAGGCCGCGAGCATCGTCGTGAATAAAGTGCAGCCGTGCCCGGCGCTCAACCGTCGCAAGTCCCGGCCCAACGCCGGACTGAGCGTACGGCATTCGCGCGCGCCGTCAAAAACCCAAACTGAAGGACGGGGACGATCTGTCGGCAGTTCCAGGGCGGCAATGGCGCCGGAGAATTCTCGCAGCCAGTAGGCCTCGGCATCTGCTCGCTCCGCGCTCGCCAGCCGTTTCCCCTCCTCGCGGACATATTCGCTCAGTTGCAACGGCGCCGGGAGCCGGCAATCCAGACCGCGGCACTCCGCGACATAGACCTCCCCTAGCTCCCGTAACAAAACCCCCAACGAGTGGGCGTCGCAGACGATGTGCTGCACCGTCACCAGGAGCAGGTGATCGGACTCGTCCAGTTTCACCAGTCGCGCCCGTAACAACGGGCCTTCTACCAGATTGAACGCTTGCCGGGCCTCCTCAAGCTGCATGGCCTCCAGTTTGCGGGCGCGTTCGTCGGGGAGCAGCTTCGCTAAATCAACCAGGGGAACGTCCAGCTTCAGCGTGCGTTGGATTCGCTGGGAATCGCCCGTCGGCGAGAAGCTGGTCCGCAAGGCCTCATGGCGATCGACCAGGCATTGCAGCGCCGCTCGCACGGACTCCAACCGCAACGGCCCTCGCACCCGGAGCAAGCGCGATTCATTGAAGGCGCAGGAAGCCGCATCGCTCATTTGCGAGGCGAACCAGATTTCCTTTTGGCCTTCTGTCAGCGGGATCGTCGGCGCGTCCGCCATTTCCTGCCGCGGCCTGCTCGCACCCGCTGGTGACGCCGGCGGCGGTGCGGGTTCCGACGCCGGCTCATGGGGCAGCGCCCTCCGTGCCTGGGGTGACAAGGTCCGGTCGATGTGCGCCGCCAACGCGTCCAGCGTGGAAAAGTCTTCGAGCAACTGCCAGAAAGCCACGCACACACCCAGTTTTTTTTCAATCGCCAGGCTGGCCTGCGTGAGGAAAAGCGAGTCAAAGCCCATTTCCGCGAAGGTCGTGTGCCCGTTCATTTCCGCGAGGTTCAGTCCGGCCAAATCGCCCAGTAGCGCGCGGAGGGTCGCGGCGATTTGTTGCTGGCGAGGCGCGGAACCAGGTGCTGGTTGCGACCGGTCGGCAGAAGCGGTGTCAGGCTGCACCTCCTGGCGCTCGGAAGGCTCCACGGCGGCGGCAACCGCTGGTTGTGGGAGGCCGGTCGTGGCCGGCTCGATCCAGAATCGTTTCCGCTCGAACGGATAGGTTGGGAGCCGTGCGCGGCGCCGTTGTTCGTGCGCGTAAAAGCCTGGCCAATCCACCGGCACGCCCGCGAGCCAAAGCTGCCCCAACGCATTCAACAACACCGACAGTTCGCCCGAGTCCCGCGGCGTTTGCGGCAAGGAAGAGAGCACCAGCGATTGGGCGTTCTTCGCCGAGTGTTGTCGGGCGAAGGTGCTCAGCGTTTGGCGTGGACCGACTTCCAACAAGATCCGCCCCGGTGCTTGGAACAATTCGCCTATCCCATCGGCGAAGCGCACGGTTTGTCGCAGGTGCTTGGCCCAGTAAGCCGGGTCGGTGGCCTGTTCCGGAGTCATCCACGTGCCGGTCACGTTGGAGAGGAATGGGACTTGGGGCGCCTTTAGTTTCACCTCCCGGACCACGTCCATGAACGACTTGAGGATCGGCGCCATCATCGGCGAATGGAACGCGTGCGAGGTTTCCACGGGTCGGGACGCGACGCGGCGCTCCGCGAGCTGGGTTTGCAAGGTCTCGACCGCCGAGTTGGTTCCCGACACGACACAGAGCGAGGGAGCGTTTACTGCCGCGAGTGCGAGGTCGCCGTTGAGCAACGGCTGAACTTCCTTTTCCGGCAGTCGTACGGCGAGCATGGCGCCGCCGGGCAATTGCTGCATGAGCCAGCCGCGCGCGGCGACCAGCCGGAGCGCCTCTTCGAGTGTGAACACCCCCGCCAGGCAGGCGGCCACGTATTCACCGATGCTGTGGCCGATCATCGACTCCGGCAGCACGCCCCAGCTCATCCACAATTTCGCCAGCGCGTACTCGATGACGAAGAGGGCCGGCTGCGTGATGCAGGTCTGGGTCAACTGCTGTTTGGCTTCTTCCTTTTTGTCCTCGCCAGGATAAAGAACCTTGCGCAGATCGAAACCCAAAGGCGTTTCCAGAAGCCCGCAACCGAGATCGACCTGGTTACGGAAGGTCCGCTCGCCGTGATAAAGATCCAATGCCATGTTCACCTCCTGCGCCCCCTGCCCGGGGAACAGGAACGCAACGTGCGGTTGCTCCGGCTCGCGCACGCGGCTGATGATTCGCCTGGCATCGCGCGACTCCAGCGCCGTCACGGCGTCGTTCACGTCGCGACAGACCAGCATGCGGCGATGGGCGAAGTGGCGTCGGCCCACTTGCAACGTATAGGCCGCGTCGGCGAGGTTCAGCTCCGGATGCGCTTTGAGATGCGCGGCCAGATTCGCTGTGCCGAGGTCGAGCGCTGTGGCGCTTTTCGCCGACCACAGCAGGAGCTGATTGGCGCGGGAGCTTTCAGGCGCCTCCCTCGCCGGCGCTTCTTCAAGAACCACGTGGGCGTTGGTGCCGCCGATGCCAAATGAACTGACACCGGCACGGCGCGGCGTCCGGCCCGTTTCCCATTCGCGCAGCGTGGTGTTGACGTAGAATGGGCTGTTGGCGAAATCGATTTTCGGATTCGGCGCTTCAAAGTGCAGGCTCGGTGGCAGCCGCTTGTGGTGGAGCGCAAGCGCCGTTTTGATCAGCCCGGCGACGCCGGCCGCGGCGTCGAGGTGGCCGATGTTGCTCTTGACCGAGCCGACGGCGCAGAAGCCGTTGGCGCGAGCGCCATCGCGAAAGGCCTTCGTGAGCGCGGCGATTTCAATGGGGTCGCCGAGCGACGTGCCCGTGCCATGGGCCTCGAGGTAGCTGATGGTCTCCGGTTCGATTTGCGCCAGGGCTTGGGCCAGCGCGATGGCTTCGGCTTGACCATCAACGCTCGGGGCGGTGTAACCGATTTTCATCGCGCCGTCGTTGTTGAGGGCAAATCCTTTGATGACGGCATAGACTTGATTGCCGTCGGCGAGCGCGTCTTCGAGCCGTTTCAGCAAGACGATCCCCACGCCTTCGCCCGGCACCGTTCCTGCGGCCTTCGCGTCGAAGACGCGGCAATGTCCATCCGGGGAGGCGATGCCGCCTTCGCGATGCCAATAACCCGCCTTCTGCGGAAACGAGATGGAAACCGCGCCCGCCAGCGCCATATCGCATTGGTAGTTCAGCAGGCTTTGGCAGGCGACGCAGACGGCGACGAGGGAGGTGGAACAAGCGGTCTGGATGTTCAAGCTCGGGCCGGTGAGATTGAGCTTGTAAGAAACGCGCGTAGGCAGGAAATCCTTGTCGTTGCCGAGCATCACCTGGTATTGGCCGACGAGGCCGATGAGTTCTGGATGCGAGGCGAGGTTGGCGGCGAGGTAGGTGTTCATGCTCATGCCCGCAAAGACGCCGATCGCACCTTGGTAGCGTTCGGGATCGTAGCCGGCGCTTTCGAGCGCCTCCCAGGCGCATTCCAGGAAGACGCGATGCTGCGGGTCCATCACTTCGGCTTCCCGCGGATTGACGCCGAAGAACGCGGCATCGAACAAGTCGGCGTCTTCCAGGATGCCGCGGGCTTTCACGTAGCTCGGGTTGCCCTTTGGAACAGAGAGGCGCGCGGCCTCAAGCTCTTCGTCGGAGAAGAACGAAATCGCTTCCACGCCGCGGCACAGATTCCCCCAGAACTGGTCGAGGTTGGCGGCCTTGGGGAAACGTCCGGCCATGCCGACCAAGGCGATGGCCGGGGTGTTTTTTTGCGGCTCGTTCATGCGACAATTTCCTCCCGTTTGCGCCGGGCCAGGACGGCTCGCTGCCGGCCGGCGCGGACGCCAATTTTTTGGAAAGGGACCGCTTCCGGGCCCGCGGTCAAGAATCCGGCCAGCGAACTTATAGTCGGATATTGGAAGAGCGTGACCACCGCCAGGTCCACGCCGAGCGCGTCGCGCAGCCGGGCTTGGGCTTGCACGACCAGCAGCGAATGGCCGCCCAGGTCGAAGAAGTTGTCGTGCAAGCCAACTTTTTCGACCCGTAACAGCTCCTGCCAAATCTTCGCGATGGTCTTTTCCAATTCCGTGCGCGGCGAGACGTAGGCGGTCGCCGAAGCTAAATGGCGCTTTTCCGGTTCGGGGAGTTTCCGGCGGTCCACTTTGCCGTTGGGGGTGAGCGGCAGCCGGTCAAGAAACACGAAGGCGGACGGAATCATGTGGCTCGGCAGTTTCTCCCGGAGGAGGCGGCGCAGGTCGGCAATCGCGGGGGGGCGTTCCGGCGAGGCGACGAGGTAAGCCGCCAGCCGTTCGTCGCCGGGCACATCTTCGCGGAGGGTTACCACGGCCTCGCGCACCTCCGAGGCGCGCGCGAGGACGGCCTCGATCTCGCCGAGTTCGATGCGATGACCCCGGAGCTTGACCTGGTGGTCGATGCGGCCGAGAAACTCGATCGCGCCATCGGGCCGATAACGCGCGAGGTCGCCGGTGCGATACAAGCGGGCGTCCGGGTCCGCGCGGAAGGGATGGCGGATGAATTTTTCCGCGGTCAACTCCGGGCGGTTCAAATAGCCGCGCGCGACGCCGTCTCCGCCAATGAGCAGTTCGCCTGGCAGACCGACGGGCACGGGCTGCTGGTGACGATCGAGGAGGTAAATCTCAGTATTGGCAATCGGGCGGCCAATGGGAATCGGGTTGCCGATTTGGTCCAACCGATGCGCGGCGGACCAAACGGTCGTTTCGGTCGGGCCGTAGAGGTTGTAGAGCCGGCCGGGCAACAGGTCGTGGAGCTGCTGGGCCAATGAAGGCGGCAGCGCCTCGCCGCCCAGCAACAGGCGGCGGAGCGATCGCAGGGCCGGAAGCGATTCGGGCGCCAGGACCAAAGTCCTGGCCAAGGAAGGGGTACACTGCAAGTGAGTGACGCCGTGCCTGAGGATCTGTTCCGGCAATGACTGCGCCCGGCCGTTTTTTCCGCGATGGCTCTGCGGCAACGCGGCGGTCGAGAGGCCCGCTTCGTCGGGCTGGAGGATGACTTTGAAGCCGCGGGCGAGGGTCCAAAACAGTTCGAGCACGGAGATGTCGAACGAGATGCTCGTGACCGCGAGCCAGACGCCCGGTTCGGCGCCGATTACGCGATCCATGCCGGCGAAGAAATTGACGACATTGCGATGCGCGACCATCACGCCTTTAGGCTGGCCGGTCGAACCGGAGGTGTAGATGAGATAGGCCAGGTCGGTGGGTTTCGATTTGCCGCTGGCGGCCGGCCGCTTCGATTCCTCTTGCGCGACCCCCGCGGGGTGAAGGGCGGGCGCGTGGGAGAAACGCGGGGCATCGAGGCAAAGCAATTTCAGTTGGGGAGCCTCAAATTTGAAATGGGCCTGCAACCGGTCTTGCGTGACCATCACGGGCGCTTGCGAATCCGCGAGCATGAAGGCAAGCCGCGCTTTGGGGTACTCCGGATCCAGCGGCACATAGCAACCGCCGGCTTTGAGGATGCCCAGCAGGCCAACCATCATCTCCAGCGACCGCCGGACACACAGGGCCACGCGCACGTCCGGGCCGACCCCCAGCGCCCGCAACTCGGCCGCCAGTCCGTCCGCGCGCTGGTTAAGTTCGCGATAGGTGAGTTGCTGGTCCGCAAACACCACCGCCACGGCCTCGGGCGCGCGTTGGACCTGGTCCTCGAAGAAGTGATGGAGGCACTGATCCTTCGGGTAATCGGCGCGGGTGTCATTCCACTCGACCAACAGTTGCGCGCGCTCGGCATCCTTGAGGAGCGGCAGCGCGGAGAGGCGCTGCTGGGGATCGGCGGCAATGCCTTCGAGCAGCGTCTGAAAATGGGCGAGCATCCGCGTGATTCTTTCCGAGTCGAACAACTCGGTGTCGTATTCGACAAAACCAGCGAGGCCATCCGCGTTTTCCTCGAGCGAGAGAGTGAGCTCGAACTTCGCGGTGCCGCTGTGGACCGGCAGCGCCCGCAATTTGAGTCCCGCCAGCTCCATCGGCTGCAGCGGCTCGTTTTGGAGAATGAACATCACCTGGAACAGCGGCGAGCGGCTGAGGTCGCGCTCCGGTTGCAAGGCGTCCACGAGTTTTTCAAACGGCAAGTCCTGGTGCGCGTAGGCGTCGAGCGCGATTTGGCGGACCCGCCGCAACCACTCGCGAAACGGGGGGTCGCCGGACAAGTCCCCGCGCAACACCAGGGTGTTGAGGAAAAAGCCAATCAAATTTTCCGTCTCCACGCGCGTGCGGCCGGCGATGGGCGAGCCGACGAGGATGTCTTCCTGGCCGGAGTAGCGATGGAGCAGGGTTTGAAACGCGGCCAGCAATAGCATGAACAGCGTGACCTCTTCGCGGCGGGCGAGCGCTCGCAGCGCGACGGCCAGCGGCGCAGGCAGCGCGAAACATTGCGACGCGCCGCGATAACTTTGGAGGGCGGGCCGTGGGCGGTCGGCTGGCAAATCGAGGACGGGGAGGACGCCCCGGAGTTGGTCCTTCCAATAGCCGAGTTGCTTTTCCAGCCGCTCACCTTGCAACCACTGCCGCTGCCAGCCGGCAAAATCGGCGTAGGCAATCGGCAGTTCCGGCAATGGGGACGGGCGCGCCTGAACGAAGGCTTCGTAGAGGGCGGCCAGTTCGCGGTAGAACACCCCCATCGACCAGCCGTCGCACGCGATGTGATGGGTGGTGAGGAGCAAGCGATGCTCCTGGCCGGCCAGGCGCAGAAGTTTCACGCGCAACAACGGGCTTCGCGCCAGATCGAAGGGCCGCCGCGCCTCCTCCATCATGAGTCGTTGCGCCTCGGCGTCGCGTTCCGCTTCGGGCAGCGCGCTGAGGTCCACCACCGGCAAGTCGAGAGGGCCCGCTGCTTCGATAGTGGTGAGCGGCTGTCCGTTCTGGTTCGTGAAGGTCGTTCGCAAGGTTTCGTGGCGGCGCACAATTTCACTGAGCGCCTGCGCGAGCGCGGGCGGATGGAGCGTTCCTTCGAGGCGAAGGGCGAGCGGGATGTTGTTGAAGGGGGCATCCGGCTCCAATTGTTGGAGGAACCAGAGGCGTTCCTGGGCAAAGGAGAGCGGTGGCGGTCCATCGCGCGCGCCACGAACGAGCGGGGGCAGGTCCAGTTCGCGGGCGGCGCCGCGCGCCGACTCGATCCTGCCGGCCAGGCCGGCAATGGTGGGCGCTTCAAAGAGGTCGGCCAGGCGCAAATCCAGTTGGAAGGCGCGGCGCACTCGCGAAATGACTTGCGTGGCGAGCAGGGAGTGTCCGCCCAGGTCGAAGAAATTGTCGTGGATACCGGCCCGATCCAGGTTGAGCACGGCGCACCAGATGCCCGCCAGCATTTCTTCGGTCGGCGTGGCCGGAGGCGCGACCGTCTGCTCCGATTCCGCCCTCGTTGCCGGCACCGGCAAAGCCTGACGATCCACCTTGCCGTTGGCCGTCAACGGTAGCGCCTCCAGGAGGACGAAGGCGGACGGCACCATGTAGTCGGGCAGTTTCTCTTTTAGATACTCGCGGAGCGCGCCGGCCGTCACGACTTGCCCAGGCGTGGGCACGGCGTAGGCGACCAGCCGATTTTCGCCGGGCGAACCGGTTCGCGCGATCACGGCCGCCTCGCGCACCCGCGGGTGCCGGCCGAGGACGAATTCGATTTCGCCGATCTCGATTCGGTTGCCGCGAATCTTGACCTGTTGATCGATGCGGCCGAGGAACTCGATGTTGCCATCCGCCAGCCAGCGGACCAGGTCGCCGGTCTTGTAGAGGCGAGACTGGGGGTCCCGGCTAAAAGGATTGGGAACAAATTTTGCAGCGGTCAATTCGGGGCGATTGAGATACCCGCGCGCCAGGCCGGCGCCGCTGATGTGCAGTTCGCCCGGCACGCCCACGGGCGCCGGCTGGAGGTGGCGGTCCAGGATGTAAACCCGGGTGTTAGCAATGGGCCGACCGATGGGTGGGGCCGCGGGGTTCGCGGCGTTCGGAAGGACCGCAGTCCAGGTGGTGACCACGGTATGCTCGGTCGGCCCGTAATGGTTAAAGAGCGCGCACGGAAGGCGTTCGTCCGGCGGGTGGTGGAGTTTGTCGCCGCCGGTCAGCAACGCGCGCAAATCGCAATGTTCCAGCCACGGCTGGTTCATCATGGTTTCGGCCAGCGGCGTTGGGAGGAAGGTGAGCGTGATTTTTTCGGCGGCCAGCCAGGCCAAAAGTTTTTGCGGCGAGAGGCGCGTCTCTTCATTCGGAATGTGGATGCTCGCCCCCGCAGTCAAGTAAGGCCACAACTCCCAGACCGACGCGTCGAAAGCCGGGGCGGCCAATTGGGTGGCGCGGTCGGCGGCGCTCACACCATAGGCGCGCTGGTGCCAGGCGATGAGGTTGACCAGGCTGGCGTGCTCGATCTCCACGCCTTTGGGTGTGCCTGTGGAGCCGGAAGTATAGATAACGTAGGCCAGGTCCTTCGGGTCCGTGGCGGGCGGCGCGGGCCGCGAGATTGCGTCGTGACGAGCGAGGCGCGCGGCCGGGAGCCAGGTGTCAACGCAGACGACGTTGCGGTCGGGGGCATGAAGTTGGAGCCGATCGCAGAGCGCCTGCTGGGTAAGGAGGGCCAACATCCCGGCGTCTTCGATCATGAAGGCCAGGCGCTCCCTGGGATAGGCCGGGTCCAGCGGCACATGCGCGGCGCCGGCCTTGAGAACGGCGAGGAGCGCCACGACCATTTCCACGGAGCGATCCAGGCAAACGCCTACGCGCACGTCCGGTCCGGCGCCCAACGTTTGCAAGTGATGCGCCAGTAGGCCGGCCTGCTCGTTCAATTGGCGGTAGGTCAGTTGATGTTGCTGGTCGGCGACCGCCAGCGCGTCCGGCGCGCGCTGAACTTGTTCTTCGAAGAGTTGGTGGACGCACTTCTCCTTTGGAAAATCGGCGACGGTATCGTTCCACTCGACGAGCAACTGATGGCGCTCGGTTTGGGTCAGCAGCGGCAGGTCCGCCAGGCGCTGCAGAGGATTAGCCGCCATGCCCGCGAGCATTGACTGGAGATGGCCGAGCATCCGGGCGATGGTGGCATCGTCGAAGCGAGGCCGGTGGTAAAGAATTTTTATCAGCAGTGCGTCGCCGCCGTAGGCATCGACGGCGAGCGGATAGTTCGATTGGCTGCGGATGCCGAACTCGCGGCTGCTCCACGGGCCGCCTTGCGCGCGCAACGCCGCGTCCCACGAAGGGTCTTGGAAATTGAAGATGGTTTCAAAGAGCGGCGCGCCGCGCGGCACTTCGGCCCAGCCCTGGATGTCGGCCAGAGGCGTGTGCTCGTACGGGCGAAGGGCCAGCCAGGTTGTTCGCAAGTTGGCCAGCCACCGCAACAGGCGGGCCTCCGGGAGGACGCGAACCCTGAACGGCACAGTGTTGATGAAAAGCCCGACGATCGATTCGGCTCCTTCAACGGAGGATCGGCGGCAGGCGCGAATGGCGCCGAAGACCACGTCCTCTTCGCCGCTGTAGCGGCTGAGCAACAGAGCCCAGGCGCCCTGGAGAAGGGTGTTGAGCGTGAGCTGGTGGCTTTGCGCGATGGATTTGAGCGTGGCCGTCACGGCTTGCGAGAAGCGCACTTGCTGTTCCCCGCACGATTCTCCGGCGGCCTCGTCGCCGGCTGATTTGCCGACGACCAGCGGGGTGGCAGCGGTGAAACCTTTGAGGTGCTGGCGCCAGAATTGTTCGGCATGGGAGAGGTCCAGGCGCTGCAACCAGTCGATGTAGCCGCGGTATGGACGGGGCGGTTGGAGATCCAAATCCTCGCCCCGGCTGAACGCTTCGGTCAGGGCGAAGACCTCATTGAGCAGTAGCGCGAATGCGCGGCCGTCGAGCAGAAGATGATGAAAGGTCCAGACGAGCCGGTAGGCCAATTCGCCAGTCCGCAACAGCGCCAGGCGCATCAGGGGAGCAGCGGTCAGGTCGCAACCACGCTGGCGATCGGCGTTGAGGAAATCCTCGAAGCGCGCTGCAAGTTCCGGCGGGGACAGCGCGCGCCAGTCCTCCTGTTGCAGCGGGACGTGGACGGAGCGATGAACCTCCTGTCGCGGTCCGGTCAGGCCCTCCCACCGGAAGCTGGTCCGCAGGATGTCATGCCGCTGCGCGGCGCGCTGCCACGCGCGCTCGAAGGCGGCAACGTCAAGCTCTTCGCGCAGCGTGCAGAGGATTTGTTCGACGTCCACTCCCGGCCGGCGAGCCGACAAGCTGTGATACAGCATGCCTTGCTGCAGGGGCGAAAGAGGATAAACGTCTTGGAGCATCTCTGCTTTCATCTCTAACTGGCCAGAAACGTAAGTTGCGCCGCCCGCGCTGGTAAGTAGGTAAAGACCTCAAACCAAAGGATCGCTGACCCCAGGGATCCACGGGAAAACCGGGCGGCGCGGCAAATTCGTAAGGAACGAACCCCATTACGCTTTGTGACGGGATGGTGTCAATTAATGGGCATGCGGGCCAGTGAACAGAGAGCCAGCTCGACGATCGGGCCGGACCGCTCGGAAAGCGGTCCCTACCGGGCGATCCGGCAAGAGCCGCCGCCGACGGCATCAAAGCACGCGCCGAATGGGAATTACCATTCCCAGGCGGGCGTTCCACCCGTCTGCGTCCTGGGGGTGCCGTTCACGCACGTGACACTCGGCGAAGCCGTTGAGCGGATTGAAGAGATGGTGCTCTCCCGGCGGCCGCATTACGTCGTCACGCCGAACGTCGATTTCCTGGTGCAGGCGATGAAGGACGTGGAATTACACCGCATATTGCTGGAAGCGCCGCTGGTGCTGTGCGACGGAACGCCGGTGACCTGGGCTTCGCGCTTGCTCGGCAACCCTTTGCCCGAACGGGTGCCGGGCGCGGACCTGGCGCCGCGGCTCATCCGCCTGGCTGCGGAGAAGGGCTATCGCCTTTATTTCCTGGGCGGAGCGCCGGCAGTCACCGCCCTGGCGGTCAGGAGACTGCGGGAAGAACATCCCGGCTTGAATATCGCCGGACATGACTCACCGCCATTCCGGCCGCTGCTGGAAATGGACCACGAGGCCATCGCGCGCCGGATTCGGGCCGCGCGGCCGGATGTGCTGTTTGTCTCCTTCGGTTGTCCCAAAGCGGAAAAATGGATGGCCATGCATTACCGCTCGCTGGGTGTGCCGGTCATGATTGGGGTGGGGGCGACGATTGATTTTCTGGCCAAGCGAGTGAGGCGGGCGCCGCGGTGGATGCAGCGCAGCGGCACGGAGTGGGTGTTCCGTCTGTTGCAGGAGCCGCACCGGCTGTTTGAGCGGTATGCCACCGATTTCTGGTTTTTTGCCGGAGGGATGGCGGCGCAATGGTGGCGCCTGCAAGTGCGTTGGCGCCCGCGCGGCGAAGGCCGCAACGCTTCCTTGGTCGCAGTAAACCGGGTCTGGCAGCGGGTGCGGCTGGCGGGAGGATTGGACGCGGCCAGCGTCCGGCGCGATGCCGCACTGTGGGAGAGCATCGCGAACAGCCGCCGTGACTGTCTGCTGGAAGCTGCGGAAGTCGATTTCATCGACAGCACGGGGGTTGGGGCGCTGGTGTGGCTGCAACAACGGTTGCGGGCGGCCGGACACCATTTGGTCTTGCTTGCGCCCAGCCTGCCCGTTCAACGCGCGCTGGCGTTGATGCGCCTGGAGGCGGTGTTCCAGAGGGCGTCCGATGGGCTCGAAGCGCGTCGGGAGGCGCCACGCCCGGCGAGGCTCGACCCGGCGCGTTTGGGAGACGCGGCATGAGGATCGGCCTGTCCACCTCGGTCATCCAGCGCGGGCAGACGGGCATCGCGCAATATGTGCTGGGGTTGACGCGCGCCTTGACCCGGCATGGAGGCGCACACGAGTTCGTTTTGTACGTGCTGGAGGAGGACTTGCCTTTGTTCGAGTTCGCGCGGAAGCAGGTGCTATTGGCGCCGGTGGCCGAGCGGTTTCGGCCGCCAGTCAAAAATATCCTTTGGCACCAAACCCAATTGCCCAAGCTGGCCCGCGAACACCGGCTCGACGTGTTGCACCTGCCGAGCTATCGGCGATTGCTCTGGCGGCGGCCCGCCGCGCTAGTCGCCACGATTCATGATCTGGCGCCGTTTCGCGTCGCCAGAAAATATGATTGGAAGCGGATGCTCTATGGGCGCGTCATCGCGCGATGGCTGGCGCGGCGGCAGCATGAAATCATCGCCATCAGCCAATCGACGGCCCGGGACCTCGGCCGGTTTTTCGGTCTGGCGAACGGGCGGGTGACGGTGATTTACAACGGGGTGGACCACGAGCGATTTTTTCCCGCGCCGCGCGGGATCGCGCGAGCGGTGGCCGCGCAGCGTTTCGGATTGCGCCAGCCGTTCTTTCTTTACCTGGCCCGCCTGGAGCACCCGGGGAAAAACCACGCGCGGCTCATCCAGGCGTTCGATCGATTCAAAGCGGAAACAAAATCGTCCTGGCAACTCGTCCTGGCCGGCAGCGACTGGCACGGCGCCGAGGTGGTCCACGCGACGATCCGCCAATCCCCGTTCGCCGCCGACATCCGCTGCCTGGGCTTTGTCAGCGACGCCGACGTGCCGGCCCTGTATCGGGCGGCGGATGTTTTTGTCTATCCGTCGTTGCACGAAGGATTTGGACTGCCGCCGGTCGAGGCAATGGCGAGCGGCTGTCCGGTGCTGGCTTCGACGCGCGGTTCCTTGGGCGAAGTGGTGGGCGAGGCGGTGGCGACGGTGGACCCGGAGGACATCGGGGCCTTGGCCCGGCAACTGACACGACTGGCCACCGACGAGGCACTGCGCGAGCAATTACGAGAGGCTGGCGCGGCGCACGCGCGGCGATTCGATTGGCACACGACGGCGGCGATGACTTTGGAGGTCTATGAGCGGGCCGTCCGGCGGGTGAAAACACCGGCGGCGCAGTGGGCGCTGGCTGGCCGCCTCAGCAAGCTCTAGTTGCCACTAGGTCGAGCAAAGGGAAGGCAGAGGCCTCGGGTCCGCGAACAGGGCGGGAGGGTTTTCCAGGAAATTAACGCGGCAGGTGGCGCGAAGCCTTGGAAAGCAAGAGTCAGTCCACTTTTTGCTTGAATTCTTCTTTCCTCGGGCGCATCCAAACAGGGAGGCGGGGCGGACAGCGCCCGGCCGTGAAAACTATCAACCAACAAAAGAAAGGGACAACGATGCGAATGATAGCGTCAGTGAGCGGGGTCTTCTGCGCATTGGCATTGCTCATCGGTGCGAGCGCCGCGCGCGGGGACGAGAAGAAGCCGTGCTGCGAAGCCACCGTGGAAGCAGGAAAGAAGTGCGAGCACAAGTGCTGCGTGAAGGCGGCGGAGGCAGGCAAAGTCTGCGAGAAATGCCATCCTAAGAAGGAAGGGAAGTAAGGAAGCAATCCGCAAGACGGATTTGGGCGGCCGATTCGAATGGAATCGGCCGCCTTATTTTTTGGAGAGCAAGGGGCGGGCACCCCGAAGCGCGGGTCGCGCGGATTTCGTCAAATTCCTAGGGTTTCCACCCGACCCGGCTATGGGTCGGGATTCCCCGCCTTTTGGAGTTTGCGCCTACTATGCAAGGGCCGGGGGCCTGGTACGTTGCGAGGCTGCAGCATGGTGCTGCGACTGAAAAAACAACAAAGCAAAGAAAGACAGAAAAATGAAGAAAAGCAAATGGTTACGCAAAACCAAATCAGTGACCGCCAGCGCGTGCGTTGGTTTGCTCGCCTTGGCACTCGCCGACGGTCAGAGGCCTCTCCGAGCACAGCTCATCGAGGCGTTCGGGCAGAGTACCGGCGCGTCCTACACTGGTCAAGCCACAGTAGTCGATATCACGGACATTCACAATTTTCCCAGTCCGATTGTGATCTGTGATACCGGGCCGCTGTCCAGTTTGGGCGGCACGCTGGAAGCCACCGTTCAGGAAACGAACGTGTTTAACGGGGCGTTGACGTTGGAAAACGCCGACGCCGTCACTACGGGCTCCGGCGCGGAAGCCATCGCCCACACCTCGGTGGCGAACTTCCAAATCCAGATCATGGCGTTGGATGGAACGGTGACCACGTTGACTGCCGACATCATCGCTTCCGAAGCGGCGGCGACTTGCAAACAAAACGGCAACGTGACTTTGACCTCGAGCGTCGATGTGGAGGGGCTGGCACTGAACGGCGTGGCGGTCGCCGTCACCGGCCAGGCCAACCAGACGGTGAACTTCACCGGCGGTCATCTGGTCATCAACGAGCGGAGCAGTTTCATGAGCGGCAGCATGGGTGATGTCTCCGTCAAGGCCATTCACATCCTGGTGGATGGTTGCATGAACGGCATCATCGGCTTCGCGCATGCGGGTATCACCTGCACCAGCAGCGGACCGCCACCGTCCAGTGAATGCGGCAAGCTCACTGGCGGCGGCTGGATCACCGGAACGCCGTCGGGCGCGAAAGGGACGTTCGCGGTCAGCGGCGGCATTCGCTTCGGCCAGTTCTGGGGTCATTTGAACTACATTGACCACGGCACGGGGATGCACGTGCAGTCCACGGACGTCACCGGCTTCGCCACCGATCCCAGCGACTCGGATTGCCGGGACATCAGCTACAATGTGACGATTGACGGCACGCCGGGCACGGCCACGGTCATTGCCTGCGACAACGGCGAGCCGGGCCGCAACGACACCTTCGACATCACATTGTCGAACGGGTACCACGCCGGGGGCGATCTCGGCGGCTCGCAGCCGGGCGGCGGCAACATCCAGTTGCACAAGTGCCCGCCGGGCTGGCAGAAAACCCACTAAGCGAATTGTCCGATGCCATTGCCGGGCGCGGGAAGCGCACAATGCCTCCCCGCGCCCGGTGTTAATTGCGATGGAGGTAAGCGGAGAAGCGGGAGCAAGAAACGCTTCGGGACCCATCAGCATTTGGAAATGATCCGCGAGGCCAGCCACGGTGTGGCGGAAAGCAATAACCCACCGCGCCAGCCGCCGGGTAGAGTAGGCGAAATGGGAGGAAGCGGATTGAACCGACCGCAACTGTCAGTGCCGGCTTTCCACTTCGCTTACCCTACCCGTGCGCGAGATAAAAGTGGGTTTTGTGGATTTGCTTTGTTCTTTGTGCAATGAATGCGGCTTCGTCCTTACCATGTGAAACGGCTTTAGCCACAACTAGGGTCTGCCGTCCCGAAGGAACAGCGCCTTGGCTGAAGCACCCAAGAGCCTAACCGCGCCAAGTAGATCGGCCAATTCACCTCGGGTAAATAGCCGCGGGCGCATGGGGTTATTCCCCATGCCCCTTTTAGGTACTTACCCATCTAGCCGGACGGCGCCGGGAGGAAATATATTTCGCGGTATGCAGCAAATGTCATAGGCAGAACAAGAGTACGAAAAGCAAACGATCATGAATGTAAAAAGAATTCGGTTCAAGCGAGCGGCGGCGGCCAGCCTGGCGCTGGCGGCAGTAGGCTGGCTCGGTGTTAGTAACCAACAAGCGCAGATAGCCTGGTTCGTCGGCGGAACGAGCGCCAGCGGGGGCACGGATACCAGCGCCGCGGTGAGCTATCGCGGCGAAGCTAGCGTGGCGTCGGGCAACGTCCTGGGCATCCCAGTAAGCGTGTGCGACACCGGACCGTTGCCCAGCTCGGGCGGCGCGCTCCAGTCGTCGCTGTTGACAGTGGATGTCTGCGAGTTGGTTTCGTTGGATGTTGGCCATGCGACCACCATCGGGCAGCAGAGCGTCGCCTCCTCCGAGGCCTCCGCTGGTCGCCTGAGCGTGAACGTGGGCGGAAACTTGATCGCAGCCGACGCGCTTGTGGCTTGGGCCATGGCCGCTTGCTGCAACTCGCCGTCGCTGGGTGGTAACTCCCAAATCGCCGGACTGGTGGTGAACGGGCAGGCGATCAGCGTGTCGGGCGAGGCGAACCAAACGATTTGTCTTTCGAACGGCCACTTGATCATCAATGAGCAGACCGCGGTGCAGACGGCCGACTCGGCGGACATCACGATCAACGCGCTGCACATTATCATCAACGGCGCGGCGGACCTGGTGATCAGCTCGGCGTTCGCGGGCGTGACTTGCGGCAGCAGCACGACTCTGCCACCGCCGGGGACATCACCGCCTCCGCCGTCCAGTTGCGGGGATTTCCTGACGGGCGGCGGCTGGATTACCGGCACGCCGTCGGGGGCGAAGGCCAACTTCGGCGTGGCCGGCGGCATCAAGGATGGGGCGTTCTGGGGCCACTTGAACTACATCGACCACGGCAACGGGATGCACGTGAAGGCCACGGCGGTCACCGGTTACGCGGTCGATCCCAACGACGCGGATTGCCGGATCATTGACTACGACGTAACCATCGACGACCAGCCCGGCACGGCGCGCGTGCGCGCCTGCGACAAAGGCGAACCGGGTCGCAACGACATCTTCGAGATCCAATTGTCCAACGGTTACTTTGCCGGCGGGGACCTGGGCGGGAGCCAGCCCGGGGGTGGCAACATCCAGCTCCATAAGTGCAATTAAGCAGTGCGGTTGAAATTAGCAAGTGAGGTTGAATTATGAAAACAGAACGGACTTCTTTGGGGGAGCGAACGGTTTCCACGCGTCGCGCTAAGTGGCGCGTGGGGCCGGCCCTGGCGCTGGGTTTGTTAGTGGCGGCGGTCGCCTTGCCGGCACCATCTTTCGCGCAAGCTAATATCCAGCCAGGCGGGGTCGCCGGCGCCAGAGGAGACCGGATCTTGGTCAAGCCAAACCCGGGCGCGGATTTGACACAATTGAACGCGGCCTTGGGCACGCGGGTCCTGAGCACCTTCGCGGCCATCGGTGGATTGCAGACGCTTGAATTGGCGGCCGGCGCCGATGCGCAGAGCCTCATCGCTCTCTACCAACAGAGCGGGTTGGTCGAATATGCCGAGCCGGATTTCATCGTGGAGGCCTCCCTGGCACCCAATGATCCTCGCTATTTGGATGGTTCGCTTTGGGGACTACACAACACGGGAATCTACGGTGGCGTGCCCGGCGCCGACATCCGAGCGCCGGAAGGCTGGGACACGCAATCCACCGCCAGCAACATCATCGTTGCGGTCATCGACACCGGCGCGCGATTCACCCACGAAGACCTCGCCGCCAACATGTGGGTCAATCCGGGCGAGAGCGGTCGCGACGCCCTCGGCCTGGACAAGAGCACCAACGGGATGGATGACGATGGCGATGGGTTCATCGACGACGTTCACGGCATCAACGCCATTCTCGGCACCGGCATTCCGTGGGACGACCACGGACACGGCACGCACGTCAGTGGCACGATTGGAGCCGTCGGCAATAATAGTGTCGGGGTCGTGGGCGTGGCCTGGAATGTACAGCTCATGGCCTGCAAATTTCTGGATGCGACCGGCCATGGCTCGGTTTCCGATGCCATCACCTGCATCGATTATGCGCGCAAGAAGGGAGCAAATATCATCAACGCCAGTTGGGGCGATTATCTAACCGCTCCGTTCAACGGCATCCTTCCTGATCTCCATAACAATCCTGCCAAATCGCAGGCGCTCCATGATGCCATCGCCAGCGCGCGGGATGCCGGCATCCTCTTCGTAGCCGCGTGCGGTAACGACGGTACGGACAATGATGCGCACCCGCTTTATCCGGCCAGCTACACCGATTTGGACAACATCATCGCCGTGGCGGCCACAGACCGCACGGACACCCGGGCGTGGTTTTCCAATTACGGCGCCACGACCGTGGCCTTGGGCGCGCCCGGCGCGGCGATTTTCTCTTGTTGGAACGGGAGCGACAGTGATTACCGCTACCTGGACGGCACGTCGATGGCAGCGCCGCATGTCGCCGGAGTGTGCGCGCTCGTCTGGTCGTACTCTCCCGCCAACACGTATTCGCAAATAAGAAATCGGGTGCTGTCAAACACGGATCCGCTGCCCTCACTGGCAGGCAAGTGTGTCAGCGGCGGCCGCCTCAATCTGCAAAAGGCGCTCGGCTCGACGCCGGGGGTGACCGCGAATTTCACGGCTAGTCCGACCTCCGGCACCGCGCCGCTGACCGTCCAGTTCACGGACCGTTCGAGCGGGAACATCACGAGTTGGCGGTGGAACTTCGGCGACGGCTCGCCCACCAGCACCGTTCAAAATCCGGCTCACACCTACGCCGCCGCGGGGACATTTACGGCCAGCCTCAACGTTAGCGGCTTGAATGGGAGCACGAGCACCGCCAGCCAGAATATTCAGGTGGCTCCGGCCACCGACGTGACCGCGAACTTCACGGCCAGTCCGAGTTCAGGCACCGCGCCGCTGACGGTCCAGTTCACGGACAGTTCGACCGGCAACATTGCGGGTTGGCTGTGGAATTTCGGCGACAGCACCGCCGCCAGCACCGAGCGAAATCCGACGCATATTTATCTCACGGCGGGCACGTTTACGGCCTCGCTGACGGTCACGGGCGTCAGCGGCAGCACGAGCAGCAAGAGCCAAACCATCCAAGTCAATAACCCCATCGGCCTGCTCGCGACTAGTTCAACTTCCCCAGGAGGCTTAACACAAAGTAGTCCTACGTTGAGTCCCGCCACCGCCCTGGCTGCGTCAAGTCCCCAGGGCGGCTCCTCTTCCAGCGCCACGACTCGCAATGGCACGCCGATGAGCCAGGTCGGGTTCAGCCTGCGCGGAAAGGCCAACGAAACGTATCTCATCCAGGCCACAACGGACTTGGCGACTTGGACCGTCATCGCCACCAAACAGGCTTCCAGCGACGGGGCGATCCAGTTCACCGACTCGGACGCGGACAATTTCAGCCAGCGCTTTTATCGTGGCCTAAGAGTAACGGCCACCATCGCGAGCGTTCGCTCGGACCGGATTCTGGTGAAGCCAAGGGCGGGCGTTGATTTGTCGCTGTTGCACTTGTCGCTTGGCGTGCAAGTGTTGAACACGTTTTCGGCCATCGGGAATTTGCAAATTTGCCAGGTGCCGGTCGGCACGACGGCGGACCAGCTCATTCCGATCTACGTGCAGAGCGGTCTGGTGGAATACGCGGAAGCGGATTTCATCGTGCAGGCGTTGCTGGCGCCGAACGATTTTCGCTACCAGGACGGCTCGCTCTGGGGCTTGCACAACATCGGCCTGCTCGGCGGCACGCCGGGCGCGGACATCCACGCGCCGGAAGCCTGGGACACGCAAAGCACGGCCAGCAACGTCGTCGTCGCGGTCATTGATACCGGCGTGCGCTACACGCACGAGGATCTGGCGGCGAACATTTGGGTCAATCCGGCGGATGGCAGCCACGGCACCAACGCCATCGCCGGAACCACGGATCCCAACGATGACCAGGGGCACGGCACGCACGTCAGCGGCACGATCGGGGCGGTGGGCAATAACTCGGTCGGGGTGGTGGGCGTGACATGGCGGGTGCAGCTCATGGCCTGCAAATTCCTGGATGCGCAGGGCAACGGCTCCATATCCGACGCGATCTCGTGCATCGATTTCGCGCGCAGCCACGGCGCCAACATCATCAACGCCAGTTGGGGTTCGACGACGTTCACCTCTTCGGCGCTCCACGACGCGGTCCAAAGCGCGCGCGACGCGGGCATCATTTGGGTGGCCGCCGCTGGAAATTCGGGCGCCGACAACGATGCCACGCCGCTCTATCCGGCCAGCTATGAATTCGACAACATCATCGCGGTGGCCGCCACGACACGGACCGACGATTTGGCGAATTTTTCCAACTATGGCGCCACCAACGTGGATTTGGGCGCGCCGGGCGCGTCGATTTTGTCGACCGGCATCTTATCCGACAGCGATTACTCGTATATCGACGGCAGTTCGTTCTCGGCGGCCCACGTCTCCGGCGCCTGCGCGATTGTTTGGGCGCACTTTCCCACTGACAATTATCACCAAGTCGTGAACCGCATCTTGTCGGGGGTCGATCCGTTGCCCAGCCTGGCGGGAAAATGCGTGACTGGCGGGCGCCTGAATCTGTTTAAAGCGCTCGGCGCCGCTCCGCCGCCGCCTAACCAGCCGGTCATCACGCTCTCGGCATTCCAGCCCGATGCTTGGGAGGTCGGGCCGACTAACGGCGTCATCCGATTTCACCGGACTGGCGACACCTCGCAAGCGATTCAGGTGAGCTGGACTTTCTCCGGCACGGCCAGCAATGGGGTCGATTACCAGCAGTTGCCCACCACCAGCCCCTTCCCCGCCGGTTTAGCGGATGCCGACCTGACGATCACGCCCATCGACGACAACCAGGTCGAAAGCGACGAGACGGTGATCGTCACGCTGGCGCCCGGGCCAGCATACACCGTCGGATCGCCCAACAGCGCCACTGTAATCATCCACGAGGATAATGATCAACCACCGTCCTCGCTCACCGCGGATTTCACGGCCAATCCGACTTCGGGCAATGCGCCCTTGACGGTGCAGTTCACTGACAAGTCCACCGGCACGATCACGGCCTGGGATTGGAATTTCGGCGATGGTTCGGCGCACAGCTCGGTCCAGAATCCATCGCACACTTACAACAGCGCGGCCGACTTCACGGTCACGCTGACGATCACCGGCAGCGGCGGGGCCACCAGCAGCAAGAGTGCGCTCATACACGTGACGACGCAGCCGCCTAACGGGCCGGTCATCACGCTCTCGGCCTTCCAGCCCGATGCTTGGGAGGTCGGGCCGACTAACGGTGTCATCCGATTCCACCGGACCGGCGACACCTCGCAAGCGATTCAGGTGAGCTGGACTTTCTCCGGCACGGCAGTCAATGGAGTCGATTACCAGCAATTGCCGACCTCCAGCCCCTTCCCCGCCGGTTTGGCGGATGCCGACCTGACGATCACGCCGATGGATGACAACCGGGTGGAAAGCGACGAGACGGTGATCGTCACGCTGGCACCCGGAGCGGGATACAGCGTCGGATCGCCCAACAGCGCCACCGTGACCATCCACGAGGATAATGATCAACCCCCGTCCTCGCTCACCGCGGTGTTCACGGCCAATCCAACCTCCGGGCAGGCGCCGCTGACGGTGCAATTCACTGACAAGTCCACCGGCCCCATCACGAACTGGGATTGGGACTTTGGCGACAGCTCGGCGCACAGCTCGGTGCAGAATCCCTCGCACACTTACAGCACGGCGGCGGACTTCACGGTCACCCTGACCATCACCGGCAGCGACGGGGCTACCAACAGCACCAACGCGATCATCCACGTCACCGCGCCACCGCCGCCGCCGCCGACTGCCAACTTCACGGCGAACCCGACCTCCGGCCAGGCGCCGCTGATGGTGCAATTCACCGATCAATCCACCGAGAATCCGTCGCACACTTACAACAGCGCGGCCGACTTCACGGTCACGCTGACGATCACCGGCAGCGGCGGCGCCACTAGCAGCAAGAGCGCACTCATACACGTGACCGGCCCGCCGCCGCCGACTTTGACCGCCAACTTTACGGCCAATCCGACTTCCGGCCAGGCGCCGTTGCTGGTGCAGTTTACCGATCAGTCCACCGGCACGATCACGGCTTGGAATTGGGATTTCGGCGACGGCTCGTCGCACAGCACGGTGCAGAATCCGTCGCACACTTACAACAGCGCGGCCGACTTCACGGTCACGCTGACGATCACCGGCAGCGGCGGCGCCACTAGCAGCAAGAGCGCACTCATACACGTGACCGGCCCGCCGCCGCCGACTTTGACCGCCAACT
>WNGQ01000594.1_pt1 | contig 42546 bp, 36 predicted proteins | sample 5407661 | NCBI WGS metagenome assembly WNGQ01 (sample SAMN13153382, study PRJNA577476) | soil metagenome | isolation source: 60 cm soil or saprolite under Garry oak tree replicate 2 | place: USA:California | collected 2016-06-15 | reverse complement strand
AGCGTGACGGTGCAGGACGGTGAGCAGGCCGTCGCCGATGTCCAGCTGGCCAGAAGTGCTATCGAGCTGAATCCGGTCGTCGCGATCGGGTACGGCGCCGCCGATCGGCGGAATCTCACCGGCGCGGTGTCGTCCGTGACCGCCGAGCAGTTCGAGACCAAGGCGGCTCCGACGGTCACGCTCACCGCCGGCCTGCAGGGCAAGGTCGCGGGCGTGCAGGTGACCTCGAATTCCGGGATGCCGGGCGTGGGGATCCAGGTGCGCGTGCGGGGGACCGGCTCGATCACGGCCAACACGGAGCCGTTATACGTGATCGACGGCCTGCCGGCGGAGCAGGGGTCGAACGACACCGACCCTAAGAACAATCCCCTGATGTCGGTCGACCCGAACGAGATCGAGTCGATCGACATTCTCAAGGACGCGTCCGCGACGGCGATCTACGGCGCGCGCGGCGCCAACGGCGTGGTGCTGATCACCACCAAGCGGGGTCAAGCGGGCACGTCGCAGTTCACGGTGGAGTCGAGCGTCGGCTTCCAGAACATCGCCAAAACCATTCCGGTCTTGAACGCACCGCAGTTCATGCAGCTGACGAACGAGGCGTATCTCAACGCCGGGGGCGCGCCCGCGGCCGTGCCCTTCAGTGCCGCACAGATCGCCTCTGCGGTCACCTACAACTACCCCGCCATGATGCTGCGTACCGGCCTCCAGGCGAACCAGGGGATCAGTCTGTCCGGGGGCGACCAGAAGCTGCGCTATCTGCTCAGTGGCAACTTCACGCGCCAGCAGGGCATCGAAATCGGCTCGGACTTCAACCGCTACAGCGTGCGCCTCAACCTCGACGGCGACGCGAGCAGCCGGTTCCGCTGGGGCTCGAGCCTGAGCATGACGCGCGTCGCGCGCAACGCTGCCCGGGTGGAGAACGGCTCGCTCGGGAACAGCGCCAACGGCATCCAGGCGGCCATGCAGTTCGCCCCGTTCCAGGCGCCGAAAGACTCGGCCGGCAACTGGATCAAGACCTCCCCCTCCACGGAGCCCGTCCCGAATCCGATCGCGAACGCACTCGAGGAGACCGACCTGAACACCACGTCCCGCCTGCTGGGCAGCGTGTTCGGTGAGCTGGCGCTCAGCCCCTCGCTCAAGCTGAAGGGCACTCTGGGCGGGAACTTCCAGTTCGACGGGATCCACTATTTCGCCCCCCGTACGATTCTCGATGGCGGCAACAGCGGCAGCGGGTGGATGTACACGAGTCAGGGGCGCAATCTCACGAGCGAGAACACCATTACCTACGCGCGTCCCCTGGGACCCGGCAATCTGGACCTGTTGGGCGGGTTTTCGGTGCAGACCTGGTATGATGAGAGTGTCACGGCCACCGCGGCGGGCTTCCCGACGGATTTCACCAACGTCTACAATCTCGGCTCCGGATCGCAGCTCTATCCGCCGGCGAGCGGCGTCAGCGAGCACGCGCTGATCTCGTACCTGGGGCGCGCCAACTACAACGTCGCCGACAAGTACCTGTTCACGCTCACCGGGCGGCGCGACGGCTCGAGCGTGTTCGGTGCCAACCACAAGTGGGGCTTCTTCCCCTCCGGTGCCTTCGCCTGGCGCGTGGGCGACGAGCAGTTCATGCGGGGGCAGTCGCTGTTCAGCGATCTCAAGCTGCGGTTGAGCTACGGCACGGTCGGCAACCAGGCCGTCGATCCCTACCAGTCGCTATCGCGGCTGTCGGTGGGCTGGGTGGCGTCCGGCGCGACGGAGATCCCGGCGATGACGCTGAGCAGCCGCATGCCCAACCCGGATCTTCACTGGGAGCAGAAGACGGAGTTCAACGCGGGGCTCGACGGCGCGGTGCTCGACAATCGGGTCGCGTTCTCGCTCGACGTCTACCGTTCCAAGACCAAGGACCTGCTGCTGTTGATGAACGTTCCGGTGACGAGCGGCTATAGCCAGCAGCTGCAGAACGTCGGCTCGATCCAGAACAACGGCGTGGAGCTGTCGCTCACGACCATCAACATCTCGCGCCCCGACCTCAACTGGCGCAGCACGCTGACGTTTTCCCACAACGGCAACAAAGTGCTCGATCTCGGGACGCGGCCGGACACGTCGGGAAGGCCCGTGCCCATCACGCAGTTCACCGTGACGCCACGGACGGGCAACTTCTTCGATGCGGGCGACGTGTACCTCGTTCGCGTGGGCGAGCCGCTCGGCGCCATCTACGGCTATCAGGTCAACGGCTTGTGGCAGCGGGGCGATACCGGCGCCGCGTGCTACCTGACGAACAAGACTGCCTGCACGCCGGGCGAGTACAAGGTCGCCGATCTCAACGGGGACGGTCGGATCACCGCGGCCGACCGCACCATCCTCGGCAACAGCCAGCCGACGTTCTACGGGGGCTTCAGTAACACCCTCACCTACGGCCGTTTCTCGCTCGACGCGCTCTTGAACTTCGTGTATGGAAACAAAGTGATCAACGCGGGCAATGCGTACGGCTGCCTCGACATCATGCAGGCGAACGAGCGCACCTGCGTGCTGGATCACTGGGACTCGACGCACACCAACACGATGGTGCCGCGGCCCAATCGCGACCGCGCCCGATCGCTCTACAGCACGTTCGTAGAAGACGGCTCGTACCTGCGGCTTCAGACTCTCACGCTCGGGTACGACCTGCCGGCGGGCCTGCTGTTCGGCGGCGCCGCGGCGGCCCGCGTCTACGTCACGGGCCAGAACCTGGTCACGATCACCGGCTACTCGGGCTTCGACCCAGACGTGAACAGTCAGGGCGGAGATCCACGCTATGGCCTGATCGACATCGGCGCCTACCCGCGGTCGCGCGTGTGGAACTTTGGCGTCCGGGCCACCTTCTGAGCCGCGAGGACACAGCCATGAGATACCAGCCATCGCTTACGCCCCTGGTGCTCGCGGTCGGCCTGTCGCTCGCCGCATGCTCCGACCTGCTGGTCGAGAACCCCAAGGGATTCACGACCACCGACACCTTCTTCAAGACGGGCGCCGATCTGAACAGCGGCACGCTCGCGATTTACAGCGCCGCTCGCGGGTTCCAGGGGCAGAGCAACTGGACGACGCCGGAGCTTGCCTCGGACCAGACCCGCGCGGACACGCGCGAGCCGAACGCCGGGACCTACGGGCCCGACCGTCTCACCTGGAGTGCCTCGAGCGGTCGTGCGACTGTGCCGTTCGGCACCCACTACGCCGTCATCACGGAGGCGAACCTGGTGCTCGCCAAGGGACCGGGCATTCAGACCTCGGACACGCTCACCAAGGCGTATAATCTCGCCGAGGCGAAGTTCCTGCGCGGGTATGCCTATCTGCGGTTGACCAAGATGTACGACGGGGTGCCGCTGCTGCTGACTCCGGAGGAGCAGGCGAACCCGAGCCCGACCCGCGCCACGGTCGAAGCGGTTCATCAGGCGGTGATCAAGGATCTGACCGAGGCCAAGGCGGGCCTCCCCGCCGTCTGGTCGGGGGACGACGGCTACGCCAACCCGACTCAGGGGCGCGTTACCAAGGGTGCGGCCGAGATGGCGTTGGCCGACCTGTACCTCTGGCGCTCGAGCTTCATGGGGAAGAACGAGTGGCAGCTCGCCTCCGACTGGGCCGACAGCGTCATCGCCTCCGGTCTCTGGTCGCTCAACGACGACTACATCAAGACGTTCCTGCCCAGCAACAAGGGCAACCCGGAGGAGATCCTGGTGATCACCAACTCCGGCGTCGTCGATCGGACCAGCAACATCTTTCAGCTCTTCTACTATCCGCGCGACTGGGGGCTGGACGCCGGGCAGGGAGGCGGCTGGGGGTTGATCCACCCGACCGACTGGTTCTTGAACAGCTATCTCCCGGGCGACTACCGTGGATCGCGCGGCTTCGAGGGATACAAGACCGACTCGGCGTACGTCGCGGGCGGCTGCGGCCTGACGATCTGTGCTGACACGCTGGGGGACGGACCCATGCCGTACAAGTACCGCAAGAGTGACAACGGCGCGACCTGGTGGCTGGGCGACGTGGACGTCCCCCTGTACCGCTACGCCGAAGCGCTGCTGATCTACGCCGAGGCGCAGAACGAGCTCGGCAATACCGGCGTCGCCGTGCAGTACCTGAACATGATCCGCGCCCGCGCCCGCAAGGGCACCGGCGCCCAAGCTCGCACCGAGCCGCATGACTACGGTACGGCCGGCGAAGCGATGGACAAGCTGTCGGTGCGCGATGCCGTTTTCATGGAGCGCGCCTGGGAGTTCGCGTTCGAAGCCAAGCGCTGGTTCGATCTCGTGCGGCGGGACTCCGAGGATCCGGGATACTGGAAGAACAGCCTCGTCGCGCACGATCCGAGTTTTGCCCCGCCCAAGCCCGCGCCGGACGAGTACAAGAAACGGTGGCCGATTCCCCAGGCACAGATCGATGCCAACCCGGCGCTGTGTCAGAATCCGGGATACGGTGGCACGGCCTGCCCGCCAGGCGTGACTGCGCCGTGATCTAACGCGCCGCCTTTCAGACCGCCCGCACCTCGCCCGCACCCCGCCGCTAGCCGCGGCGGGGTGCGGTTCTTTCCCGACTGTTGTATCTTCGCAACACCATCCACCGCGTTGCCGAAAGGAGCCCGAAGGAACCGACAATCCCCAACAGTGTTGAACCTGCCTTACCCTGACTTGAGGGGGAGACATGAAGCGAGCCATCTGCTGCGGATTTGCCGTCGCGCTGGTCACCGGCTGCGGGCCGACCGGATCGCGCCGGGTCGAGGTCCCGATCCCCGACGATCAGATCTCCGTTGGCTATGGGACCCAGAGCAAGCGCGATGCGACGGCCGCCATCACGTCCGTCTCCCCGACCGAAGCGGACGCGCGCGTCACGCGCATCGAGTATCTGCTGCAGGCCCGCGTACCGGGCCTCGAGGTGCTCCCGCTCGCCGACGGCACCTTCACGCTGCGGATCCGCGGTCGGCACAGCCTCATGGGCCAGACCCGGGCCGACGAGCCGCTGCTGGTGATCGACGACGTACCGGTGCCGCAAGGCTCACTCGGCAGCGCGCTGGCCGGCATGGCCCCGCGCGACGTGGGGCGCATCGACGTGCTCAAGGACGCCGCCGCCACCAGTGTCTATGGATCGCGCGGGGCCAACGGGGTTATCATCATTACGACCAAGCGAGCCACCTGGCCCAATCCGTGATCGTGCCGCTGGTAGCACTGCTGCTGCAGAACCCCGTAGCGCCGGCCTCCGCTGCCGCGCCCGCGCGGGTGATACACGTCTGGCTCGGCTCCGCCAGCCCGCTCGTCCGCGGGGCGGCGGTTCGCGTGTACGTCGAGGCGAATGAGGACGGCAACCTCGTGGTCCTGCACCGCCGCACCGACGGCCGCATCGAAGTCCTCTTCCCCAAGAATCCCGACACCGATCCCTTCGTCCGGGCAGGCACCTACGAGATTCGCGGCCGCGACGAGCAGGCCGCCTGGGTGGTCGCCGAGCCCGACGGCAGCGGGATGGTCCTGGCCGCGCTGTCGCCCGACCCGCTCAGGTTCGACGAGTTCGTGCGCACCGCCGCGTGGGACTCGGAAGCGTTGGTCCCCACCTGGTCGGGCGCGGACGCGGCGGGGTCGATGAGCGACATCGTGCAGCGAATGCTGGGGGACGGGTACTTCAACTACGACGTCGTGACCTACCGTGTCGCCCCACCGGTCTACGCGCAGCAGGACATGACGCCGCAGGAGACTGCACCGGCGTACGACGCGTATCCGACGTGTGTGGACTGCACGTTCATCGGGGAACAGCTGGTGCTCTACGAGACGGTGCTCGGCCGTCGCCACTTCCGGCGGGAGCGCGCGCCTGAGCCGCGCCGGCCGACGAGCGCGCTCGCACTCGCACTTGGTCCCCAGACGATCGCCGGACCGCAGCCGGCTTCGCCTGGTTCGCGGTTCGCTTCACCCCGCCACACCCCCGGGCCCGCCCCGATCGAGCCCCGCGCGCGTGCCGCAGGCCCGCGCACCCACGTGCGATACACCCGACTCTCGGCTCCCGGGCCGGATCGCGCGATCGCCGCCGTTGCGTTGCCCGCCGGGGCCGCGCTCGCCTTCGTGGCTCGAGGGGGCGGCCTCGCACCCGCTCGTGTCGATCTGCCTGGTCGAGTGGTGACGCGTGGCGATGTCGCAGTGCGGGAACGGGCGCGCGAGGCGCCGACGGCGGCGAGCTCCGCAGACCCGCGCTCGCGCGCGGTGGCGGTTGCCCGGAGCGGTGAGGGAGCGGCGCGGGGTCCAACCCAAGGCGTCGCGATTCCGCGAGAGGTCTGGGGGTATACCCGTCGTACGTCGCTACGACGCTAAGTCGTACGTATGACGTAGCGTCGTAGCGGCGTAGCGTCGTTACTGTCCTACCGTAAAATCGATTCGCTTCAGTACCGTCCCGGCTGCGTCGCGCACTTCCACGTGCCACGCGCCGGTCCAGTCGGGTGGCACGGTCTTCTTGCTCCACGTGCGCCACGGCGACCCACCTACCTGCAGCTCCACGTCGCCCACCTGGGTGTCCCCATGGAACCATACGTGGTGGATGCTCGCGCCCCCGGCACCGGACACCTTGGTCCAGCAGACTACCTGACCGACGTCGGCGGTGAACGTGCTGCCCGTATCCTGCGGCTGCCGATCGACCACCGCTTTGGCGACCACGGCCTCGGCGACGTCGACGGCGGCTGGGGTGGGCGCGGCTGCAGGGGCGGGGGCCGGGGCCGCGGCCTTCGTCGTATCCTGGGCCGCGAGGCCACGGGTGAGCAGGGCCAGCGCGATAATCGGAGCGATGCGCATCATGACGGCTCTCCCACTGGAGTTGTTGGTTGTTCGTCGGTTGCCCGTTGTACGGCCCGCCGGCGACGAAGTTCCAGCCAGGCCCCGAGCGTGGCCGCGATCACGGTCCCGGCCGCCCCACCGCCGAGCTGGAAGCGCGCGAGGTATTGGCGCTGCCGCCCGGCGCACTTGCCCGAGAACAGCGCGCCGACCATGGCGCCGCAGGACCCCTGGATCGTCGTGAAGTAGTGGCCCGAGCCCGTCGCGAACACGAGCGGGAGGGAGCACAGCACCAGGTGACGGAGAAAGGTTTTCATGGGAAGCTCATCACGTAAAGAAAGACGTAGTTGTAGATCCCCGTGACGAGCGCCAGGCACCACGCGAGCACGACATACGGACCGGTGTGCCGATGCAGCGGCCGCAGGCGCGCCACAGCGCGGCTCGTGAGCTGCCACGCGAGCCCTGCGAGCGCCGTGATGGCGAATACGAGATGGATCTTGAAGAACGGCAGGGCGACGAGGGCGGCTCGTCGGGGACTGGGAACCATGAGAAAAGAGAATCCGACCACCACGGCGATCTCGATGACCGCGCTCACACTCATGAGGGTCACATGCACGGCGACCTTGCCGCGGCGGATGCGCGTGGCGCCGTAGATCAGGAGAGGCGGCCCCGCCACCGCCCACGCGAGCGCCGCCACAGCCGGGGGTGGGGCGCTCATCGCCCCCGCTCGATCTTCCACCGGTCCACCACCCGTCCCCCTCCCCCATCCCCCGTCCCCCGTACGACGTGATAGGCGTCGAAGTGCGCGACGGTGAGACACGAATGGTTGGGAATGAGCTCGACCTTGTCGCCGACCTTGTAGCGCCCGTCGAGGGCGGCGACCGAGGCGGCCCGGATCAGGCCGTGCTCCTGCGACACAGTCGCCACCGTCAGCTCGGGCGCGTCTTTCACCGTGCCCATCGCCTGGGGCCCCACGTGCGCGGGGCCGGGGTCCTTCGAGAGCTCGAGCGCCCCGGCGTCCACCACGAAGTGTGACGCTCCCGGCTGATGCGACACCACGGTCGCGAGCACGCTCACTCCCACGTCCGCCGGCTCGCAGCACCCGATCAGTACCATGGTGCGGTCGTAGAAGACGTAGTTCCCCGGTCGCGCCTCGGTGACGCCCGTGAGATCGCTGGCCGCCGCCATCGCCGGCGTCGATCCGACACTCACCTCGCGGACCGCGATGCCCTCACCACGGAGTCGCCCGGCGAACGCCACCATGACGTCGCGCTCGCTCTCGGCCACCGCGGCCGCTTCGGCCTTGCCCGTCGTGCGGTACGCGTGGCCGGAGTGGCTCAAGATCCCGTCGAACGAGAGTCCCTGCTCCCGGCCGAGCTCGCGGGCCACGGCGACCGCGTAGTCCGACGCCGGATCCACGCCGGCCCGGTGATAGCCGCAATCCACCTTGAGCCACACGTGCAGCCCCGAGCCGGCGAGCGCCTTGGCCGCATCGAGGTCGTCGACGACGACGCGCAGCGTCGCCCCGGTCTGCTGCACGATGCGACGCGCGTGGGCGACGTGGCCCGGATCGATCGGAAACGCCCACGTGAGGTCGGTGATGCCGGCACCGGCGAACACCTCGGCCTCCACGAGCGTGGACACCGTGAGCCCGCGCGCCCCGTGCTCGAGCTGCAGACGGCCCAGCTCGACGCACTTGTGGGTTTTCGCGTGGGGCCGCAGCGCCACGCCGAGCTCCCGGCCCCGCGCCGCCATGTGCGCCAGGTTGCGCTCCACGATATCGAGGTGCAGCAGCAGCGCCGGCGTCTCGACGTCATACGCCCTCACGTTTCCCGTTTCCCGTTTCCCCTTTCCCGGTTATTTGACGATGTGGAACTCGGTCTGCCGCCGCAGGATCCAGCGCATGCGGCCGTCGGGACCGAGCTCCGCGTCTTCTTCCTGAGCCGAGCGGACTCCCTGGTTGTCCCACTCGGGAACCGGGGTGGTCGCCTGCAGCTCGATCGAGAACCAGCTGCTCGGCACGAGCGGGACGTCGCCGCGGTCCGGAACGCCTTCCTGGTGGTCCCACAGGCCGATCAGCGGCCCGGCCCCATGACCGCGGTCGCCGATGGGATGGGTGTAGATCGTCCCGTTGATCCCCGCGGCGCGCATCTGCGCGAGCGCGGCCGCGAGCACCTCGTTCCCGGTGCGGCCGGGCCGCATCTCGGCGAGCAGGAAGTCTTGTAGTTGGTTCGAGTTCGCGAGCGCCCGTTTGAGCCCGCCGGGCGCGTCCGTCTCACCTTGGCGCAGCACGTAGCCCATGTGCTGCGTGTCGGTGTTCAGGCCCAGCGCCGTGATGCCGAAGTCGCAATGCAGCACGTCGCCGCGCTGGATCACCACGGCGCCCGAATCGGACAGGTCCCGGCCGCGCCGCTGCACGTCCACGTCGGTGTGGAACCAGGTGCCGAAGCCGAGGTCGTTGACGCGCTGCCGCATCCACCAGGCGACGTCGTCCGTCGTGGTACGTCCGGGAGTGATCACGCGGCTCGAGAACGCCGTGTCGATCACCCCCCACACGACCTCCATGAGGCGGCGGTACACGGGCAGCATTCCGGGCGCGCGGATCTCCTGGTACTCGAGCGGCAGGCGCTCGGCGCGCACGATGCGGCCGCGGTACTCCGCCGGGAGCGCCCCTTGCAACTGCTCCCATTCGCCGGCCGACAGCCCGTCCGAAAAGGCGTGCGCGTGCGAGATGTCGACGGCGATGGTGGGCGGATTGCGCTCCTCGATCACGCGACGCAGCAGCTCCCACTGGGCCTGGCCCACCAGCTCGGGGCGGCGGCCGATCGACGGGTCGATGGCCTCCCGGGCGTGGTAGGCGTCGTACAGGCCGCCCTGGGAGGTGCCGCCCAGGGCGAGCCGCTCGACGCCGCGCTCGGGCCCGCGATCGTAGAACACGTAGATCGTGCGGCGCCGCGCGAAGAACGTCGTGGCCGAGACGAGCGACCGGAAGACGGGGTCTTCGTTGTATTCCCGCATCGGGACCACCCACATCGCGACGTGATATTGCCGCATCAGCCGGGGCAGCACCGAGTCGAGCCGATAGCGCAGCCAGTCCTGCTCAACGGCGGCCTGCTCGCGCAAGCTGCCGAGCGGCCGGTCGGGCAGCGGCGTGAGGACAGGCATGGAGCTGGGCGCTTGTACCAGCAGCGTCGAGAGCGCGAATGCGGCGAAGGTCATATGGGTCGAGGCGCCGGAGCAGGGTCGTGTGACTGGGAGAGCGTCGTGTGACGGGCCAACAGGACGATCAGGAGAAGCACCGCGCCGAGGTTATAGGTGTTTTGGCGGACGACTGCGAGCATCGTGGGCAGGGGGCTATGGATGTGGCTCAGCATTCCGGAGGTGAGCAGGGCCGCTACCGCGAGTGCGGCGAACCAGACTCCGCGCCCGCGCGCCGGCGACGGCGCACTGAAGGTGACGATCCACGCTGGTAAGGCGAGGACGTAGTAGTGGAGTCGGTCGAGCGGAGAGAGCAGCACCGCGAGTACCGCAGTGATGCCGACCTGGTACATTGGCTCGGCAGACGCCGGGCCGCGCCACAACACGGTCGTGACCGCGACCACCGCGAGCGCATCGAGCACCACGGCTGTCGTGAGGCTACCACCCAAGCGCGCCACCAGTCCACCGATCGACTGCCCCGTGAGCGCCTGCGTGCTCTTGGCCGTCAAAGCGAGGCGCGCGTAGTCGGAGACGGTCGTCGCCCCGGCGAGACCCGCGGGCAGCACGACGAGGAACGTGAGTCCGACCGCGGCGGCAACACCTGCGGCCAACGGTCGCCACCGGGCGCGGACGAGGAAATACAAGAAGATGGCTCCGGGGTAGCCCTTGAGCGCGGTCGCGACCCCAATCCACAACGCCGCGCGCGTGTCCTGCCGCTGCTCGAGATCGGTGATGGCCAGGACGACCAATGCCAGCAGCACGAGATTGATGTTCAAGTGCTGGAAGTTGCTCTGGAGCGGTTGCGCGATCGCGGCGACGGCCAGCACGATAGGTGTCCAGCGGCCGACGTGGCGGTACCCGCGAACCAGGCACCAGCCGAACAGGGCCACGTTCCCGATCGCCCATACGCACTTGGCGAGCGGCAAACTGATGCGGGCGAGCAAAGCGAAGGGCGTCAGCGCAACGATTGCAAACGGTGGCCATGGAAGACCGATTGAGCCGTCGAAGTCGGCGTATAACGGTTGCCCGTGCAGCAGGCGCTCGGACAGGCGCAGGTGGAACGCTAGATCGCCGCCTGAGTGAACGCCGATGAACGCATCGACCGCCGCGTACACGCCGCCGAGCGTGAGCAGCACGCGCCACGCTCGAGGCGTTACCTCCGCCATATCCCCAGGGCGAGGCTGGCCCAGCCGGCGAGCAAGCCCGACACCGCGCCGAGCGGGGCGAACAGACGGTCCATCAGTCGAGGTGGCGCCCCGTGACCTCGATGCGACGATAGCGCTCGATCCGGCCCGATCCGCCGACGAACGCCGACGCGAGCCATCCCGTGAGCCCCACCACGATGGACCCGAGCACGGCGGCGCCCAGGCCGCTCACGGAGAATCCGGGCACGAGCCAGGCCACGAGGTAGAACGAGATCCCGTTCACGACCAGAATGAACAACCCCAGCGTGAGCACCGTCAGCGGCAGCGTGAGGATGAGAATGACCGGCCGGATCACCGCGTTCACGATGCCGAGCAGCAGCGCGGCGACGATCAGGTGATCCCAGCGGTCGATGTGGATCCCGGGGATGACGGTCTCGGCGGCCCAGAGGCCCAGAGCCGTGATGACGAGCCGGAACAAGAAGCCTTTCATCGGTCCTTCGCCTTCTCTCGCCAGGCCGCGATGTTGCCCTCGATCTGGCGTGAGTGCTTCTCCAGGTGCTCGGCGTAGACCGCCAGCCAGTCCTCGGCGCCGTACGCGCCCGACTCCGTGTGCCGGCCCACGCGACGCCAGTCCTGCTCGGTCGCGCGCTCGAGCAGCGGCACGGTGTTGGCGCGCACGGCCGTCACGGTGGCCAGCGCCGCGTCGATCGGATGCTTGTGGTAGTCGAAGCGCTGCGCCCAGCGGTCCTGGTCGTATCCGACGATCAGCGGCTCGGGCTCCGCCAGCAGATAGCGGAGCCGCATGTGGGCGTTGGTCTCGCTGTCGGCGCAGTGCACCACGATTTCGTGCGCGGACCAACGCTTGGGCCCCGGCTTCCATTGGAGCGCGTCGCGCGGCACGTTCGCGAGCGCAGCAGCGAGGAGTCCCGGTCCCCTGGCGTAGCGCTCGATCATCGAGGCGCGCTCGGCGGCGGTGAGAGGCATGTCAGAATCTCCGGAAGAAGATACCCGATTCGCTGGAGCTGCGCGCGCGACCGGCCACGAAGCGCGCGGTCGCGCCCGGGCGCGCCCGCACGCCCAGGCGCGAGTCGAACAGGATCGCGCCCACGAGCGAGTCACCCACCCGAGTGGCCCCGATGCCGGCGAACGGCCCGAGCGCGGCCGGCCACCCGTACACCAGCGCCTGCTCCGGGTAGCCGATCCACGTGACCGGCAGCGTGTCGCGCGGCACGCGGAACACGAGCGTGCCCCGGAAGTGGCAGCTGCGCCCGACCACCACCCGCGTGCTGTCCAGGATCACGTCGGTCAACTTGAAGCGGTCGCCCAGCTCGGGCAGCGTGAGCGTGTCGCCCCGGGCCACCACCCAGTGAGCGAGGTAGCGTTGCGCGTAGCGGGTCTGCAGGTGCATCGCCGCGGCGCTGCAGGGGTTGGTAGGGGCGCACCCCCCCAGCAGGCACAGGCCGGCCCAGGCGACCGGCTTCATGGCGTGACGCTGTCCGCCGCTCGGATCCGGGCGTTCGTCGAGTCGGCGGCGCGCAACGCGGCGCCCACGCCGCGGGCGCCCGGGATGCGCGACCCGGCCAGGATCGAGTCCCGCTGCCGCTCGGTGAGGGTATCGCCGGCGGCGGTGCCGGCCTTGCCGGACCGGCCGCTACCGCAGGCGCTCACGGTCAACGCCACAGCGAGTGCGATCCACGCGATCGTCCCGTTCATGCCGGCAGCCCCTTTCGAATCACGTCTTCCATCACGTCCGCGAAGCGATCGACCTCCGCGAGTGTCGTGTACACGTTCGGTGTCACGCGCGCGCAGCTGAACTCCTTGTGTACGATCGGCGTGACGAGGATCCGGTGCTTGTCCCAAAGGAAGGCGACGAGCTTGTTCACGTCCAGCCCTTCGACCGAGAGGCTGGCGAGCCCGCACGACTGCGCCGGGTCGTACGGAGTGAGGATCCTCACGCCCGGCCGCTGCTCCAGCCGCTTCGCCCAGCGCTGGAACAGGTAGCGCAACCGCGCCGCCTTCCGCTCCGCCCCGAGCCCCTCGTGGAATGTCAGCGCCTCGGCGATGGCGTTGTGGTTCGCGGCAGGATGGGTCCCGATCTCCTCGAACTTGCGGATGTCGCGGTTCATCTCGGGCGGCGCCGCCATGAGCGGCCAGAGCCGCTCGATCTTCGCCTTCCGCACGTACAGGAACCCGGTGCCGTGGGGTGCCAGCAGCCACTTGTGGAGGCTGGTGCCGTAATAGTCGCAGTCGAGCTCGTCGCGGGTGAACGGGAAGTGCGCGAACGCGTGCGCGCCGTCCACGATCACCTCGATCCCGCGCTCCCGCGCCAGTCGCACGATCTTGCGGATCGGGAAGATCTGCCCCGTGAGGTTGGTGATGTGACAAACGTGGATCAGCTTGGTCTTCGGCGTGATGGCGCGCGCGAAGCGGTCGGCCAGGTCGTCCTGGGACGGCGGCGGCACGGGAAAACCGATCTCTCGGACCACGATACCCTCCCGCCGCTCGCGCTGGTGCCACGTCGTGAGCATGCGCGGATAGTCCTGAGTGGTCGTCAACACTTCGTCCCCACGCTCCAGCGGGATCCCGAGCTGTACGATCTCGAGCGATTCGCTCGCGTTGCGTGTGATCGCCATTTCCTCGGCGTCGCAGCCGAAGCTCGCCGCGAGGCGGCGCCGCACGGCCTCGATCTCCGGCTCGAGCACCTGCCACATGGTATAGGCGGGCGCCGTGTTGGAGTATTCCAGGTAGCGGCGCATCGCGTCCTGCACGATGCGTGGGCTCGGGCTCACCCCACCGTTGTTGAGGTTGATGATCGTGCGATCGAGCGTAAAGGCCTCCTGGACCTCGCGCCAGAAGTCCTCGTCGCGGGTGACATCGTCGGCAGGCCGGCGATCCACGTGCCGGGCCACGCGGGCGAGCCGCGGCAGCGCGTCGTCCCGGAGCGCCGGGAGGGCGGCACCGGCCGCGTAGAGCGACTCAAGGAAACCGCGGCGTGTGGTCATAGGGTCAGCCTCCCCGAAGGATGCGGCGGATAAGGATGGTGTAGGCGACGACGTTCACGACGACCACGACAGTCCCGAGCACCGCCTGGGCCGGCCGGGTCAGCCCCGCCGGATAGAGCAGCGGGATCACGTAGTGCTCGACGAACCCGCCCCGATAGCCCTCGAGTCCGGCTCGGGCCCGCAGCGCGTTTTCGAGCGGCGTGAGCGGGCAAATCCAGCCGGCATACTCGATGGCCGCCCCCCATAACGCCGCCGGCACATGGGCCCACAGCACGGCGCGCCAGCGCCAGGCGAGGAATCCACCCAGCATCACGAAGGCGACGAAGGCGGTGTGCAGCAGCACGACGCCGTCGGCGAGGGCGCGATAGACCATTTTCACTCCCCCTTATATGACGAAAGCCCCCGCCCGGCCAGGCCGGGCGGGGGCTTGCGCCGCGGGCGCGCCCTCAGGCGCCCATCAGATGCTCACACGGGCTGAACACGTTGTCGATCGCGGTTTCGATCTGCCCGGGCAGATCGAACAGATCGGTGACCGCCTGCTGCTCGGCGCCCGAGAGGGCGCTGCCATCCGCGTGGACCAGCTGGATGGTGTTCGTCGTGGCGGTGGCGGTGCCCCTGACACGAGCGTAGGCCACGCCGTTCACCGTGATCAACAGGTTCGCGCTCACGCTCTGCGGGAACGACACGACGGTGATCGTACCCGTCAACGCCACTGTCTCGCTCCCGTGGACCACGCTGAAATCGATCGTCACCGTGAGGTGGTTCGCATCGGACGTGGCGAGCGTTTCGTGCAGCTCCACGTGAATGACGGGGTTGGCCAGGTCCCACGTGACGTCCAACTGGGCGTCGGGATTGTCGGTCGTGAGGTTCGTGGCCGCGAACGTCGCGTTGAACGTGAGCGGATGCGTGCCGTCGCTCACAAAGCCGACCGCCGAGGCGTTGAATGCCGTGGCGGGATTGCCGGTGACGCTGCCGCTGACGGTATAGTCCGCGTACGTGACGCCGGGACTCGCGGGCGTGCCGCCCTGCACGATCACGTGGAGCTTGTTGACGGCCGGGCTCGTGGTGCTCTCGTCGAGCAGATCCACGAAGCCTACCGCGTTGGAAGGCTCGGCCACATTGCCGGTCGGGTCGAGCGCGTACAGGATGATCCGCACGCCGTTGGTCGGTCCCGCGTCGGCGCCGACGACGTACTGATGCGTGGCGTCGTCCCACACGAACGTCTGGCCGAGAAACGGCGGTGGAATCACGCTGGCGCTGGCGCTGATGCCGGAGCCGAGCCTTCCCGCCGCCAGGCGGAGCGCCTGCAGCCGCCGCGGCGCGTCCAGGTACGCCTGGCCGGCGGTCTGCGGCGTGGTGATGGGCGCGGCCTGGAGCAGGGCCCCGGCGGGCGTCGCCACGGTGGCGGGAGAGCCCGCCGCCGAGCCGACGACACCGAAGCTCGCGAGCACCGACGATTGCAGCACACCCGACACGGCCTGGAGGTCGGAGCTCAGCTGCTGGGGGTTGGCGAGATGGGCCTGGGGCGCGGTGGTGCTGCTGCAGGCAGCCGCGAGCACGGCGACGACCGCAAGGCCCCACCGGGGACGACCTGGACGAGCGGGCATGCTGGTCCTCCGAAATGTGGGCGGTGCCGGCGACGTTCAGGGCGAGAGCGCCGCGGCGGAATGGTCCAGCCTGAAACCTACCCCGCGGTTCGGAGATCGGACCGTCACGGGGCGCACCACCCCTGCCGAGCGGACGAACCGCTTGGCCGGGAGACGGTTACGCGATCACGCCGCCGCCGAGCAGCCGCCCGTCGGCGTCGTACAGCGCGCCGGACTGCCCCGGCGTGATCGCCCGCACGGGCTGGGCGAGATCGAGTACGAGTCCGTCGCCCGCGCGCGCCCGCACCCGGCCCGGCACGGCGGCAGCGCGGTAACGGCACTGCACGAATGCGGCGTCGCCCGGCGCCAGCGGCTCGGCGAGCCAGTTCACCTCGGCCAATTCCACGGCGTGGCCGAACAGCTCGTCCCCGGGTCCGATCACCACTTCACGCGTATCCGGTCGGATCGCGACCACGTACATCGGCTCACGGAATCCGCCGGGGAGGCCGCGGCGCTGTCCGATGGTGTAGCGCGCGAAGCCGGCGTGCACGCCCACGATCTCGCCGCCGGCCGTGACGAGCGGGCCGGGCACGAGCGCGGGGGCGTCCACCGGGAGATGGCGCTCGAGGACGCCGACGTAGTCGTCATCGGGGACGAAGCAGATCTCGACCGATTCGGGCTTGTCGGCCGTGACGAGCCCGAGCCGCCGGGCGACCGCGCGGGTCTCGCGCTTGGTGAGCGCTCCCACGGGCGTGAGCATGCGCGCCACGACCGAGCGGTCGATGCCCCACAGGAAATACGACTGGTCCTTCTGCGGGTCGCGGCCGCGGAACAGCGCGCCGTCCCGGGCGATGGCGTAGTGGCCCGTCGCGACGTAGGCGCACTCGAGCGCGTCGGCGTGGTGGAGGAAGGCGCGAAACTTGGTGAACGAATTGCAGCGCACGCACGGAATGGGCGTGCGGCCGCGGGCGTACTCGCTCACGAAGTCCGCAATCACGTCGCGACCGAACCGGTCCTCCAGGTTCAACACGTAGTGCGGGATGCCGAGCCGGTGGGCCACGTGCCGCGCGTCGCTGATCGAGTCGAGCGAGCAGCAGGGCCGGTCGGGCACCGCGTCGCCGTAGCAGAACAGCTTCATGGTGGCGCCGACGACGTCGTACCCCGCCTCCACCAGCAAGGCTGCGGCGACGGACGAGTCAACCCCGCCGGACATCGCCACAAGCACCCGCTCCGCCACCTAACCCCCCATCCCCGAACGCGGAACGCGGAAGGCGGAAGGCGGAACAGCAGGAGAGGGTTCGCTCGCCGGAACCGGCCACGCAACTCGACGCCCGCTAGCTCTGTTCCGCATTCCGCGTTCCGCGTTCCGCGTTTCGATCATCGGTGCAACACGGCGGACAGCTGCCGGACCTTGTCGACAATCTTCGGCAGGGCAGCGATGAGCGTGTCCACGTCCTCCGCCGTGTTCTCCTTGCCGAACGAGAAGCGCAGCGCCGCGACGCCCAGCTCGGGCGGCACGCCCATAGCCGTGAGCACGTGCGATGGCTCGACCGCCCCCGTGCTGCAGGCGGAGCCCGAGGAGCAGGCGATCCCGGCGAGGTCGAGATGCATCAACAGCGCCTCGCTGTCCGTGCCGGGGAGAGACACGTTGGACACGTGCGGCGCCCGCGGCGCCCGGGCGGCGTGGACCACGGCATCCGGCACGACGGCGAGCACGCGGCGCTCGAGCTCGTCGCGCAGCGCCGCGGCTCGGGCGGCGAAGTCCGCCTGCTCGCGCGCCGCCAGCTCGACCGCCTTTCCCAGCCCGATGATGCCCGGCACGTTCTCCGTCCCGGGGCGGATGCCGAACTGCTGGCCGCCGCCGTGGATGATGGCCTCGACCGCGTGACGATCGCGCACGATCAGCGCGCCGACCCCCTTGGGAGCGCCGATCTTGTGGCCCGAAATCGTGAGCAAGGTGCAGTCCACCTCGGCGAGCGAGACCGGGATCTTGCCGAGCGCCTGGACGGCGTCGACGTGGAGCGGGACGCCGGCCGCGCGGCAGCGCGCGGCGAGCCGGGCCACCGGCTGCACGACTCCCACCTCGTTGTTCACCCACATCACGCTCACTACGGCGACGCCGCGGGCGAGCGCGGCGGCCAGCGCGTCCTCCGCCACGGCGCCGGACGCGTCGACCGGGAGCACGATCTCCTCGCCGCCCAGCCGGGCCACGGCGTGCGCCGCGGCGAGGACCGCTTTGTGCTCGATCGCGGATACCGCCACTCGGAACGGCCCGCCGCGCGCGCGCGCGGCGAGCGCGCACCCGATCACCGCAAGGTTGTCGGCCTCGGTGCCGCCGGACGTGAAGATCACCTGGCCCGGCTCCGCGCCCCCCCCCAGCGCTGCGGCGATCGTGCGCTTGGCCTCCTCGATGCCGGCGCGCGCCGCGCGTCCGAACCGATGCGCCGAGGACGGGTTGCCGAAGGCCTCGCGCCCGAGATAGGGCAGCACCGCCTCGAGCACCTCGGGACGCACCGGCGTCGTGGCCGCGTTGTCGAGATAGACCAGCCGCTTGGGCATGCGGGTGAATCTAGACGCTACAGGGACTGCACGCCAAGCTGCAGCACGTCTTGGACTTCGAGCGTCTCGTGGCAGAAGAACGGCTCGCCGTACGGCCGGCGGATGAGCGAGCCGTAATGCGCCGACTGCACGCGGATCAGCTCGTACAGGTCCTGGCCGGTGGGATGGATCTCGCCGGCGGCCTGCGCGCCGTCGAACTGCGACGCGTAGCAACGGATCGCCGCCATCTTGGTCTCGAACACCTCCGAAACGTCGACGACGAAAGAGGGTTTGACGGGGTCTTCGCGGTACGCGAGGGCATAGAGCAGCTTGAACGGCCGGTGCGCAGTGCCGCCAGATCCGTACTTCGCGAGCCCCGCCAGATAGCAGGCGTCGCGCCCCAGCTCCGAAGCGACGCGGTGATCGGGGTGCCGGCCGATCGGGAAGGGAAGAATCACGACCCGCGGCTTTGTTTGACGTATCAGCGTGACGACTTGCGCGCGTGACGTCTCATTGTTTTCCAGATGCGCGTCTGGGAGTCCGGCATTCAGCCTGACATGGACGCCCAGGACCTGGGCCGCGCGCTCGGCCTCCGCGGCGCGCGTGGCGGCGTCACCGCGCGTCCCGGTCTCGCCCTGGGTGAGATCGACGATGCCCACCCGGTGGCCTGCCTTGACGGCCTTGGCGAGTGTGCCGCCGCAGGTCAGTTCCACATCGTCGCGGTGGGCGGCGATGGCGAGAAGGTCGACCGCTTGGTTCACGAGTCCTCCCCGAACGCGGAAGTCGGAACGCGGAACGCGGAACAGGCTCGGACAGTTCCGCGTTCCCACTTCCGCGTTCCGCGTTTCATCATTCGTACCTCAGTGCTTCGACGGGATCCAGCTTCGCCGCTCTCGCCGCCGGTGCGATGCCGAAGACGAGCCCGACGGCGATCGACACCACCGTCGCGATCGCGGCGCTCCACACCGGCACGGTCGTGCTGAAATCGAGCAGCCGCTTGAGGAATTCCCCGGTCACGGTCCCCAGCATGATGCCGAGCAGGCCGCCCATCAGGGTGAGCGTGGCCGCTTCCACGAGGAACTGCCACAGCACGTCGCGGCGCGTGGCGCCCATGGCCTTGCGCAGCCCGATCTCCCGCGTCCGGCTCGTCACCGACACCATCATGATCGCCATTACCCCGATCCCGCCGACCAGCAGCGCGATGCTCGACAGCACCAGCATCACGAAGAAGAACGCGAACGTGAGGCTGTCGAAGATGCCGAGCACCTGATCCGACGTGAGCAGGTCAAAGCTGTTAGGCTCGCCCACCCGCAGCCCGCGCAGGCGCCGCAGCTGCAGCGTGGCCGCGTCCATCGCGCGCGCGACGCTCACCTCGGGCCGCGGCTTGACGAGGATGATCAGGCCATTCACCCGGTCGATCGGGAAGCGCGCGTGGGCTGCCTCGAACGGCACCACCCCCGCGATCTCCGGCGCCCCCGGCACCTCGAAGATGTTGGTGGGACGCTGCCACACGCCGATCACGCGGAACGGATGGCCGCCGATGCGGACCATCTCGCCGATGGGCTCGCGCGCCCCGAACAGCCGATCCACGGTGCGCTGCTCGACGACCGCGACCGGCGCGCCGCCCCGCAGCTCCGCCGTCGTGAACACCCGGCCCCGGACCACCTCGCCGCCCAGGATTTCCATGTAGCGATCGTCCGCGCCGAACACACCCAGGACCTGGGTGCGGGTCCCGGCGTATTCGAACCGGTAGAACAGCTGCGTCCAGATCGCCGCGTAATGGATCTCGGGCAGGCGCGCGATCGCCTCGGCCTCGCGGGGGGCGAGGGCGGGGCGGATGCGCACCTCGCGCGGCAACGCGTCGGGATTGAGCGGCGTGGACGAGAAGAACCGCAGGATGCGAAACGTGGTCGGCCCCACGACCTCGAGCGTGTTGACGATCTGCTCGCGGAAGCCCGCCACGATCGAGGCCATCGCCATGACCGTGGCGATCCCGATCACGACCCCGAGAATGGTGAGCCCGGAGCGCAGCTTGTTGACGCGGAGCTGATCGACGGCGATCAGCCAGCCTTCGCGAATCGAGTGGAACGCCATGCTACTCGGCGCGCAGCGCTTCGATCGGGTCGAGGCGCGACGCGCGGTGCGCCGGGTAAACGCCGAATACGATCCCCACGCCGACGCCGAGTCCCAGCGCCACCGCCACCGACCAGGCCGTCACGCGGGCGGGCAGGGGGGACGCCACCTGGACCAGGGCGGCGAGCGCGCTCCCCGCGAGCAGTCCGGCGACGCCGCCCAGCAGGGACAGGATGGCCGACTCGGCGAGGAACTGGCGCCGCACGTCGCGCCGCGAGGCGCCCAGCGACTTGAGGATCCCGATCTCGCGGGTGCGCTCGGTGACGCTCATCAGCATGATGTTCATGATCACGATACCGCCCACCACGATGCCGATGCCCACCACGGCAGGCACGACCGTGAAAATCACCCGGGTGAGCTTGCCCCAGAACGCGATCAGCCCTTCACCGGTGTCGACGGTGAAGTCGTCCTCCTGCGAGGGCCGCAGGTGGTGCGCGATGCGCATCGCCTCCTCGGCGCGGAGCATACCGTCGGCCACGCGCGCGGCCGCCGGCATCTTGACCGAGATCACCGTGGTCTGGCGGCGCCCGTACAGCGCCTCGAACGTGGTGAGCGGCAGCATGACGAACCCGTCCCAGGACTGCCCCAGCACGGTGCCCTTCTTGGCGACGACCCCCGTGATCGTGAGCTGCGCACCGCGGACGCGAATCGCGCTGCCCACGGCGCGCTCCGGAGCGCCGAACAGCTTCTCCGCCACATCGAACCCCAGCACCGCGACGAGCCGCCGTTGCCGCTCGTCCACGTCGGTGAACGGCGCCCCGGCCGCGAACGCGTAGTCCTGCACCACGACGAACGGCGGCGTGACCCCGAACACCAGCACGTCACCTACCGTGCGGTTGCGCCACTGCACGTCCGCCATCGGCGTCGGCCAGCCGGACTGGAGGGCGATGGCCTCCGCGTCGGGCAGGGCGCGTTCCACGTACGCGGCGTCCTCCTGGCCGATGATCGGCCGGCGTTGGATCCGCTTCAGCTCTTCGTCGTCGATGAACCCGACTTGGATCGGGTCGCGACGGATCTGAAACGCGTTGACCCCGACGATCGCGCCCGCGATGCGCTCGCGCACGTACGCGTTCATGCCCTGGATCACCGCGACGACCGCCACGAGGAACCCGACCGACACGATGATGCCGAGCAGCGTGAAGAACGAGCGCAGCTTGTGGCTCCACGCGGTCTGGAGCGCCTGCACAATCGCTTCGGAGAGGGGCATGGCGCGGGAGAATCTAACGGGACGGGGGACGGGGGAAGAGGGACGGGTGCATCGGTTGCTGACCCGTCCCCCGTCCCTCGTCCCCCGTCCCGCTATTCGTACCTCAGCGCCTCCACCGGATCCAATCTCGCCGCCTTGCTGGCGGGATACAGGCCAAACCCGATGCCGGTGAGGGCGGAGGCGGCGAGGGCGGCGATGACCGACCACAGCGGCACGTGCGCGGGGATCGGCGTCAGGCTGGCGACCCCGAACGCGACGACACCGCCCGCGAGCATCCCCACGGCGCCTCCCACGAGCGTGAGGGTCGAGGCCTCGACGAGGAATTGCCACTGGATGGCGCGCCGGGTCGCTCCGAGCGCCTTGCGCACGCCGATCTCCCGCGTGCGCTCGGTGACCGAGATCATCATGATCGCCACCACGCCGACCCCCCCGACCATCAACGCGATGGACGAGAGCACCAGCATGACGAGAAAGAACATGCCGGTGACCTTGTTCCAGGAGTCCAGCAGCTTGTCCTGGGTGACGATCGAGAAGTTGTTTTCCTGCCCCGGCTTGAGCCCGCGCAGCGAGCGCAACGTGGCCACCACCTCGTCCATCGCCTCCTGCTGGGTGTAGGTCGGCGCCGGGGCGACCGCGAGCCGCATCCATCCCTTCCGGTACGGCACGTGTTTGACGAACGCGCCGTGCGGAACGCCGACGAACGGCGGCGTCGTGCCGCTGAACAGACTGGGCGGCGGAACATAGACGCCGATCACCTTGAACGGCGTCCCGCCGACGTGGATCGTCTGGCCGATCGGGTCGCGCCCGCGGAACAGCTGCTCCTCGAGCTTGGTGTTGATGACCGCCACGGCGTCGTTGGCCACGTCTTCCAGCCGCGTGAACGTGCGCCCGGGATGGACGTCGCCGCCGTTCACTTCCACCCACTGCGCCGACAACCCCGAGACGTTGACCGATTCGAGCCGCCGGTCGCCGTACTCCACGGTGGCGGAGCTCTCGTCGCGGCGGGTGACGTAGCGCACGGAGGGCAGCACGGCGATCCGGTCCGCCTCGAGCTCAACGATCTCCGGGTTCCGCCGCCAGGGGCTCGATTCGTCGGAGCCGTCCGAGACGTTCACCCCCGCCTGGAAGAAGCGCCACACCAGAAACGTGCGCGGGGCGATGGACTCGATCACGCTCGACACGCTGCGGTTGATCCCGCTGATCATCGCCGCGATCACCATGACGACCGTCACGCCGATGGCGACGCCCAGGATCGTCAGCGCCGCCCGCCGCTTGTTGCCGCGCAGCGAATCGAGCGCGATGCCGACCCCTTCGAACAGGGCCCCTCCCCCGCCGGTCATGTCTCGTGCCGCAGGGCGGCGATGGGGTCGAGTCGCGCCGCGCGGCTCGCCGGGTACACACCGGCGACGACCCCGACGCCGCCGCCCAGGACCACGCCGACCAGGATCGACCAGGGCGCGACCGCGGCGGGGAGCGGCGTGAGCGACGCCACGGCGCCCGCCAGGCCGATGCCCAGGACGACGCCTCCTGTGGCCCCCGCCGTGGCGAGCGTCGCGGCCTCGACCAGGAACTGCCGCAGGATGTCGCGCCGCCGGGCGCCCAGCGACTTGCGGATGCCGATCTCGCGCGTCCGCTCGGCCACTGCCATCAGCATGATGTTCATGATGACGATCCCCCCCACCACGAGCGACACGGCCACGAGGCCGGGCAGCGCCACGAACAGCACCCGGCTGATCTTTCCCCAGAAATCCAGCACCTCGTCCGCGGTTTCGAGCGTGAAATCGTCGGCCTGGCGCGGCCGCAGGTGGCGCCGGTTGCGCATGATCGCCTCGGCCTGCCCCAGCGCCTCGCGCATGTCGGGCTGGGTGCGTGCCTTCATGGCCACGGCGTCCACCACGCGGGGCTCGCTGACATAGCGCTTGAGCGGGGCGCTCGCCGGCGCCACCGCGAACTTGTCGAGCGACAGGCCGAACAGGTTGCCCTGTTTCTCGACCACGCCGATCACCCGGTAGGGGAGGTCGAAGATCTTCACCTCACGGCCGAGCGGATCCTGACCCTCGAACAGCTTCTCGGCCAGCTCGTACCCGAGCACGAGCACGGGCACGCCGGCCTGCACTTCCTGTCCCGTGAAGGGGCGGCCGCGCTCGACCGCGAGGGAGCGGATGTCGAAGTAGAGCTCCGTCGCCGCCGTGACCTCCACGTCCTTCGCGTGCCTGTGCCCGGCCACCAGCGTGGTGCGGGTGCTCGACTCCCACGCCGCGAGTACCGGGACCGTCACGCCGCGCATGACCGCCTGCGCGTCGTCGTAGCTGACGCGCGGCCGCCGGCGCCACACCCGCCACATCGAGTCGGTCACATTGCCGAGCTGGACGTCGGGAAACTGGCGCAGCCGGAACGTATTCACGCCGAGCAGGGTGCCGGCGAACTTGTCGGTCATGTAGCGGTTCATCCCCTGCACGACCGAGACGACGGCGATGAGAAACATCACCCCGATGAACACGCCGATGATCGAGAAGGCGCTCTTGAGCTTCTGTGCCCGGATGGTCTGCAGGGCGAGACGGACGGCCTCCCAGAAGGCCATCTATTCGTAGCGCAGCGCCTCGACCGGGTCGAGACGCGACGCTTTGCTCGCGGGATAGATACCGAACAGCAGCCCCGTGACCGCGGCAGCGCCCAGGGCGAGGACGACGGAGCCGAGCGGCACGTAGGCGGGAACCGGCGTAGCGCCGGCGAGCACCAGCGAAATGAGCCAGCCCACGACCATGCCGACGATGCCGCCCACCAGCGTGAGCGTCGCGGCTTCGACCAGGAACTGCCACAGGATCTCGCGCCGCGTCGCGCCGAGCGCCTTCCGCACGCCGATCTCCCGCGTGCGCTCCGTGACCGAAATCATCATGATCGCGACGACGCCGATGCCGCCGACCATCAGACCCACCATCGAGAGCGCGATCATCAGGACCCGGGCCACCAGCGTGAAGCTGTTGATGGCCTTCACGTAGACTTCCTGCGTGACCGCATCGAAGTTGTTGCGCTGGCCCGGCCGCAAGCCCCGCATCGTGCGCAGTGCCATGGTGACGTCGTCCATCGCGCGCTCCAGCGACACCGAGTCCTGCGGCACCACGAACATGTCCATCCAGCCGCGCCAGTACTGCAGCTCCTTGGCGAAGGTCCCGTGCGGGATCATGGCCTGGGGCCGCTCCTCGCCGCCGAACAGGTGGGGCGGCGGGTCGTACACGCCGATCACGTCGTACGGCACGCCGCTGATCTTGATGCGCCGCGCGACCGGGTCCCGTTGGCCGAACAGGTTCTCCGCGAGCTTCGTGTTGACCACGGCCACGTGACTGTTGGCCGCGTCCTCGACGTGGCTGAACGAGCGGCCCGGGTGGATGGCACCGCCTTCGATCTTGGGCCAGTCGGCGTTGCGGCCCCGGATGCTGATGGCCGCCATGCGGTGGCCCTCGAAGTCGATGTCCGCCGACGTGTTCTCGTCCACCACCACGAAGGCGATGGAGGGCAGCTGCCCCAGACGCGCGGCCTCGTCCATCGTCATGGGAGGACGCCGCCGCCACGGGTCCGGGTCTTCCGGGTCGACGTCGCCCTGCCCGCCCCAATAGCGCCCGACCCAGAATGTCTTGGGGCCGAGCGAGGACAGCATGTCGGAGATGCCCTTGTTGAACCCGCTGATCAAGGCCCCGATGACCATGACGACCGTGACCCCGATGGCGACGCCCAGGATCGTGAGCGCGGCGCGCATCTTGTGGGCGCGGAGCGACGCGAGCGCGATGCCGACGCCTTCGAACAGGGCGGTCACGGCTATTCCTGGCGCAGCGCGGCGATGGGATCGAGCCGCGCCGCGCGGCTCGCGGGATAGACACCCGCGACGACGCCGACGCCCGCGCCCATGACCACGCCCAACAGGATCGACACGGGCGACACGCTGGCCGGCAGGGGAGAGGCGGCGGCGATGAGGAACGTCAGCCCGATGCCGGCCACGACGCCGAACGCCGCGCCCACGGTCGCGATCGCCGCCGCTTCGGCGAGAAACTGCCGCAGCACGTCGCGGCGCCGCGCGCCCAGCGACTTCCGCAGGCCGATCTCGCGCGTCCGCTCCGCCACCGCCATGAGCATGATGTTCATGATCACGATGCCGCCGATCACGAGCGAGACGAGCACCACGCCGGGCAGCACCACGACGAGGATCCGACTGATGCCCGCCCAGAACCGCTGCACGCCCTCCGACGTATCGAGCGCGAAATTGTCATCCTGACGCGGCCGCAGATGGCGGCGGCTGCGCATGATGCCCTCGGCCTGGTCCATGGCCAGGTGCATCTCGGGTTCGCTCTGCGCCTTCACCAGAAAGGCGTCGAGGATCCCGGGAGGATTGACGAGATTCTGCGCGGGCGACAGCGCCGGCACGACGACGAAGCGATCGAGCGGAAAGCCGAGGATGCTCCCCTGCTTTTCCACCACCCCGATCACGCGATAGGGGCTGCCGCCGATCCGCACGCTGCGGTCCAGCGGGGAGCGATCGACGAACAACCGCTGTGCCACCGCGTCGCCCAGCACGACCACGGGCGCCCCGGAGCGGTTCTCCTGCGCGGTGAACGCCCGCCCCAGGGCGAGCCGCAGGTTCTTGATGTCGAAGTAGCGCTCGCTCGCGGCGGTGAGCTCGATGTCCCGGGCCTGCTTGTCGCGGTAGGAGACGGTTTGGTTATCGCTCGACTGCCAGGCCGTCACCACGGGCACGGTGAAGCCGGCGTTCAGCGCCTCCGCGTCGCTGAAGCGGATGCGGGGCCGTCGTGCCCACGCCCGCCACACCGAGTCGGGCACGTTGGGGGTGAACATCGGGCGGCGCCGCAGCTGGAAGGTGTTCACGCCGAACAGCGTCTGCGCGAACTTCTCGGTCATGTACCGGTTCACGCCGTTCACGATCGACCACGCGCCGATGAGCGAGGCGACGCCGATGAACACGCCGAGCAGGGAAAAGCCGCTCTTGAGCTTCTGGGTCCGGATCGTCTGGAGGGCGAGGCGCAACGCCTCGAACAGCGGCATCTAGGCGGCCTGCAGCTGGTCGCTGGCGATGAGCCCGTCGCGCAGCGTCACCACGCGCGCCGCGTGGGCCGCGATGTCGTGCTCGTGCGTCACCATGACGATCGTTTGCCCCTGCCGGTGCAGCTCGCGGAACACCGCCATGATTTCGGCACTGGTGGTGGAATCGAGGTTGCCGGTGGGCTCGTCGGCCAGCAGAATGGACGGGTCGTTCACGAGCGCGCGCGCGATCGCGACGCGCTGGCGCTGCCCCCCGGAGAGCTCGTTGGGCCGGTGCTCCATGCGGTCGCCCAGTCCCACGCGCTCGAGCGCCCGCGCCGCCCGGGCGCGCCGCTCGCGCGCGCCGTGCCCGGCGTAGATGAGCGGCAACTCCACGTTGTGGAGCGCGCTGGCGCGGGGCAACAGGTTGAAGGTCTGGAACACGAACCCGATCTCCTTGTTCCGGATCCGCGCCAGCTCGTCGTCGTCCAGGTCGGAGACCTTCTGGCCGTTCAGCCAATACTCGCCCGACGTGGGCGTGTCGAGACAGCCGATCAGGTTCATGAGCGTCGACTTGCCCGATCCCGACGGTCCCATGACAGCGACGTACTCGTTCTTGCGGATCTGCAGGCTCACGCCCTGCAGCGCCCGCACGACCTCACCCCCCATGTCGTAGGCGCGCGTGAGCTTGTGCGTGAGGATGATGACGTCGGGGAGCGGCGTGTCCCCGGTCCGGAACATCTGCGGGAGCGTCACGCCGCGGCCTTCTTCTTGGTCGAGTCGGCCGGCTGCTTCATCGCGCGCACCCGGGCGCCGTCCTTGAGATCGCGAATCGCCTGATACGGTCCGGCGACGAGCGTCTCGCCCTCTTTCAGGCCGTCGGTCACCTCGAAATACTCGTCCCCCGCGATACCGACCTTGACCGCGCGGAAGGTCGCGACGCCGTCCTTCACCGTGAACACGCCCTCGGTCTCCTTTTTCTTGCGGGCGCCCGTCGTGTCCACCGGGCGGTTTTCGGTCGACACCGGCTTGTTCTCCCGCACCGTGAGGGCGATGATCGGAATCGACAGCGCCTGCTTGCGCGTATCGGTGACGATCCGCGCGGTGGCGGACAGGTCCGGGCGCGTGTCGGCCGGCGGCTTGTCGAGGGTGACTTCGACTTCGTAGTCGACGGCCCGGTCGCTCTGGCCCGTCGCCGCCTGACCGGCGTTGAGCACGCTCGAGTTGGACACCTTGGTCACCTGGCCCGTGAACGTGGTGTCGGGGAAGGCGTCGATCGACACCTCGACCGAGTCGCCGAGATGCACGCGCACCACGTCGGTCTCGTCCACCTTGACTTTGGCCTGGATCACCGACAGGTCCGAGACCGTCATCAGCAGGCCGATGTCTTTCGAGAACGTGCTCGGCACGGCCACTTCTCCCTCCTCCACCGCGAGGCGCGTGACCCGTCCGGCCATGGGCGCGACGAGCGTGGTCTTGCGGAGGTTGTCGCGCGCCGACTGCATCGCCGCGCGCGCCTGATCGACCTGGTGCTGCGCCGCGGTCAGGTTCGCCTCCGCGATGTCGAACGCCGTCTGCGCCTGCTCCAGCTGCTCCTGCGACACGAGGTTGGGGCTCTGGGTGTGCAGCTCCTTGGTGCGCCGCAGCGCGCGCTCGGCCTGATCCTGGTTCGCCTTGGCCTGCACCGCGGCCGCCTGCGACGACGCCAGCGTGGCCGCCGCCGCCTGCAGGTTGGCCTCGTAGATGGTCGGGTCGATCTGCAGCAGGAACTGCCCTTGCTTGACGAGGTCGCCCTCGCGCACGGCGATCTTGGTGATCCGCCCGGTGATGTCGGCCGAGATGTCGACCTTTTTCTTGGGTTGGATCTTGCCGCTCGCCGTCACGGCCGCGACCAGGTCGCGCCGGGCGACCTTTTCGAAGCGGACTTCCTGACCGCGGTCGCGGCGCGCGCCGGCGCTGATCGCCACCAGCCCGACGATCAGCACTGCCGCTCCCGCGCCCACCAGCACCTTGTTTCGTTTGGACATCGCAGTCGCTTCCTCCCGTTACCGCAACGGCCGACCGACCGCCGCCTCGAGCGCGGCCAGCGCCTTATGATAGTCGTATACCGCGTTGACATAGTCCGTCTCGGCGCGCAGCGCCGCCACCTGGGCGTCGAGCAGCTCGAAGAACGTGCCCGAGCCGACGCGGTAGCGCTCCGTGGCGAGCTGCAGCTGCTCGCGCGCCGCGGTGCGGCTCGTGTCCTGAATGGCGATTGCCTGATGCGTCGTCTGGAGCGTCAAGAACGCGCCGCTCACGTCGGTCTGGAGCTGGAGGCCGCGCGCCCGCACCGACTCCTGCAGATCCTGCTGCTGCGCCTTCGCCTGCGACACCTCGAGCGGCTGCTGGAAGTTGCCCCACAACGGGATCCGTACCGTGAGCCTCGCCTGGAACGGCTCCGGCGTGAACTGGAAGGGATAGGCGGCGTTGCGGCTGCGGATCGCCTGCTCCGCCGCGGGCGTGAACGAGTACTGCGTGCAGTCGAGTGGCGGCCCGGAGCCCGAGTTGAGCCACGCGCTGTTGGCGTAGGCGCAGGTGGTCGAGTCCGCCGTGGCGCTGGCCTGCGCGCCCGCGATGGTCGGGTTGATGTCCGAGAGCTTTTGCGTGAAGCCCGACCAGCCGGCGGACACCGACAGGGACGGGCCGTAGCTCGCGGTCGCGGCCCGGACGCCCCAGGCGGCGGCGTGTTCACGCCCACGCAGCGCCTTGAGCGCCGGGTTCTGCTGCTCGGCCATCGTGAGCAGGTCGTTCAGCTGCCAGGTGGGCGCCTGCACGGTGAAGGTGTCGGTGAGCTGGACGGACGCCAGATCGACCGGTGCCGTCACGCCGATCTGCTGAAACAGCCGGAGCTTCTCGACCTGCACCGCCGTGCGCGCCCGCAGCAGGACCACCTCCGCCTGCCCCCGGGCTACCTGCGCCTGGCGCACGTCGATCAACGACGCGCGCCCCACGTCGTAGCGCGCCTGGGCGAGCTTCTGGAACTCCTCGTCGTGCTGCAGCTGCTGGCGCGCGACCTCGGCGTTGTCCCGCGCTTGCAGTACCGTCAGGTACTGCTGCGTCACGCCCGTGACGAGGTTCGTCTCCGCGCCCGCGACGTCGGCGTCCGCCGCCGAGAGCTGTGCCTTGCGGAGCCCCGGCTGGGTGAGGGTCTGGCCGCTCAAGGTCCAGTCCAGGCCGACGCTATAGCTCGAGGACAAGGTGGAGACGCTCTGCGAGAAGTTCGACGTGAGAAACGTCTGCTGACCCGGGCCGGCGTACCCGATCCCCCCCGACGCGCTCACGCTCGGCACCAGCAGGGTCGACCATGCGCTCCGCACCGCCCAGGCGGCGGGGGCGCGGTCGTTGATGACCTGCCGGTACACCGGGTTGTTGGCACGGGCGAGGGCGACAGCATCGGCGAGAGACAGGTTCGCGGGAACGGAGCGCTGACACACCGCGAGCACCGGGCAGACGGCGAGCCCGACGGAGCACAACAGAAGCCTCATGGCGATCCTTGGACCGGTCGTTGGGACGACACCTCGTACGCGGCGCGAGCGCCGCAGGTTTCGACGCGCGACAATCTAACCCGGGTGGCGGGCGGCGACGACCCGCTCAATGCGCCGGCTGCCGCCCCGCGACCAGGCCGCGTGAGGGAATCTCGACCTTGGCGAGGCGTCCCTCGGCCCCGAGCCAGACGTGCACGAGCCGGTTCTCGCCCCCCGTTACCGTGATGTGGCGCAGCTCCGCGGGGTCGCGGTTCAGCGTCGTCGCCTCGATGCCCAGGTCCCGGACCGCCAGCAGCTCGCGCCGGCCGGCCCGCGGGAACACCGCGGTCACCTGGGCCGGCTGCGCTCGAGCCAGCCAGGCGACCGGGAGATAGAGGGCGAACACGGAGTCGTCCAGCACGGCTGCGGGCGGAGGCGTGGGGAACTCCCGCGCCCGCTCGGTGCGGCGTCCCAGCATCCGCACCACGAACCGGCCGCGGGTGAACTGGCCCACGATGCGCAACGGGTCGCGCGGGTCGGCCACCGTGTACTCGAGCGTCGTGGCGCCGGAATCGGGGCCCAGCTCGAGGATCGGGTCGAGCACCACCACGGGGCGGGTGCGATCGAAGCGGATCGTGGTCGCCAGGGTCCAGCCGCCCGCGGCGGCGCGGGCCGGCGTGAGCCGGAACGCTTCACGCGCGATCTCGACGGTGTCCTGTCGCACCAGCAGCGTTCCCTCGTCCACCGACCCCTGGCCCTGGCTGTGGACCACGGCGAGCGCGAGCAGGAGCGCGCTCACGGGACCGGTGCCCCCAGCACTCGCGTGGCGATACGCTCGCGGATCATCTTATACAGCCGTTCGCCCTTCTCCCGCGTCGCGAGCGACGGCCGGCCCAGCGAGCCTGGCGACCCTTTCGGCAGCGCGCCCAGCCGGGTGCGCTGGTAACGCGTGAGCTGCCGCTCGGGCAGCAGGAAGTCCTGGGCGCGCTCCATGTGGACGAGCTCCGGCGCGAGGTAGAGGAGCAGGGACGTGTCGAGCTCGCTCCCGTGCATCGGGCCGTCGCCATCCTCGAGCAAGCCGCTGAAATCGAGGTCGAACACGTCGACCGTGAAGATCCGTGCCTGGTGCGTACGCAGGGTGGACAGGGCTTCCTGGTGCGGATCGTAGCCGTGGGCGGTCAAGATGATGAAGGTGTCGACGCCCGCCTGCTCCCACGAGCCGAGCAGGTCGTTCATCCAGCGGTGCAGCGTCTTGCGGCGCACTGAGGCGTTCCCGGGAAACGGCCGCTGGGTGGACGTATTGACACCATATTCGATGGTGGGCGCGCGCAGGATCTCGAGCGCGCCGGACAAATCGTCGGCCAGGCACTCGACGATGATGGTGTCGCAGCCGAGCGGCAGGTGCGGGCCGTGCTGCTCGCACGTCCCCACGGGAACGAGGAGGCGCGCATCGCGCTCGAGAATGAAACGGACCTCATCGGGGACCAGGGCCTTCAGGTGGAGCGGCGGGCTCACGTAGCGCTCGCGGGCTGCGTCGTCGCCGTGGCCGCGGCCGAGTGGCTCCACGGGACGGGTGCGGGGTGGGGCTGGGCCGCGGGAGCGGCGGGGGGAGCGCTCGTGACGGCGGCCCTCGCCGCGCGGCGGCCTCGGGCCGCGTTGCCCGGCGCCGCTGCCGTCGCGAGTCTCGTGCTCGGTGCCGTGGTCGTGACCGGCATGCTGCAGGTGCGGGGGATCGAATGCTGCTGGCCCGCCGTGCGGGCCGGCCGGATGCCCCGGGACTCGTCCCAGCTCAAGGACGCGCTCGCTGTCGCGGTGACCGAAGCGCGGCGGCTCGCCGGGCGGGGCATGACGGCGGCCCTCCTCTCGCGCGAGGCGGCGTTCGACGAGCTGCGTAAGGCCGTGGTGTCGGGCACGCGCACGCGCGGTGTCGAGCGGGGCGTGGTGATTCTCGCCCCCGACGGCGAGCCGCTCGCATGGGCTGGTCGCCACCGCTTCGTTCCCGCACGGGACACCGCCGAGCTGCGCGCCGTCATCACACCATTCTACGTGTCGCTCGAGGCCCGGCGCCAGACGCCGGGCGGCGGCAGCGCCGTGGGAAGTGTGCTGTTGGACGCGACGCCGGCCGTGCCCGACCGCGACCACGCCCTGAGCGCGCGATTCGAAGCGGCTCACGGCGTCGCGCTGCGGTTCTATGCGCCCGGGCTGGCGCCGCGCGGGGACGACGTGTTCGACTTCTGCCCGACCAGGTGCGAGCCCGGCGCCACGCTGTTGAGCGTGCAGCCGGCACCGCCGACCCAGAGCGACGCCAAGCTCGTCGCGCTGGGCGCCGCGACGGGACGTGCCGGCGCCGCTCTCGCGCTCGTGCTGCTGCTCGTGGTCGTCACCGCCCCGGCGGGCCGGTGGCGCTGGCTGGTGACGGTCGCGGCCGCGTGGACCGTCGCGCGCGCCATGCAGGACTCGACCCGCTGGGCGGGGCTGTTTTCGCCCGCGTCGTTCTACCGTCCCATGCTGGGTGGATTCAGCGCCTCGGCGGGGGCGCTCACCGCCCTCGGCGTGGTGCTGCTGCTCACGGCGGCGGCGGTGTGGCGCCGCGGTTTCGCGCGCCGCTGGTGGTCGCTCGCCGGTGCGGGCCTGCTGGTGCTCGCGGCGCCGTACGTCGTACGCTATTTCGGTCGGGGCATCACGCCACCGGCGGGCGGCGTGGGGTTCGCGCTGTGGATGTCGTGGGAGGTGGCCATCGCGACCTCCGCGATGGCGCTGGTGCTCGCCGCCGCGGCGCTGGTGCGCGGCACCACCGAGCCACGGCGCCTCCCCTGGATCTTGCCGGCGGCGTGCGCCTGGGCCGGCCTGGCGGCGCTCGCGGGCCTGTGGTTGTGGAATCCCTACGGGGCGTGGCCCGAGTGGTACACCTTCGTCTGGCTCCCCGCGCTGGTGGGCGTGCTGGTCCCTGCGCCCCGGCCCTGGGCGGTGCTGGGCATCGCGACGGTCGCGGGAACGGCGGCGGCGCTCGTCACCTGGGGCGCGGCCGTGGAGGGCCGGCTCCTGCTCGCGGAGCGGGACGCGCTGGGGTTGGGTGCCGTGTCCGATCCGCGTGCCGCGTCGTTGTTGGAGCGGCTCGGGGCCGCACCACCCGCGACGTCGCCGCGAACGGCTGGTGAGCTGTACGCCTGGTGGCTCGCGTCGCCGCTCGCGGCCGATTCGTACCCGGCGAGCCTGGCCGTGTGGCATCGCTCGGGCGAGCCGACGGCGGAGATCCGGCTCGCGAGCGTCGACTTGCCGCCGTCCCTCCTCGCCGCGTGGGTGCGCTCACCGGAGACGGCACGCGGTCCGCGCGTGGAGCAGCTCGACGGCAACCCGGGCAGGTACTACGTGTTGATCGCGCCGCTCGCGGGCGGCGACGTCCTGACCGTGGGGGTGGGCCCGCGCACCCGTAACATCCCGTCGTCGCGGGTCGCGCGGTTCCTGCAGGGAGAGGCTGGCGTCGAGCCCCCGTACGACATCAGGCTCTCGCCGCCTTCGCCGCCGCCCGCCGCACCGAGCGCCCGTGTGATCTGGACCAGGGTCGCCTGGTCCGCGCGAGGCGAGCGCCGCATCCCGGTCCCAGGCGGCCTCGTGAGCCACGTCCATCTCACGGTGGATCTGCGCGATCCGTGGGCGCTGTTGGTGCGGGGCGCGCTGGTGGTGGTCGTCGACGTGGCCCTGCTCGCGGGCTGCTGGCTCCTGAGCCTCGCCCTCACGGGAGGGTGGCGTCCGCAGCTGCCGCCCGTCCTCGCCGCGCTGCGGACGAGCTATCGGGCACGTCTGGCCGTGGCGCTCGCCGCGTTTTTCGTCGTCCCGCTGCTCGTGCTCGCGCTCTGGAGCTTTGCCCGCCTGCGCGACGACGCCCGCCAGGACGGCGACCTGCTCATTGGACAGACGCTGCGCGACGCGGCGGGCACCGCGGCCACGCTCGCGTCGGAGCGCGGGGCCGCGATCGGCCGGTCCACGGTGGAGCTCGGGAACCGGCTCGATGCGGATCTCTGGCTGTATCGCGACGGCGTGCTCGCCGGCATCAGCGCCCCGGTGCTCGGCGAGCTCGGCGTGGTCGATCCGTTTCTCGCGCCCGACGCGTTCGTGCGGCTGGCCTTGCGCGACGAGCTGGAGCGCACCGCCGACAGCCGGGTGGCGGGCCGCACGATCCGGGTCGGCTATCTCGTCGTCTTGTCGGAGTCGCCTCAGGTGCAGGAGGTGCTGGCGGCTCCGCAGCTGCTCGACGACCAGCGCGTGCGCCAGCAGCAGGAGGACCTGGCGCTGGGGCTGGCTCTCGCCACGCTGGCGGGGCTCGTCGCCGCCGTCTCGCTGGCGGGTGTCGCGGCCCGCGGGCTCGCCCGGCCCGTCGCCGCGCTGCGGGAGGCGGCCGGCGCCGTGGGCCGGGGGGCGCCGTTGCCGGCCTTCCCGCCCGGGGCGCCGCGCGAGTTCGAGCCGGTGCTGTCGGCATTCCAGCGCATGGCGACCGATGTGAAGCGGAGCCAGAGCGCGCTGGAGGAGGCGCGCAGCCGGACGGCGCAGGTGCTCGCCAACGTCGCAACCGGTGTCATCGCGGTCGACGAGGGATTACGCGTCACGATGGCGAACCCGCGCGCCGCCGAGCTGCTCGGCACCGCGCTCGCGCCGGGCGACCTGCTGCCGCAGGCGGCGCCGGCCGAATGGTCGCCCGTGTGGACTGCGGTGGCCGAGTTCCTGCGCTCACGCAGGGAGCGTATCGCCGAGCACGAGTTCGCCGTGGGTCGTCGGCAGATCCGCATGCAGCTCGCGTCGCTCGGGCCGGCCCCGGACGGCTGCGTGGTCGCGCTGGACGATGCCACGGCCCTCACCCGCGCCGCGCGTGTGCTGGCGTGGGGGGAGATGGCCCGCCAGGTCGCCCACGAGATCAAGAATCCCCTCACGCCGATCCGTCTCGGCATCCAACATCTGCAGCGCGCCCGCGAGAGGAAAGATGGGAAGGATTTCGACGCTACCCTGGATGAGACCGCGGAGCGGATCCTCGCGGAAATCGACCGGCTCGACGCGATCGCGCGAGCCTTCTCGCGCTTCGCCTCGCCCTCGGTCGAGGCGCAGCCGCTCGAGCCCGTGGACGTGTACGCGGTGGCTCAGGAGGTCGTGCGCCTCTACACGCTCGGCGGCGCCGAGGCGGGGGCCCGAGTCGAGATCGCGGGCGTTGCCGGTCCGCCCGTGCGCGCCCGTCGCGACGAGGTCAAGGAGGTGCTCGTCAACCTGCTCGAGAACGCGCGCAACGCCGGCGCGCGGAAGGTAGCGGTGCGGGTCTCGGACGGAGGACGGCGGCTCGCCGTGGAGGACGACGGCGCGGGCATCGCGCCGGACGCGCTGCCCCGCGTGTTCGACCCGGCCTTCTCCACCACCTCGAGTGGGTCCGGGCTGGGGCTCGCGATCGCCCGGCGCCTGGTCGAAAGCTGGGGCGGGACCATCGACCTCACCAGTGTCCTGGGCCAGGGAGCGACGGTCACCATCACGTTCCAGGGGGCGCCCCCGCGGTCGGATTCGTGACGGGGCTCACGCCCGACCGTGGCGCAATTCACGATGATTGGCAATCTTGGTGCCCGGCGGGCACCCCTTCTTGCGAGGAGCATCGTGCGGACCTCGGTGATCGGTATCGGGCTCGTGGCCCTGACGGTCGGTGCGGCGGCGCATGCCGCAGGTCAGGGGTTGATCTTCGACGCGCGGCGGATCGGGATGGGCGGCCTCACGCTGGGCCGCTCGGCGAGTCTCGTCCGTTATAACCCCGCCTACCGCGCGGTGCCCGAAGCGGCCGACCGGCGCGGCCGGCCCCGGGTGACGATCCCGATTCCCCTGGGCATCATCCAGTTCCTGCACGATCACCCCCACCTCTCCACCGACCCGGCCTTTCACCGCGACTCCGCGGGGTTCAACCCGATCCTCGTGGCCAACACGCTGCTCAACCTCCCGATTTTCCTGGAGGTGAAGAAGGCTCCGACGCCGACGAACGACGTCCTGTTCCGCATCGGCAAGAACGAGCTTCGAGTGAACCTCGGGGCGGCGGCGCAACTCGTACCAGAGGATCAGTTCGGATTCGGGGGCTCGAGCCGGGTGCTCGATCCAGGGCTCACGATCAAGGGCGTGCGCGTGAGCGTCCTGGGGTGGCTGCACTACGATCTCGGCATGCAGTTGGGAGACACGCTGCTCGCGTTCCTGCGCGATTCGGTCCCGGCGAAAGACAGCACGGGCTACAGCGTGCTGGGTAGCGGGATCGCGGAGGGCGGATTCGCGCCGACGATCAGTTATTCTGGTCGGATCGCCGGGGACTCGAGCACCGGACTATACCTCGGCGGCGCGCTGCACTATTACCTCGGCGTCGCATACCTCCGCAGCGACGTCACGGCGGGATTCAGGACCGACAGCGTCATCTTTGGGGGGAGCAACCCCGCGACGCCGTTCGACAGCGGCCTGACCAGCTACTCGAAGCCCGGCAACGCGTTCGGCCATGGGGTGGGGGGTGACGTGGGGATCGCCTGGATCTCGGGGCCGATCGAGCTGGGCATCGGCGTGAACGACATCGGGGCGACGCTGACGTGGTCCGATACCCGACAGGACAGCGTGTTCTACCGCGATTCGAGTTTCTCCAAGCCGGTCGCGAACCACGTCTCCACCACGACCAAGCTGCCGGTGTCGTACATCGCCAACGTGACCTACACGGTCGGGAAGACGACGCTGGGGGCCGACGTGCTGAACACCGGCCGGGGCGCGACGGTGCACGTGGGTGGCGAGCAGCGCATCGGCCTGATCGCCGTGCGCGGCGGCGTGGCGCGCGACCAGCGCAAACGGATCGAGCTCGGCTTTGGCGGGGGCGTGCGGCTGGGTCCGCTCGGCCTGGGTCGTTCTCGATTTATTAGGAGGCTCTCGATGCGCGCGAAGTGGCTGTGGATGACGTGGCTCGCGGGCCTGGCCGCGGCGTGCGGAGAGGGACACGCCATCTTCGACGTCGACGTGTACAGCTTCCTCAAGGGGACGGGGGACGACTCGATCTCCTACTTCGTGCCGCCGGCCGTGACGGACAGCGCGTCCAGCACCCCACGGCGCATCGACCTGCCGGGCGCCGGGTCGTCCATCGTGGATTCGGTGCTCGTCAACGGGAAGGTGGATTTCGAGAACCAGACCAGCACGGGCACCATCGGTCTGCAGCTGTATCTCGCCGCCGACTCCCTCGGCAGCTTGAGCTCGAGCGCCCTCGCGCTGACCGTGCCGGACGCAAGCGTGTCCGGTAATGCGGTGACTCCAGATACGATCATCGGCCGGCTCTCGAGCAACGTGCTCGCACTCCTGGCGGGGAAGCAGATGTGGGTGCGGTTCCAGGCGAAGGGGTCGAACTCGGGCGCGGTGCTCCTGCAGGGGAGTGCGGTGTTGAAAGCCCTCCGGTTGACCGTGGTGATGAACGACAAATTCTTTTAGACGGCGTCACGGAAAAACGTCACGGAGAATCGTGTTTCTCGACGTCCATCCGTGACGTTGTTCCGCGACGTCTCTCCGTGACGTCTTCTCCCTTATATTGACCTCGTGAACCAGCGCCGACAAACCGTCATAGTCGATGTGGGCGGGATCCGGGTCGGAAGCAGCCACCCGATCGTCGTCCAGTCCATGACGAACACGGATACGGCCGACGTCCAGGCGACGGCCGACCAAACTCGCGCGCTCCATCAGGCGGGTAGTGAGCTGGTGCGCGTCACGGTGAACACGGAGGCCGCGGCCGCCGCGGTACCCGAGATCGTCGCCGCGGTGGACGTCCCGGTGATCGGGGACTTCCACTACAACGGCCACCTGCTGCTCACCAGGTATCCCAAGTGCGCGGCGGCCCTCGCCAAGTACCGCATCAACCCGGGGAACGTGGGGGCCAAGCGGCGCGACGAGCACTTCCGCACCATCATCGAGGTCGCGCTGGCGCACGGCAAGCCGGTGCGCATCGGTGTGAACTGGGGCAGTCTCGACCAGCAGCTCCTGACTGAGATGATGGACGAGAACGCCCGACGGCCCGATCCGCTGGACGCGCGCGAGGTGATGCTCGAGGCGATGGTGGCGAGCGCCACACGCTCGGCCGAGCTGGCAGAGGAGTGCGGACTGGCACACGACGCCATCATTCTCTCGGCCAAGGTGTCGGGCGTGCAGGATCTGGTCCAGGTGTACCGCCGGCTGGCCGAGCGGTGCGACTATCCGCTCCACCTGGGGCTCACCGAAGCCGGCATGGGCTCGAAGGGGATCATCGCGAGCACCGCCGGGCTGGCCATCCTGCTCCAGGAGGGCATCGGCGACACGATCCGGGTCTCGCTCACGCCGCGCCCGGGCGGCGACCGGACCGAGGAAGTGCAGGTGGCCCAGCAGGTGCTGCAGTCGCTGGGACTGCGGCACTTCGCGCCCCAGGTCTCGGCGTGTCCGGGATGCGGCCGCACTACTTCGACGTTCTTTCAGGAAATGGCGGAGCAGATCCAGGCCCACCTAAAGGAGCAGATGCCCGCGTGGCGCGCCCGCTATCCGGGCGTGGAGACGCTGCGTGTCGCGGTCATGGGGTGCGTCGTGAACGGGCCCGGCGAGTCGAAGCACGCCGACATCGGCATTTCGCTGCCCGGCACGTTCGAGGAGCCGAAGGCACCCGTCTACGTGGACGGCCGGCTCAAGGTCACGCTCAAAGGCGAGACGATCGTTCCGGAGTTTTTGAAAATTCTCGAGGAGTACATCGAGGCCCGGTACTCCTCACCACTCGTTCCGGGCTAGCCGATCCGGCTCCCGAGTGGAACCTCACGCTCGGGATGCACCAGCACGATGTCGCCGTCTGCCAGTACCACGCCCAGCGTGAGCACTTCAGAGAAGAAGTTCGCGATCTGGCGCGGCGGGAAGTTGACCACCGCCAGTACCAGCTTCCCCACGAGATGGGTCTTGTCGTAGTACCTGGTGATCTGCGCGCTCGACGTCTTCACGCCGAGCTCTCCGAAATCGATCCGCAGCTGGTATGCAGGCTTCCGCGCCTTGGGGAAGTCCTCGGCCTCGACGATCCGGCCGACGCGGATGTCGACCTTGGCGAAGTCGTCCCAGGCGATTGGTGCCATGCGGCGTCGGTCCGGTCGGAGTCGATGAAGTCTACAGCCCGCCGATTGATTCCATCTTGACACGATGCGGACCGCGACGTCAATTGGCCGCGCGTAGCGTTTCCTGCGCTTGAACGGAGTGTGCGTGCGGCGGTTGAGCGGCGGGAGAAAGCGTTGTTGACGCATTTTCACCCTCTCGTGGGTAGGCTCGTCGGGGTACCCGGCCTGGCGCAGCGCGTCCATCACGAGGCGTTCTCGTACTACGCCCGCCTGTCGCCCGTGCTCCGGTTCGTCACCGCCAACGTCGCGATGCCGATCTCGCTCACCGCCGCCGCGAAGCTCGCCGGCCTGGAGCGAAAGTACTTCTCTGCCTTCTTCCATTCCAAGGTCGGCGCGACGTTCACCGAGTGGGTGCGAATCCTCCGCGTGAGTCGCGCGATGGAGTTGATGCGTATCCATGACAACTCGATCGTTCGGATCGCGTTCGCCGCGGGCTTTCAAGACGTCAGGACATTCGAACGGGCCTTCAAGCGATATGTGGGCGTGAGCCCGAGGGCCTACCGAGCAAGCGTCAGACCAGAACACGACGGCTGTCGCGAACCTCACGACTAGCGCCGCGCCCAACCCTCGCTTCGTACGACACATTTCCTCAGCCAACTTGCACGACGAAATCGCCGTGCCGTGTCTTGCACAGGGGGAGAACCATATGGGCCGCCGACTGCATCTAATTCCACTCCTCGCCCTCGGGGCTCTGTTCACAGCCTGTCACGACGCCGAGCGATCGCTCGCCCCCAGAGTGAACGGACCTCGGTTCAACCTGTCCCCCACTGAAGCCGTCAACGGCAAGATCGCCTTCCACAGCACCCGCGACGGCGACTTCCAGATCTACGTGATGAACCCGGACGGGTCTGGCGTCGCCCGGGTCACCAACGACACCGGTGGAAGCCTCGATCCTATCTGGTCTCCCGATGGCAAGCGGATCGCGTACGCGAATTTCCACAGCGGCCGCTCCGAGATCTTCGCCATCAACGTGGTGGGGACGGGAGAAACCCAGCTCACCACCGAGGGCGGCTTTCCCGGCGCCTGGTCGCCCGACGGGACGCGGATCGCTTTCGCCAACTCGAGCGACGGGGACGACGAGATATTCATCTTGAATCTGGACGGGAGCGGCGTCACCCGCCTTACCGACAACACCTTCCGGGATTCTCCGACCGCCTGGTCCCCCAACGGCGCGCAGATCTTGTTCCTAAGCGACCGCGAGGACGGTGACGAAGAGATCTACGTCATGAATGCGGACGGGAGTGGCGTCACGCGGCTCACGCACAGCCCCGGCAGGGACGAGGGCGACCGTGCAGGCTGGTCGCCCGACGGCACGCGGATCGTGTTTTCGAGCGACCGCGACGGCGGCCTGCTTCACGTCTTTGTCATGAACGCGGACGGGAGTGGAGTCACCCAGCTCACCTCGGGTGCTTTCGTCGACGACGACCCGGTCTGGTCGCCGGACGGCCAGCAAATCGCGTTCCACAGCACCCGCGACGGCGGCGACGAAGACATCTTCGTCATGAACGCGGACGGCAGCGGAGTGACCCCGCTGACGTTCAACGACGATGTGTCCGATGCCGTGCCCGTGTGGACTCGGCAACTCCCCATATCAAATGATGCCTTCGCCAGCGCGACGGTCATCGGGGCCCTGCCGTTCAGCGACGTCGTGGACATTTCCGCCGCCAGCATGGAGGCCGGGGAGCCGCCCTCCTCGTGCTCCGGTGGCGCCTCATCGCAGAGAACCGTGTGGTACGCGTTCACCCCGGCGGTGAGCGCGGTGGTCACGGCGAGCGTCGCCGCTCAGTTCTCGACCGTGGTGGGCGTGTACAGCGGTGGCTTGGGCGGCCTGGCCGAGATAACCTGTCGCAGCCCCTTCGTCGGGAGAGACGCGACGTTCCTGGCGCAGGCCGGAACGACGTACCACATCCAGGTGGACGGCATGTTCGGCCAGACGGGTGTGCTGGAGGTCCGTCTCGACCTGGTCCCACCGCCGCCGAACGATCTGTTCGTCAACGCGACGGCGATTGGTGCATTGCCGTTTACCGACGCCCTGGACCTCACGGGGGCGAGCACCGAGGGGGGCGAGCCCTCGCCGTCGTGCTCGGCGCCCTATGGTGGTGTGAGCAGCAGTGCATGGTACCGTTTCACCCCTACCGGGACCGGATCGATCTCGGCGAACGTGTTCGGTGGCGTATCGAGCGTAGTCGCTGCCTACACCGGGACCTCGGTGGAGAGTCTCGCCGAAGTGGCCTGCGGCGTTTTCGGCAACCGAGCGACGTTGCACGCGGTGGCCAACACGACCTACTACTTCCAGGTCGGTACGTTGTTCGGCCAGCGCGGCCCGCTCGAGTTCCGTCTCGAAGTCACGCCGCCGCCGGTCGCCAACTTCGGATTCTTTCCGTTCGACGCCTCGACCTTCGATCTCGTTCAGTTTTTCGACCAGTCCTTCGACCCGGGCGGAATCGGCTTCGCGCCGCAGGCGTGGACGTTCGGCGATGGGACGACCGGTACCGGTGGCAACCCGACGCATCGGTATGCCGCCGACGGGGACTACACCGTTGCGCTTACGGCCACGACCCTCGACGGTCGCACGGCCGTGGCCTCGCAGACCGTGCACGTCCGCACCCATGACGTCGCGGTGACGAGATTCGCGACGCCGAATGCGGCGAGCTCGGGCCAGACCCGGCGCATTGTCGTCGGGATCAACAGCCGGCGGTACGCCGAGACCGTCGAGGTGCAACTGTTCCGCAGCGTGCCCGGCGGCTTCCAGCAGTTTGGCTCGCTGACGCAGTCTGTGCCGATGAACCCTAAGAACGGCACGACGGACTTTGCCTTTAGCTACACGTTTACGGCTGACGATGCGCAGATCGGGAAGGTGACGTTCAAGGCCGTAGCGGTCATCAGCGGCACGCGCGATGCGCTGCCGGCCGATAACGAGGCGATCGCGCCGCCGACCAAGGTAAGCCATTAGCGCTTGCGGGGACCTAGCGGCACCACCGTCACCATGATCTGGCGACGGACGCTCTCCTCGGGTGCGTCGCGCCGACGCGACGGGCTTGACAGGCGGCGACGCCCCGGCATAGGCTGCGAGCAACGCTCCGCTCCGCACCTACGCCGTCGCGGGAGGTCCCCATGCGCAAGGCTTTGATGCTTTCGACCGTCTTGACCAGCGCGCTCGCGACCGGGGTATGGCAGGCCCCCGCTCCGATCTCGTTCGCCGCCGCCGAACGGATCCGCCTGCGGGCGCACTTCGACAGCGTCGAGCGGGAGTTGCGCGCCCGGGACGTGTCGGGATTGACGCC
>WNGQ01000439.1_pt1 | contig 42589 bp, 39 predicted proteins | sample 5407661 | NCBI WGS metagenome assembly WNGQ01 (sample SAMN13153382, study PRJNA577476) | soil metagenome | isolation source: 60 cm soil or saprolite under Garry oak tree replicate 2 | place: USA:California | collected 2016-06-15 | reverse complement strand
TGCTGCTTCCACACTTCATGTCGCTTCAAAAGGAGCGCCTTGACCTCCCTTTTGTCGCGGCAAGCCGCCAGTTCCCTATCCCCCAGCGTCCTGCCAGCGTCACCGCGGCCTTGTGGTCGGCATGGTCCTCATACCCACAGACCACGCACTTGAAGGTTTGCTGGGTGCGCCGATTGGCGCGATCCACATCATGACAGCGGGGGCACTCCTGGGAAGAGTACGCAGCGCCGACGGTGTGGGCGGCCATACCCTGTTTGGCCGCGGCCCAGGCCAGCTGCTCTGGGATATGCCCCAGTTGGGAAGCATACAGATACGCGTTCATGGAACGAGCATGGAAGCGCATGGAGGCCAGCACTCTGATCCTCATAAATGAGTCTGGCATCCGGATGATCCTTGATCAGTTCATTGACCGCCCGGTTGATCTCTTGCTTGACATGACGGCTCAGGCGCTGTGAGGTTTCACTCCTCGTCGAAGGAAGCTTGTCCTTGGGCACGCCTTTCTTTTCCAGGCAGGCTCGCAGCTTCGCCTTGCGCCGACGTTTTTCGCGCTCTCGCTTGTGCTGCCAGGCCATTTTGCCATGAAAACTGCCATATACTTTGTTCGTCGAGGTGGTGATGAAATGGGCTATGCCCACGTCCACGCCGACCACCGGGGCAGAGACCTCGGTTTGAAGAGGAACGTCCTCCTCACACGAGAGGGTGAGCCACCAGACCCCGTTGCGCTTGTGGAGCATCGTGGACGTGTTGAGGCTGCGATCTTTGAGCACTTCCTTGTGATAGGAGGCGAGTTTGACCGGAACGCGAAGTGGATTTCCTTTCTCCAGGGTCGAGATGCGCAGCCAGTAGTCAAAGGTGGAATCTTCCGCTTTCTCCACCACGACCACATTGGCGTTCGCTTGGATGACTGGCACACGCAGTTCTGGGAGATTCCATTCACGCCACTCTGGCTCTTTCCGTTTGGGGGTCTGTTTCCGTCCTTGCGCCTCGGCTTTCGCTTTAGCCCCGGCGTAATCAGCCAGGTCTTCCAGGTAGGCTTCGTAGGCCGCTTGCCGATTGGTCCGCCAGGATTTGGCGATGCCTGCCGCCTGTTGTATGGCCACCCGATGCAAGCGGTCTGATAGGTCCGTCTCAAACACCGCATCGGTGTACTTGTCGGGGCTGGCCTCCTGGGTGCAAAAAAGCGTGGTGTACTGTTGGCAGAGGGGGAGATAGACGGCCATCATCTGATCTAAAGCTGCCAGTTTGCCAGGAGTAGCCTCGACCAGACCAATAGGCGTCACCGCGCGGGTGATGGTCTGCTTCGTCGCGCGTTTGCGCTTGCGTTGCTTTTTGTCTTCTTCAGTGGCTTTTTCCAGCTTCCTGCTCACGTTTGTTCCCCTGTAGGCCGGCATCAGCAGCCAGCGCTTCTCCTACGTTTTGCGTTTCGCTCACCTGCGTCCATCTCTGTGAATGACAACTTTATAGAACAATTGTACGTGCTATGCGTGCGTTTTGCAAGAGAAGATACCATTTGGTAGGAATCTGTAGCAGAAGAGGAAAGCTTTTCGTCATACTATCAACAAGATGTAATTCCACACGGGTGCTATAAAGGAGAACGCACTACTATGCGTTTCAAGCCGATCGTACAAACTCATAGCCTTTTGCTCATAGCCTTACTGGTACTACTGGCGGCCTGCAGCCCTTCTAGCTTATCTAGCAACAATTCCCCTGCCACTCCAACCCGCGCGCCCACCAGGACAACAGCCGAAGTCTGTCCAGCACCGCTAAACAGTAACCCTGACTGCTATACACCACGCGCTTTTCGTACTGCTTACGGTATCGAGGCGCTAACCGAGCAGGGCTTCACAGGCAAAGGTCAGACAGTTATTGATATTGTTTCCTATGGCAGCCCTACACTACAGCAGGACATGGACGTTTTTGACAAAAAGTTTGGCTTGCCACCTGTCACCATTCAGATTGTTTCGCCGCTTGGGACGGCCCCTCTTGACGCCAATAATAAGGATTTGGGAGGATGGGCCGGTGAAACAGAACTGGATGTACAAATTATTCATGCCGTTGCGCCTGATGCCCATATCATAGTGATGACCAGTCCAGTTGATGAAACCGAAGGCACAATTGGCCTGCCAGAATTTCTGAAATTAGAGCAGTATGCGGTAGCACATCACCTTGGCCAGATATTTTCACAGAGCTTTGTTGCTTCGGAGGCGACGCTGGCTGATAGTGCCGGGCAGAAACTGGTCAAATCGTTCAATGACTTCTACAGGCAAATTACGACGCAACAAGGTTTTACGGTCGTTTCTGGTTCAGGTGACAACGGGGCAACCGATTGGGCGAATATCGCTGCAACCAGGCTATCACCCAATCCTACTGTCAACTTTCCCGCTGATGTACCATGGGTTACCGCGGTTGGAGGTACAACGTTGAGAAATACGCCCCCTGGCTACAATGAAAGCGCCTGGTCTGGTAGCGGAGGAGGTATGAGTAAGTTCTTCACCGAGCCAGATTTTCAAAAGAGTATGCCTTCTACCCTCCAATCACAACTGGCAGGTCAACGTGGATTACCAGATATTGCCGGCGATGCTAACCCTGTGACTGCCATGATCAACTATATCTTTGGACATTGGAACCAGATAGGAGGGACTAGTGCCAGCACACCTTTCTGGGCAGGTATCGTAGCCATCGCCAATCAAATGGCGGGTCATCCCCTCGGTTTTATTAATCCTGGCCTGTATAAACTGGCTGCATCGCAAAATGCTCAAAAGGATTTTCGAGATATCACCAGTGGTAACAACGAGGTCAATGATGGGAATATTCATGTTAAGGGTTTCCAGGCAGTGCAAGGCTGGGATGCAGTAACCGGGTGGGGCTCCCCTCAAGCTAGCCAGTTGATACCTGACCTGATCGCGGCAATGAAATAGGAGATTATTCATGAACACAAATAGATGGTGGCAGCGAACGACCACCTGCATCATCCCTGCTTTTCTCATCTTGTTTCTCTTGCTGACAGCCTGTAGCATCCCGGGTGGTATTGGCAGTGGTGGAGGGACGCCAACACAGGCGTCACATACGTCTGCTTCAGCGACACAACCAGATCCTGCAAAAAATGATACCTGTCCTGACTTGAGCGGCTATCCTACTGCCGGCGTCGACTGCTACACACCCTACCAATTCCGTGTTGCCTATGGTGTAGAAGCGCTTATGCAGAAGGGGTTCACGGGCAAAGGGCAAACGATCGTCGATATTGTGTCCTTTGGCAGTCCCACGCTCCAACAAGATATGGATGCCTTTGACCAGCAATTTGGCTTACCGCCAATCAAAATTCAGATCATGAACCCTCTCGGCACCAAGCCATTTGACCCTTCCAACAAAGATATGACTGGATGGGCAGGCGAAACGACGATTGACGTTCAGATCATCCATGCTATCGCTCCTGACGCGGGTATCGTTGTGCTGACTAGTCCCGTCCCGGAGACCGAAGGCACGATCGGACTGCCTCAATTTCGACAATTGGAGCAGTATGCTCTTGATCATCATCTCGGATCCATTGTTTCGCAGAGTTGGGGAGCCTCTGAAGTAACTTTAAAAGATGCGGCGGGACAGCAAGAGATTCACAAATGGGATACCTTTTTCCAGAAAGCGACGATGCAACAGGGAATGACGTTCTTATCTTCTTCCGGAGATAATGGCGCAACAGACTATACCGATTTGCAAGCGACAAAGCTCTCACCAACAGCGACCACCAGCTTTCCTGCTGATGAGCCATGGGTGACAAGTGTCGGCGGCACTTCCATGATACGAAATGGAACAACCATCCAGGAAAAGGTCTGGAATAGTAATGGAGGCGGCAGTGGAGGAGGATTCAGTGATTTCTTTACAGCCCCGGCCTTCCAAAAAGCACTGCCTGCTTCAGTACAAAGCCTGTTGAAAAACCGGCGTGGCGTACCCGATGTTGCGGGCGACGCTGATCCTCTTACAGGAATGGTCTCCTACCAGGATGGAACCTGGAGTCTGGCCGGAGGGACAAGTGCGAGTGCACCTTTGTGGGCTGGCCTGATCGCTATTGCCAATCAGATGGCGGATCACCCCCTTGGTTTTATCAATCCCGGGCTCTATAAGCTGTCCCAGTCCAGCAACTATGCGCAGGATTTCCATGATATTACCAATGGCAACAACAGTGTGAACTATAAAGGGGTGACAGTACCTGGCTATTCGGCGGTACCCGGCTGGGATCCCACAACAGGGCTGGGGACACCCAATGCAGAGAAGTTATTGCCAGACCTGATCGCGGCGATGAAATAGTAGTTTGAACGAAACAGAAGACGAGCCAAACTGTTAGATTTTCTCCTCTTCTGTTCCCCTAGAGGGGCCTACATCAATCCCTTGCTGACACACAATTCGGCGTTCAGAATGGAGCCTCCAGCGGCACCCCGAATTGTGTTGTGACCGAGCAGAGCGAATTTATAGTGCAAAATTGGGCAACGGCGGAGCCTGCCAATAGTCACGGTCATACCACGTCCTGTATCACGGTCTCGCAAAGTTTGTGGCCGATCCGGCTCCCTACGGTAAAGGAGTGCGCGTTCGGGCGCGCTGGGCAGCTTCAGATACTGTGGTTCAGCTTGATAGTTTTCCCAGGCCGCGATTACTTCTTCAGCTTCTACCTCGCGCACCAATTCGATACTGGCACACTCTAAATGACCTTCGCGCGTCGCTACACGGTTACAGTGTGCGCTCACGACCATAGCGGCATCGGTAAATCCATAGCCTTCATCCCAGCGGCCAAGCATCTTGAGCGTTTCGCGCTCCACCTTCTCCTCTTCTCCGCTGATATAGGGAATGGCATTATCAAGGATGTCATAGGAAGAGAGGCCGGGATAGCCAGCTCCTGAAATGGCCTGTAAGGTCGTTACCATAACCTTTTTCACGCCAAATGCCTCTTGCAATGGTTTCAGAGCCATAACTAAGGGGGTTGCAGAGCAATTGGCATTGGTGATAATGTAGCCACTCCAATTGCGCTGTTTCCGTTGCTCGTGGATAGCAGCGGCGTGGTCGGCGTTGACTTCGGGAATGAGCAGTGGAACATCAGCAGCCATACGATAATTCTTTGCGTTACTGAAGACAGCCACACCCGCGCGAGCAAAATCAGCTTCAATATCGCCGGCTACCTCCGCGGGCAGAGCCGAAAAACCGATTTTCACACCGCCGAGCGCCTCAGGTCGACAGGGTACGACAGGTAATCTGGCCGCTGATGCTGGCATCTCGCTACCAGGAAGGCGCCAGCGCGAAACTTCTGCATAGGTACGTCCGCCATGCTGCTCTGAAGCGCCAAGGCCGACCAGTTCAAACCAGGGGTGGCCTTGCAAGAGCTCGATAAAGCGCTGACCAACCATGCCTGTAGCGCCCAGTACGGCAACAGGAATACGAGTTTGTCTATCCATAAACTTTGCTCCTTACACTAGCTCTCCCCGGGCGAAACAACATACCTTCCGAGCAATTCCGTGTTGATAACTTCACTCAACTATAAGGCACAATATATGGATACGATTACAGCGCACCGCGTTTCTTTTCATGGGCCGTAGCGGTGTGGCGAACTAATGGAATGACGGGCGCGATTAAGTCCCGGTGTAAGCTGCGTAGGGCGCGCTCACTGTCTGCATCTTCTACGATGAGCGTAATACCCAGTTCTGACGCTCCCTGGGTGATCACCGGGATACGCTCGCGGGCAAGGGCGGTGATTGCCCGTGCGGGGCTCATCGGATCAGCCGTGAAGCCCGACCCAATACACGCGCAGGCAGCCAGGCCATTGCGAGATCGCACGCGCCATGCTCCCATATCATGCTGTAACAGTGCTACCACCGACGCCGCGGCGTTCTCCTCGACCACGAATGAAAGATGATGACCAGATGATGAACAGATAGCCACCGGGGCTGCACCGGCACGCGCCGCCAGTGCAAAAACCTGTCCTGCACTCTCCGGTGCCCCGAAGAGGTCGGTACTTTCAACTGTGATCAACGAAAGGTGCCGGCGCACTGTTATCGCCGCGGCCCCACTCTTATGCCTTCCCTCTGGTCCGACCACGGTACCGCGCAAAGCTGGGCGAAAGGTATTGCGCACTCGCACCGGAATGTTGCGATGAGCTATAGGAATGAGAGTTCGTGGGTGCAGCACTTTCGCTCCGAACCACGAGAGACGCGCTGCCTCAGCATAAGAGAGCTCTGTAAGTAAACGCGTATTCATGACCAGGCGCGGATCAGCCGTCAGCACACCGTCTACGTCGGTATAGATTGTCACCTCTACACAATCCAGGGCCGCTCCAATGACACTTGCCGAGTAGTCGGAACCATTGCGACCAAGGGTCGTCACGAAACCTTTCTGCGTGCGGCCAATGAAGCCCGCCGCAATTGGCACTACTTGTTGCTCGATCAAGGGAGAGATAATTGCCCGTACATTCTTTCGCGTTTCTTCTGGTAAAGGATCGGCTCCAGGCGCAACGCCATAGGACAACTGAGTCGTAGGAAGGGTAGGATGATCGGTAATAATAACTTCTTCGCGCATTGGAGCTGCTGATAATCCAATATCAGACGCTGACGCTGCTACAAGCATTATAGAGAGGCGTTCGCCCCAGGCAGCTATGGCTGCAGTGGCAAGAGGTACTGTATATGCTTCCTCATTCTGGATACCCCGAACTGTTGATGTTTCTACCGCCTGCCGTAAATTGGCAACGTCATGTTCTAGTGAGCTAAATGCGCTTTCAAGCTGTTTAAGTAATGTATTGCGTCCCTCAGCAGCATTGACAGCTTTCTCCGCCGCATCGAAATGCTTTTGTTTTAATGCCTTGAGTTCACGTTCATATGCTTCCAGTTCATTGGTACAAACAAAAGCAGCGATACGTAATAATTGATCGGTTACTTTAGCCATGGCTGAGACGACCACGACGGGAAAAGCTTCCGCGGGATCGTGATATGTGCGGGCAATAATCTGTGCTACCCGACGAATACGCTCCCCGTTGCCAACAGAAGTTCCTCCAAATTTTAATACTTGTACTTGTGATTTCATAAGTTCACCAAAAAACATGTTAGGAACACCAGGTCTTTCTCCTATGTATTCCGCTGTAGCGTTTCATAGGAGCGCTACGCCTCGCATGGTCTCGCGTCCCTATGAACACCACGTAAAAAAAATTCGGTTCGTTACACGTTTGCCGGCTCTCCAGCCTCAATAACTGATACCCTTAAGGCCTGGTCAAGGTCATCAAGCAGGTCTTCCACTGTTTCAAGGCCGACGGAGAGGCGCACGAAATCATCTGTAACGCCTGTCTCAATCTGCTCTTCAGGCGTCAACTGTGAATGTGTCGTGCTGGCAGGATGGATAATCAGAGACTTGGCGTCACCGACATTCGCCAGGTGTGAGAACAGCTCGACGTGGCGAATCAGTTGTTTCCCTGCTTCCAAGCCGCCCTTGATGCCAAAGCCGAGAATGGCGCCGTAGCCATTGGTGTGATATTTGGCCGCAATTTCGTGTTGCGGATGGCTAGCCAAACCTGGATAGCTTACCCAGTTAACAGCTGGATGATCCTCTAAGAACTCCGCGACGCGCAACGCGTTTTTGCTATGGCGCTCCATACGTAGTGGCAGCGTCTCCAGGCCCTGAAGGAATAGCCAGTCGTTAAAGGGTGCGCTGGCAGGACCAAGGTCGCGCAGCAGTTGTACACGCGCCTTGATGATATATGCCAGCGGGCCAAGCGCCTCAACGTAGCGCAAGCCATGATAGGAGGGATCAGGCTCGGTAAATGACGGGAAACGCCCGTTCGTCCAATCAAACTTTCCGCTATCGACGATGACACCGCCAATGGATGTGCCGTGCCCTCCGATGAATTTGGTGGCCGAGTGAATAACAACATCAGCTCCGTGCTTGAGCGGCTGTACCAGGTATGGTGTAGGCAATGTATTGTCGATGATCAATGGTACTCCGTACTCATGGACAATATCAGCAGTGGCGCGAATATCCAGGGTGTCAAGGCGTGGATTGCCAACAGTTTCAGCAAACACAGCTTTGGTTCGTTCATTGAACGCGGCCCTGAAGTTTTCAGGGTTTCGACTATCCACGAAGCGAACAGTGATCCCAAGCCTGGGGAGAGTATAGTGGAAGAGATTATATGTTCCACCATAAAGACTGGCAGAGGAGATGATTTCGTCGCCTGATTGGGCGACATTTAAGATCGCCAGAGTTTCAGCCGACTGGCCAGATGCCGTTGCTAAAGCGCCAACACCTCCCTCAAGAGCCGCAACGCGGCGCTCGAAGGCGTCCTGGGTGGGATTCATAATGCGCGTATAGATATTACCAAACTGTTTCAAGCCAAAGAGATTCGCGGCGTGCTCCGGGCTGTCAAAGACATATGAAGAGGTCTGATAGATGGGGAAAGCGCGGGCATTGGTCGCACTATCTGCTGTTTCCTGACCAGCATGAAGTGATAAGGTTTCAAATCCGTAACTGCGATTACTGTTGAGTGCCATACGTTTTGTTTACTCCTTCAAGTTTGTGTGAATTGGACACCATATTTCATGTCACTATATAGTGAGCGCATTGGTCATCTGCCCCCATTCCTTAAGAAAAGCATCATGACCGTGTGGTGAGTCGAGTTCCACGTAGATGGAATCTCCGCCAACTAACCTCACTTGATCGGCCAGCCAGCGGACATGCGCTGGCGGGAAAAGAAAATCGGAACGAATACCGATAAAAAGGGCTTTACTGCGTAAGCGATGCAGCGCAGCCTCCAGTGAAGGGTAGCCTTCACTAACGTCATACAAATCCATTGCACGGCTAATATACAGGTAACTGTTGGCATCGAAGCGTTTCACCAGAGATTCGCCTTGATAGTAGAGATAGTCCTCTACATCAAAACGCCTACCGAGATCAGCTGCACGACTTGGAGCGGGTACAGCCCTATTGCTGGCATGGCGCCTGGCGAAGCGCATCTCCATGCCTTCCTCACTCTGGTAAGTAATCATTGCCAGCATCCGGGCTACCGATAGGCCAGCCTCGGGTCCATGACCAGGATCGTAATTTCCCCTCTGCCAGAGCGGATCCACCATGATTGCCTGGCGCTCAACTTCGCTGAAGGCGATAGCCTGGGCAGTCAGAGCTGCTGTCGCTGCCACCACAATGACCTTCTGCACTAATTCGGGATAGGCAACGCCCCACTCCAGCGCCTGTTGTCCACCAATCGAGCCCCCGGCAACCATAGCTAATTGACGTACTCCCAGGTGTTCAATCAAAACCCGTTGCGCACGCACCATGTCACGAATGGTCACCAGAGGGAAACGCATACCATAAGGCTCCCCCGTTAAGGGATCTAGAGACGATGGCCCGGTACTGCCATAGCAACTCCCAACGACATTTGAGCAGATGACAAAGTAATGCGTGGTGTCAAAAGGCCGCCCTGGACCAATTAACGGGTTCCACCACGCTCGTTTTGGATCATCTGGATGTTGGACATCATGAGCATGTGAATTCCCAGTTAGCGCGTGAGTTATCAGGATGGCGTTATTTCCCTCGGCGTTGAGAGTTCCCCATGTTTCAAACGCCAGTGTAACGGGAGCAAGTTGTCCCCCACGTTCAAGCGGCAATGAATCGAAGGTATACGTGAACAATTGGTCTGCAGAAGCAAACTGTTTACTTCCTTCAACACGTTGTTCACTCTGTGTCACCATTACACCCTCCTTTCCTGAAATTAAGTACAAAAAAACCTCGTCCCTGGCAGGGGCGAGGAGCAAATAGTTTCGCGGTACCACCCTGATTTGCTGATACCTCACAGTATCAGCCTTGGTGAGTGTCGTTGAGCATATACGTTCTCCAACACTCTGGAATGTAACGGGTCCAACCGGCTCAGCCTACCTCCTCCTGGAAGTTCAACCTGCAACTCGGAGGTCATATTCAACGCTGGCTCGGCACTGACTTCTCATCATCGTCAATTCTCTGTAGCCGTCCATGGCGTTTACTCGTCCTCTTCAAAGTTATTGTTGTTAACTTGACTGGTAAAGTACACAATGTGCAGCCAATAAAAAACCCCTGGAATACAGGGGTAAGCTTCTTTGGCTATTCCCCTCATCTTGCGGATCGCTCCGCCGGAATTGGCACCCTTCCTGCAACTTTGCAGGGGGGTTGCCGGGCTTCATAGGGCCGTTTCCCTCAACCTCTCTTGATGAGAGCAGAAATCACTGCACATATTCAATTGTAATGGTGTTTCTTATTTGTAAGTAAGTATACCGAAGAACTTGAAGGAATGTCAAGAGAAAGGGTAAGGAATGTTTCAGGTGAATCTATGCTTAGGTAGAAAAGGCCAGTGGAATGCCCTAGATGAGAGCACCAACTGGCTTCGATATTCTTGTTGCGTCAGTCAGTTATTCAGGCCTTGAAAAATCTCTTCGCCACACGCATTGCAAGGGGATGATAGGCGCGCTCGTAACAGCCAACAAAACGTACTATTTCACCACCCCAGCCACGTTTGAAACGATAGACACCTGCCATAGCTTCTTCCTCTCGATCCGTTTCCGGAATACCCCAGAAATCGTATTGGAGTGCGCCCTGGCTTTTGGCCCAGCGTATAGCCTCCCACTGCAGCAAGTAATTAGGCATCAGGTTCCGGTATTCGTTGCTTGACGCGCCATAGAGATAGATAGCTTGTTTTGCCACCAGAGCCACAAAGATGCCGGCCAGAAGATGTCCATCAAACTCAGCTAAGAAAAGGCGAGCCTGCTGTCGCGGAACAAAAATATGCCAGGCTTTCAGGTAGTAGTCAAACGTATGTATACCAAACTGGTCACGAACGCTCGTCGCTTGCATCAGTGCATACCAGGTCTGTACGTCTTCAACCGTTTGTGCCGATCGTACGGTGACACCTTTACGCTCAGCCAGCCGTACATTATAGCGCCACTTCTCTTTCATCCCTGCCAATAAGGTTGTCTCATCTACCATGAGGTTAAGCACTATACTACGTACAGGTTGTACCGGGGGAGCAGGATACAATGCTAGAAGAGGAGTCAACTCCGCATATGTATCTTTGCTTGCGGGCGAAATAGCAGCTCCCGGAGTTGGCTCTATAATTGAGCTTACTGCTCTATTTGGCTCCATACGTAACGCCAGGGCGCCTCTTGCGTGCAAATAGGCGTTCAGTTGTGTGAAGAATGCCCGGCACAGCATTGGATCTGACCAATCGATTACCGGTCCCTTTGGAATATAGGCTAGAGAACCTGCCCACGAAGGGAGTGCGGGAGCTGTACGACGCAAGACCTGAGCCGCCGCAACCACCTGCTGTTGCTCTTCATCCCAGAGGAAAAGCCGAAAGGGATACCAACCAGTACTGGCTTTGAGTTCTCCCCATCCCCAACTTTGCAGGAAATGCCCACCAGGGTGCCCGTCGATAAACTGATCCCACTTCCGCCACTCGTGGGCAGGTACATTTCGCAAGATATAGCGATTATGTGACATAGTAATAAACTCCCGCAACAAGATCTATTGGAGTGATCATTAGTGTTTCTGTGCCCCTTCTTCTCCGTGGTGCTATAATACCACTTGAAGGGTTGTATAACCCGGTAATATTACTGTAACTTATAATACAAGAACAAATACATTATTGGCCAAATTGACCAGTAGGAGGCACGTGGTGAATATTGTGATCCTTGGATGTGGCCGTGTTGGCTCAACACTGGCAACTATGTTGGATCGTGCAGGCCATACAGTCTCGATTATTGATTTTAGCAGTGAAGCTTTTCGTCGCCTGGAACCCGATTTTGGTGGCACAACCATTGTGGGCAATGGCGTGGATGAAGAAATACTTATTCGCGCAGGTATCAAAGAGGCAGACGCCTTTGCCGCTGTCACCAATGGTGATAACCGGAATATCATGTCCAGTCAAATCGCGAAAGAGATCTTCAATGTCAAAAAGGTTGTTTGCCGCATCTACGATCCAATACGAGAAAGCACTTATCATGAACTTGGTCTTGAAACAATCAGCCCTACAATAGTTGGGGCACAATTGATTTTTGAAGCCCTCTTTAGCGACAAGCAGGAAAAACAAACAGATAAAGGTTAGAGGGGCAACGAGGCAAGGAGAGAAGAAGCATGTATATAATTGTCGGTGGTGGTGGCGACGTCGGCTACTATCTCACCAAAAGTTTGTTAAGCCAGGGTCACGAAGTTCTCTTACTGGAAAAAGGTGCAATTCGCTACCAGGCGCTGTCCGAGGAGCTCGGGCAGTCAGTTGTGCGCGGCGATGCCTGCGAAGCGCGCACAATGGAAGAGGTTGGAGTAAGTCGGGCCGACGTTGTGATTGCTGTTACGGGCGAGGACGACGATAACCTGGTTATTTGCCAGATGGCAAAGAAACGCTTCAAAGTTGCACGCACCATAGCCCGGCTCAATAATCCTAAAAATGAACTGCTTTTTCAAAAGTTAGGTATCGATATCACCGTCAGCCCAACAAGATCCATCCTCTCACTCATCGAAGCAGAGTTGCCTGGTTCTTCTTTTGTGACGCTTATGAGGCTCAGGAGAGCGGGGTTAGGCATTATAGAGGTGCGCGTCCCGCCTGACTCACCAATTGTAGGGAAGACGTTGAACGCGATCAAGCTCCCGCGTAGTGGTAATATTGCTTTGATTATTCGGGATAATGAATACATCGTACCCACAGCTGAAACAAAGATTTTTGCCAATGACGAAGTCTATGCGCTAGTCAATCGCGAAGGTGAAGAGGCGCTGCGCGATGCGTTAGGTGCAACTCGCTAACAACAAAAAAAGAGACTGATTTGTCACTCGTGAGGAGCAGCAAATCAGTCTCTTTCTATTGGTCCTCTATTTCCTGGTTCTGATCCTCCGTGGTAGGGGCATCTGGTACTGGCCGTAACAGGTTGATATGCTCCCGCGATAACGGGTTCCCCTTCACTATAGGAGTTGTTACCTTCTGATCGCCAGCCTCAATTTCATGTATATCTACTGCGGCATGGTCAACTGGCTTAGCATTTACCTTCTTCCGCCTGTGCATGAGAACGCCTGGTGGTCGAATAACCAGGGGTTTACGTTTACTATGTTCGAGCATCTGGTCTGCGGTCTTGCCCCTGGCTGAATTATAAAGGCTGACGATGACGACCCAGGCAGCTGCCACTATCGGTGTTGCTATTAAAGCGCCGAAAGGGCCAATCAACTGGACGCCGATAATCAAGCAAAGAATTGCGGCAATGGGGTGAAGACCAACCGCGTGCCCTACGATACGAGGGCCCAGGACATTACTTTCAAGCAACTGTACGATAACAAAGTATATGATAATGAAGAAAGTGCGTGGAAACGGGTTGGGCAGCAGCAGCGATATAAGTACAGCAGGTATAGTGGCCAGCGTCGGACCAACCATTGGGATCGTTTCGAAGAGAAAAGCTAAAAAGGCGATAATGATCGCGTAACCACTTAATCCCAGGAAATAACATCCCACGCCAGCCAGGACGCCTATTATTGCCGCCAGCGTAAGCTGCCCACGGATATAATTGCCGACCACGCGATTGAGGGCATCTTCAAACACGTCAACTGTTTTCTGATGATTTTCTGGTACAATACTTTTCAGGTTATTACGGATATTTTTCCCATCAAGCGTAAAGTAGAAGCTCAGGACAAGTATTAACAGGATATCGATGAAAGCATTGGTCATAATAAAAGCGATATTCACCACGTTAGCCGCAGCGGCCTGTGCAAAGCCTACTAATTGTCCTCTGATCTGGCTAATCGCATCATCAATGTTCGCCTGCGGAATCCCTCTCTTCACCAGAAAGTCATCCAGATAATTGACTTGAGCCGGCAACGCGCCAAAAAATCTGGTGACGATATCCCGGAAGCTAAACACCTGTTGAATAAAAGAGTAGGCAAGCGCAGAGAAAAGAAGAAAAAGTCCTGCCAGAACAATGATATACATCAAGACCGTTGCGAAAACGCGAGGTATTTTATTTCTTTCCAGTAAGTCTACTCCTGGCGTGATCAAGAACGCCACCGCCATGGAGAGCAAAAGCAAGAGGATAGCATGAAAAAACAGTCCCAGCAAAAGACTCCAGACAAACCACCCTATAATTCCAATACAGACAATACAGAGGAGAATGTCGCGCCTTCGCTGCCATTTCGCCTGATCCATACCATTTGTTCCTTTGTTTCATATACCTGAATTAGGACTATATTGCTATTGTGACAGGTTTCTGTAAAAGGTACAAGATACTTTATACTATCAATTCTACCTAATTTTTCCGGCGTCGTCCTGATTGTGACTTTCACCTGCAACTTTTTTTGCCCTTGCAGCGTTTTTTAATCAGAGGATATTCGGGGGAGTATCCTTAAAACTCGTCACCCCCCAAAATATAGCGATAGTAGCTCAGTGTAACTGAAGTTATTATTGTGAATTACAATCGTCTTGTAAAATACAAGGATATATCCCATTTGTCCTTTATATACGAATGGAACTTGAAAGAGGACTCACCCATGGATGTTCCTACCACACTGACAATAACCCAGGCAATTTTGGATTGGACACTACTAGGGTTTCTATTGGCATGGATGGTCACTTTCGCTGTGTTAGCTCTACGGGCAACTCCGATGAATACAATGAAATCAGAAGAGTTACCTACCCCAGCTCGCTCTTTTCCTATCGCAGCTGCGCCAACGTCGCTGCATGTGATTGCCGCGCAAAGCACACAGCCTATACCGGTACAGGTTGGACAAGTGAGACACGACACCTCTGGAGAAATGAACCCGGTTCAAATAGCTTGAGTTATGAAATCAGAAAGAGGGCCACAAGAGACTTACGCCTTCTTGTGGCCCTCTTTCTTGTTGAGTATTAAATTTGTACATTTTCACCGGGACGTACCGGGCGGAACTGTCCACTATCATTGATAAAGACGAAATGGCTGTCCTGTACGTTCACAACCATATCCAGTTTCCCATCTCCATTGACGTCCTTAAAAGTTAGCGTAACCACTGCCAATTCCTGTCCAGGGCCAACCAGCGTCGGTCCTGTATAAATCTTCGCTCTTGAGGAATCCCCGCCAGGTAATTCAATGATCTCTATATGGCGCTGTAAGTTTATCGCTATAAAATGGCTTGGATTAGTCGCTGAGTCGTTATGACCTACAACCATATCTACCTGGAAGGTGCGTGGTCGACCATAATGCCAATCATCTTGCGTCACCTGCCACCAGTTTGCTACCATTGTCAACAACACCCATCCAACCAGCATCGTAAACATTGCCATGCCCAGGATCACAGTCCAATGAAAACGAGGCCTGAAGGTTGTTCCAATTAATTGATCTGTGTTCCGGATGGCAATTTCATCCGTCCCCGTGTCCGCTTCACGCTTCCCCGAGCCGTGTACTACAGGTATACCCGTCTGTGTTGCGCTGCGACGAGGAGGAATGGTCGACCTGTTACTTGCTCGATAGTTTCGCTGGCTCCCCAACCCTTGTACATCAGCCGGTGCACGACCAACTTCCGCTCTTACATCGGCCAGTCGTTGATAATGAAGAGCGCTACTAGGAATACGGACAGGCTCGGCATCATCAAAATCATCTTCATCATACGCTGGTGCAGTATTTACTCGTGCTCTCTGTGCCACTTCATTACCGTCCTCTCGTCTTTTACGGTATCGCAAGGTCTTAGATATTTTGTTCTAATTACTAGCTACGACGAGTATACACTTATGCACGACAATATGCAAGCTTTTTTGGAACAAATTTGCTATATCTCTCATGCCAATTTCAGAGTTGTACTCATGCGTTAATTTTCCTTAAAAATTGACAATTTGCACATATTCTTTTAGAATGCGCCACATACAAATTCATCAAGTGTGCTGGGGAGGTCCTTTATGGAAACAGGGCTTACGTGGCAGAGTTATCCACCTGAAAAGCTGTTAGTTGAGCGATTTCATATTTCCACGGGATTTCATCCTGGTCAGCGCGATATCATAGAGCAACTTGTTCATGGTAAGCGTATTCTCGCAATTCAACGGACAGCCTGGGGCAAGTCCCTCTGTTACCAGATAGCAAGCCTCTATTATCCACACCTCACCATCGTCTTCTCTCCCCTCAAAGCGCTTATGAGAGATCAATGCCAGCGATGTAACACTATTTATGCCATACCTTCCGCAATCGTCAGTTCAGACTTTAGCGAAGAAGAGAACCAGGCGACAATGGAACAGGTAGTTGCAGGTAACTTCAAATTGCTTTTTATTGCCCCTGAACGCCTGGATAATGCAGGTTGGCAGAAATATGTTATACGTATGCGTATCAGCATGATCGTAATTGACGAGGCCCATTGTATTTCAACGTGGGGCCATGATTTTCGCCCTCACTACCGGCGTATTGTTCGACTATTGAGTGCTCTTCCTAAAAATGTTCCGATCCTCGCTTTGACCGCAACTGCCAATAAACGCGTGGAGCAAGATGTTCTCCAACAGATAGGCGAGGTTACGCAGGTCGTACGCGGTACGATGCAACGGCCCAATCTGCACTTGAATGTTGAAACGTTAATAGGTGACCAGGAGAAGCTAAGCTATCTGGCTGAGATATTGCCCTACTACCCTGGAACAGGGATAATCTATACTGCTACAAAAAGCAGTGCCGAAATGCTAGCAACGTTTTTAATTCAGCGGGGAATCAATGCTGATTACTATCATGCAGGTCGAGAAGATACCGTGCGGCAGGATATTGAACAGAAATTGATGAGCAACCAATACAAAGTAGTATGCTCGACCAACGCCCTCGGCATGGGTATCGACAAGCCGGATGTTCGTTTTGTTATTCATTATCATATCCCTGCATCTCCTATCCACTATTACCAGGAGATGGGCCGGGCTGGACGGGATCGGAAAGTCTCCTGGTGCATTCTCCTCTACGATCCCACGGATGTAACTATTCAAGAATACTTTATTCGTAACACAAGGCCAGAAGGAAAGTATTATGATGTGGTCCTGTCGTTATTACGCATGAATGTTCAAGGTTTACGTGAGAGTAACCTGATGCTAACAACCGGCCTATCACAAAAGGCCACACGCACTATTCTGGCCGATTTAGAAGAACAGCGCTTCATCGAACACAACCCGAAAAGTCGCACGTATACTGCTATAAGCCGTTTGGGACAGATAGACTTTTCCGCCTACGATGAAGTGCGACTGCAAAAATTGCAAGAATTGAGCAACATACAAAATTATGTTCGGTGCGACGCCTGCTATATGGAATATCTAACCACTTATCTTGGAGATGAACCTGGAACCCATTGCAGACAATGTGGAAGATGCCGGAAAACAAACTTTCCACCTGTGACACCCTCGCGAAGAATACAAGCAGCAGTGGCATATTTTCTGGAAGAAGGTTTCCTGCCATGTATCGAAAAACGTCCAGAGCATGAAGCTGGTTGGTCACTTTCATTTCATGGTAATAGTCGTACTGGCCGCTTGGTGCGCGCAAGCAAATATGAAAATGCCGGACCATTTGCCCCAAACCTTGTTAATCGGGTCGTTAAATTGGTACGGACCCGCTATCCAACAGATACCATCAATGGTATAGTAAGCGTGCCACCGACGAAAAGCGGGCTATTAGTCGAGACGTTTGCTCGACAAGTTGCCGTACAGTTGGGTATAGAATATCTATCTGTAATTGAAAAAGTACGGCCAACACAGGAGCAAAAATATTTGACAAACTGGCGGCAAAAGGTCGACAACGTCAAAGGAGCGTTCTGTGCCAGTTCTCCTGAGATTGCTGGACGTACATTATTGCTTATCGATGACATCTATGATTCGGGTTATATGTTACGTGAAGTAGCTCAAGCATTGAAGCAAGCAGGTGCAAATTCAGTATTTCCACTGACCATTACCCGAACTGCCCATTCAGATGACCAATAGGAGGCTACTATGAGCGAAGATTTACAAGAACAATCCTGCTGGCTTCTGTTGGCGTTTGAAAGCGGGCTATCTACTCGCATCATCAACGACATTCTCGTTGTCTGGTGTAAACAACTTGGCAGAACATTGCAAGAGTTCTTTGCGACCAGTAAAGAGGAATGGATCGCTACATGCCATCTCAAGACAGAAATCATTCAGAAACTTGAACAGGCGAAAGAGAAACTGGTTGGACAAGCATTTCTGGTAGAGAAGTTGTCCCACGAGCATATTCATTTGCTCACTGTTCTTGACGAAAACTATCCCAGGCTACTCAAATCAGCCCTCAACCGTAATCAACTACCCCCTGTACTCTGCTATGCAGGCGATTTGCAAATCCTTGAACGCCAAACTATTGGCATTATTGGCTCACGTAATGCCGGGGAATCAAGCCTCGCATTTACTCGAGAGATAGCACAATTTTTGGCAGAAAAGGGTGCTAATATTATCAGTGGCAACGCTCGTGGCGTTGATCGGGCTGCCTTTGAGGGCGCTACCAGTACTGATAATGGCCATACTACTGTTGTACTGCCGCACGGCATCCGTAAACTTAGTGGCGTCCAGATGCGAAACCTCGTCCCCAAAATTGAAGCGGGAAATGTCTTTTTGATGAGCCAGTTTCACCCCGATGCTCCATGGGTGGTAAGTCGCGCTATGGAACGCAATAAAGTTGTTACCGGCCTGGCCCAGGTAGTGATCGTTGCCGAAGCGGATATCAAGGGTGGCACATGGGAAGGTGCAAATGGCGCATTGAAGCAGGGGCGGCCGCTCTATGTGCGCCAAACAGTATCCTCTCCATTACTTGCTGGTAATGATGCTCTCATCGATCTAGGAGGACTTCCTCTTCCCTGGCCTACAGAACATATCGCCGAATTATCCGTCTCACTCTTCATCGAAAGTGCCATGTTACAACAAAAACAGAGCGAAAAGCCCGAACGTTCAGAGCAACTTTCGCTATTTACATCATCCAGCCAGTAGTGAACAGACCATGACTACGATTGACCTGCGGGGCCGTGATCTTACCATCACACCTCCCGCTGAATTGTTAGAACTTCCAACGCCCGCACTACTGGACAGCCTCTTTGGTCCATACCTCCCCAAAGATCTCAGGGCGAAAATGGGGAGAGATAAACGCTTTCATTTTGTGCGCACGCAACCGATCCATTTCAGTGCGGTGAAACAGGCGCTGCGGCAACAACAGACACCCTTTACAGTAGTTTTTGAGGAGCGTCCCACCCTACCCTTCTCGACAGCACTGGCTATCGAACCACGACCATACCAGGAGGATGCCCTGACCGCGTGGTTAGCGCAGGGCAGTGCAGGTGTTGTAGTACTGCCAACAGGTGCCGGTAAAACGTTTGTGGCAGCAATGGCTGTCGTCGAGACGGGTCTGTGGACACTGGCGGTAGTCCCCACGATCGATCTCTTGCAGCAGTGGCGTACGGCACTTGCCACTGCCCTTTCTCTCAACATTGACGACATCGGCACATTTGGCGGGGGAGAGAAAGAGTTGAAGCCAATTACCATTATTACCTACGATTCTGCAGCGCTCTACCCCCGCGAACTATCGCGCTTCGGCCTGCTCATCTTCGATGAATGTCACCACTTGCCCGCACCAACCTATCGCCTCATCGCCGAGAGCGCCTTCACACCTTTGCGCCTGGGACTTAGCGCCACACCAGAACGCAGCGACATGGCTCATGTCGAACTGGATGAATTGATAGGGCCGGAGGTGTACCGGCGCTCACCCGCCGAATTGACAGAGGGTCGTTACCTCGCGCAATACCAGGAAAAGATTATCGATATTGCCTTATCGGGCGAGGATGAGATACGTTATGCCGAACAAAGGCGCATCTACAGTTCATTTTTACGCCGCCGCCGTATTGTCATTCGTTCACCCGAGGACTTCCAGCAAAAGTTGATCTTCCTCAGCGCGCGAGACCCTGAAGCGCGTACCGCTATGCTGGCGTGGCGCGAGGCCCGCCAAATCGCCATGAATGCGCCCGCCAAGTATAGCGAAATCGAGCGCTTATTGCATAAGCACGCAGCTGACCAGGTGCTGCTCTTCTCTGAATACAATCCTGTCGTCGATCAAATCAGCCGGCGTTTCTGCCTGCCAAGCATCACCTATAAAACCCCAACCGAGGAACGCCGCACCATCCTGGACAGGTTCCGCACAGGACAATATACAAAACTGGTGACCGGGCGCGTTCTGAACGAAGGAGTCGATGTGCCTGATTGCCGCGTAGCCATTATCGTGAGCGGCAATAGCACTAAGCGCGAATATATCCAGCGCCTGGGTCGCATCTTACGCCCCAAAGAGGGTGAAGCTTTGCTCTACGAGCTGGTTACTACCGGGACTACTGAAGAAGAGATGGCCAAACGCAGGAAAGAATGACAACGGCAACGCGACTCACTGCGAGCCAGCCTCTCTAATCTTTAGCCCTTCGACAATATATGTATTGCTCTTCCCAGCGCATTCTCAGCACTCTCTAGCAGCACTTCGCTGAGGCTGGGATGAGCATAAAGAATCTCAGCGAGGTCGGTCAGCGTCGCGCCCATCTCGATAGCGAGCGCTGCCTGCCCTATTAAATCACCGGCGCGTGGACCTGCTATGGTAGCCCCGAGCAATACCCCGTCATCAGCATTTGCCACTATCAGCGCGACCCCATTATCTTTACCAAGGGTCAAAGCGCGTCCATTGGCGGCTAGAGGAAAACGACCTGTAACGACGGGATAGCCAGCCTGTGTTGCCTCATCCGCCGCATACCCAACCATGGCTATCTCTGGTGCCGTGTGGACTACAAGCGGCGTCACCAGTGGCGCGAACTGTACCCGTTGACCAGAGAGCACCTCGGCAGCCACTTTTCCCTGTTTCATGGCAACGCTGGCAAGGGCACGACCACCTGTGCAATCACCTACCGCCAGAATATGTGGTACAGAGCTCTGCTGCATAGCATTGACAGCGATGCCGCCATTGCTCGAGGCGTTCACACCTACCACATCCAGGTGTAATCCAGCCGTATGGGGAGAGACGCCCTGTGAGATGACTACAGGCCGATCTGTCACGTTTTCAATAGCCGTCTTCGTCGCTGTCTGAATCCCCAACTTGCGCAATCCTGACTGGACCAACCGTAACGCGGTAGGATCGCATCCAGCCAGGATCTGCTCGCCCGGTGAATATAGTTTAACCTTGACACCGAGCCGCCCAAAGAGTGTTGCCAGTTCCAGGGCGATATAGTCATCTCCCAGGATATTGAGCGTATTCGGCAATTCCGGCAGCTGCAAGGCTTGCTCTGGGGTTAATACACGTTCGCTGTCATATGGCAGTTGGGGATGGCCAGCAGCGTCAGCACCGACCGCGAGGATACAGTGATCAAATTTGAAACGGTGGGAACCGTGTTCGCCTTCGACACGCACTTCCTGGGCGTTCATGAACCAGCCTGTACCATATACGTAATCGATATGGTTACCGGCCACCAGGCGCCGTACACCATCTGTTAAGCGATCAACAACGCTCTGTTTCCACGCCTGCATCCTGGGCCAGTCAAATGAGACAGTTTCAGCCGCGATACCCATCGCCGCCAGTTCTTCCTGTTGGGTGTCATAATAGCGCTCAGTTGAAGAAAGCAGCGCTTTGAGTGGAATACAGCCTCGATTAAGGCAGGTTCCACCAGGAGGTCCCTGGTCAACCAATGTAACATGATGACCGAGTTGAGCAGCGCGAATTGCTGCTACATAGCCTCCAGGGCCTGCTCCAAGCACGAGCACATCAACAGCGGTGGTTACATCTCCTACTACCATAGTAATTCTTCACCTGCTTCCTACACCATATCCAGCATCAATTGCTGCGGATTCTCCACCAGCTCTTTGAAACGTCCCAGAAATTTGCCGGACATGGCGCCATCGATGAGCCTGTGGTCAAATGAAAGCGCCAGCGGCATCACCGGACGTACAATGACTGCTCCCTGCCGCGCAATCGCCTTTTCCTGTATTCTGCCGACAGCGAGGATCGCTGCTTCAGGATAATTGATAATTGGGGTGCCGCTGCCGCCGCCAAAACTCCCGACGTTATTCAGCGTAAAGGTGCTGCCACTGACCTCAGGAAGAGCAAGCGTGCGTTTCTGTGCGCCTTCGATCAACTTCTCAAGCTTTGCGGCAACCTCCATCAAGGTGAGGCGATCAGCGTTGCGCATTACGGGCACCAGCAGACCCTCTGGCGAGTCGGTAGCCACTCCGATATGGTAGGAGCGTTTGTACACAATCTCGCGCTTCTCTTCATCAAGGCTAGCATTAAAGATGGGAAACTCTTTGAGCAGCGGTATGAGCAGTTTGATCAACAGCGGCATATAGGTCAGGCGTACTCCACGCTGCTCAGCAATGGGTTTCAACGCCTGGCGCAATGCTATCAACGCGCCGCCGTCGATCTCGTCAAAGGCGGTCGCATGAGGAATGGAGCGCCAGGAGCGCTCCATATGTTCCGCGACACGCTTACGCAACCCGGTCAGGGGTTGACGCTGATCTTCAGTGCCGGCCTGATCAACTTTCTTTTCGATGGGTGGTGTAGAGGGAGCAAGCTGTTCTTCTTTTGTGGCGATTGTGCTTGCAACCTCGGTAGTGGAAGCGCCATTCTGCGCACCCGAAGTCGCACTCCCGGCGCGTTCGGCATAAGCCCGTACATCTTCAAGCGAAACTCGCCCACTTGCGCTTGACGGCGTGACCTGCTCAAGGTCTACGCCTAATTCAAAGGCGAGTTTTCGTACCGCGGGCGCTGCCTGTACTCGCGGGCGCGCTGCAACTGAAGGTGCGCTTTGTGAGGATAAAGTTGCTGCAGAAGACATATTTGTTGGAGCCGAGGAGGTGGCGGCAGCGGGTGTTTCGCTACTTTTTGGCGTGCCATCGCCACTGCTGGCGGCAGAAGTCTCAAAGACGACCAGTACGTCGCCTACCTTGGCGGTTTGCCCATCCTTCACACGAATCTCGCTGACTCGTCCAGTAACGGGAGACGGGAGTTCGACGACGGCCTTATCCGTTTCCACTTTGGCGATAGCCTGATCGAGTTTAGCAGTATCACCGACGTCAATGAGCCATTGGACTATTTCCGCTTCATGCATCCCTTCGCCCAGGTCGGCCAACTTAAATTCGTACGTCATGCTCTATCTCCAGAAACCCTAATTCTTCCAGTTGTTGTCCTGGCTCTGTATTATTACGCTGGCTCCATCACCTGTCGCAACGCTGTCAATACCTTGGCTGTATTCGGCAAATAATAGTCCTCCAAGCCAGGCACAGGATAAGGAGTGTCATAACTCGTGACCCGTCCAACCGGCTTTAAAAGCGAATACAAGCACCGTTCATTAATGATCGCTGTTATTTCAGCGCCAACACCGCCCGCTCGAGGAGCCTCGTGGACAACTACAGCGCGGCCGGTTTTCTCGACAGAGGCGACTATAGCCTCTTCATCGAGCGGCCAGACCGTGCGCAGATCGATGACCTCAACGCTGATGCCATGCTCTTTTTGCGCCTGTTTCGCCGCCTCCACGGCGATGGGTACCATCGCGCCATAAGCAAAAAGGCTCACATCCTTTCCCTCCTGCACCGTCTTTGCCTTGCAGAGAGGAACGGTATAATATTCTTCCGGCGTCTCCAGGCGGAATGAGCGGTAGAGTTTGATATTCTCCAGGAACAGCACGGGATCAGGATCGGCAACAGCCGAGGCCAGTAGACCTTTGGCATCATAGGGGTTCGAGGGAATGACCACCTTGAGGCCAGGGGTCTGCATGAACACGCCTTCAAGGCTGTCCGAGTGCAATTCCGGCGTGCGCACGCCACCACCGTAGGGCGCGCGTACCACCATGGGACAGGTATAGGCTCCCGCGCTGCGGAAACGCATGCGCGCGGCCTGTGACGCCAGCTGATTCATGCACACAAAAAGGAAGCCCGCGAACTGTATCTCGGCAATCGGCCGCAGCCCATAGACAGACATGCCCACCGCGCTGCCAATGATGGCCGACTCGGAGAGCGGCGTATCGAAGACACGCTGCTCTCCGAACTTCTCCTGCAGGTGCTCAGTCACCCGGAAGACTCCCCCATTGACACCTATATCCTGCCCAAATACCACAACGCGCTTGTCTCGCTCCAACTCAAGGGTGAGCGAGTGATTCAGGGCCTCGATCATCGTCATTAACATAAATGTTTATTCTCCCTGCCCTGGTTCTACATAGCGCAGCAGGTCAGCACGCTGCTCTTGCAATCGCGGGGTCAGCGAGGCCGAGGTATAGTCAAAGAAGCTGTCAGGGGCCATTGGTGGCATCGCCTCTGCTACACGTACCGCTTCGTTGATCTCCTCTTCGACTGCTGCAATGAGCTGCCGGTCATGTTCTTCATCGAGCATGTCGCGGCTCACCAGGAAGCGCTTGAAGCGCGTGAGCGGGTCTTTCGCTCGCCATGCCTCTACCTCCTCTGGGCTGCGATAGCGCGTGGGGTCATCGGCAGTCGTATGCGCCCCGATGCGATAAGTGAGCGTCTCCACAAGCGTGGGTCCCTGACCGGCACGCGCACGCTCGACGGCCTGCTGCATCACAGTGTAGACCGCGAGAATATCATTACCATCAACCAGGACAGACGGGACACCGAAACCGGCCCCGCGAGCGGCGAGGGTAGGTGCAGCGCTCTGTTTATGACGGGGAACGCTGATAGCCCAGCCATTATTTTGTACTACCAGCACCACAGGCGCTTGAAAGACGCCCGCGAAATTCAAGGCTTCGTTGAAATCTCCCTCGGACGTTGCTCCATCGCCACATACACCAACGGCGACTGCCTTATCGCCCGATATTTTCGCCGCCATGGCCAGGCCAACAGCGTGAAGCATCTGTGTGCCAATCACGATTTGAATGGGAAGGCAATGGTTCTCACCAGGATAGTGCTCAGGAGTAAAACCGCGAAATGCGTAGATGAGCGTGGGCAGAGGAAGCCCCTTGACCATCAAGGAGACGAGTTCGCGGTACGACGTGGTCAGCCAGTCTTGCGGCTGCAGTGGAGCGGCCAATCCTACAGCGGTCGCCTCCTGGCCTGCTAACGAACCAAAAGTAGTAGCACGGCCTTGTCGCTGCAAGGAGATTATTTTATTTGAGAACGCTCGTCCAAGCTGCATGTAACGGTAGAGCGACAGTAAGCGCTCCGCGCTAAGGTCCGGCATCTCCCCTACCAACTTTCCCTCTACATCGAGTATTTGATAGGGGACCATTCCAGGATCAATCTGTTGTATCGCCACTTCACGCTCCTTCATTATCAATGCTTATCAGGAAAAATCGATGCTGGCACCTTTGTCGGATGCCAACCTTTTTCATGCCTGGCCGGCAAAAATCCAGGGAGCTTCTTGTTTGCGGCGAGTTTCATAGGCGCTGATTTCGTCGCCATGAGACAGCGTCCAACCAATATTGTCCAACCCCTGTAACAGGGCATTTTTCCTGAAATTGTCGATCTCAAAGTGTAATACCCGCCCATTGGGGGTCGTCACCGTCTGTGCCGCGAGATCAACGGTGAGGGTATAACCTTCAGTCGCCTCAACCTCCGCGAATAGTTCGCGCACAATCGCCTCATCGAGGGTCACAGGCAGAATGCTGTTATTAAAGCAGTTGTTATAGAAGATGTCGGCAAAGCTAGGGGCTATGATGCAGCGAAAGCCATATTGCCGGATGGACCAGGGCGCGTGTTCGCGCGAAGAGCCACAACCAAAATTATCGCCCGCCAACAAAATACTTCCGCCCTGGTAACGCGGCTGATTGAGCACAAAATCAGGGTTAGGGCTCTGGCCGGCGGTATCGAGGTAGCGCCAGTTAGCGAAGAGTACCGGTCCGAAGCCAGTACGGCGAATCGTTTTGAGAAAGCGGGCCGGTGTGATCTCATCCGTGTTGACATTGACACGATCAAGAGGCACAACCAGGCCAGTTAATGTTGTAAATGCTTCCAAAGTTTACTCTCCTTTGAACCTTGCCTAAACATCCCGAATATCTACGAAGTGGCCGGCAACAGCGGCCGCCGCTGCCATTGCAGGACTGACCAGATGGGTGCGTCCACCACGTCCCTGGCGGCCCTCGAAATTACGATTGCTCGTCGAGGCGCAGCGCTCGCCCTCTTTCAGGGAATCGCCATTCATGGCGATACACATGCTACAGCCCGCCTCGCGCCATTCGAAGCCAGCCTCACGGAAAATGTCGGCAATGCCCTCTTCTTCCGCCATACGCCGCACTCGCATCGAACCTGGAACAACCATCGCTCGCACTTTGGGCGCAACATGCTTGCCCTTTACATACTGAGCTGCCATGCGCAGATCTTCCAGGCGAGAATTGGTACAGGAGCCAATGAAGACCGTATCCAGGGGAATCTCCGTGATCTTCTGACCTGGCTGCAGGCCCATATACTTTAATGCGCGCTCGTATGCCTGCCGTTTTGATAGGTCGCCCTGAGTGGCGGGATCAGGCACGGAATCGGTGACATTGGCAACCATCCCCGGGTTAATGCCCCAGGTTACCTGAGGTCCCAGGCCATCAGCATTTATCTCATGGACGGCATCGAATTGAGCATCAGGATCGCTTGCTAATTGCCGCCATGATGCTACCGCCTGCTCGAACATTTCGCCTTTAGGAGCATAGGGGCGTCCCTTGATATAGGCAAAGGTGGTCTCGTCGGGAGCAACCATCCCTGCGCGAGCGCCAGCCTCAATTGCCATATTACAGATGGTCATTCGTCCCTCCATCGAGAGGCCGCGGATGGTAGAACCACTGAACTCGATAACGTGGCCTGTGCCGATGCCGGTGCCAAACTTTCCGATGATAGCAAGAGCAAGGTCTTTTGCGGTAACCCCTGGAGCAAGCGTGCCCTCAACACGAATATTCATTGTCTTGGGGCGCTGCTGTAAGAGGCACTGGGTCGCCAGCACATGCTCGATCTCGCTGGTACCAATGCCAAAGGCCAGCGCTCCCATGGCGCCATGTGTAGAGGTGTGCGAGTCGCCGCAGACAAGTGTCATTCCTGGCAGGGTAATGCCCTGTTCCGGCCCGATTATATGCACGATTCCCTGGCGAGCATCATTCATATCGAAGAGGGTCAATCCGAAATCCCTGGCATTCTGCTCCATTGTGGTGATGCACAGCTCGCTCTCCCGGTCGACAACATCGAGCATCTTGCGGCCCGCCACCGTCGGCACATTGTGGTCAAGCACCGCGATAGTAGCATCAGGGCGGCGCACTGGAATACCGGCGGAGCGCAAGCCCGCAAACGCCTGCGGCGAGGTGGCCTCGTGCACCAGGTGGCGATCGATATAGAGCACGGTAGATTCGCCTGGCACCTCACGTACGACGTGAGCATCCCAGATTTTTTCAAACATGGTTTTTGGCATACTGCCTTTTTCCTTCATTTTACGAGTCCTTCTAGAGTTTTTTAATACTCTTCATTGAGCCTGTTACCTCATATTATCTCACATTTTTGTTCATATATGTGCATACCAGTTCAACGTCACGCACCGGTCAAACTGTCAAATTGAGACTGCAAAATCAAGGTTAGAAGCACGTTTAAGCTAACCGTAAAAGCTACTTTTGTGACAGATTATAGGTTACGGTTTCAGTGTAGATCAATTGAGTACGAGCAGTATAAAGGCGCTAATTAGCTGCAAATGGCAAGCCATTTAGGGCAGATTATCCTGGCTACTACATACAATGTCCACATGATACTAAAACTCTGAAAATCGATATCTGCTAAGGTTTTTTTCAAGCACAGAGGGGGTGTTGCGTCTCTTCTCTTTCCGTTTTATACTAAAGTACATTGCGGCGCGAGAGGTTTGACTTCTAGGAGGAAGGTATGCCCAGATCGCCTGAACAGCGAAACACGATATCGCCAAGCTGGTGGATCCGTCTCTGTCAGTGGCTCTGGGGCCGACGGAAGTTCGTCTGGAGCGTATTGATCGTGGGCATCATCGTTGGTGTCAGCGTAAACTGGCTTACATCGTCGACTTCGATTTTCACAGGAACTCCACTGGGAACTATCCTGCTCTGGATTCGTGACCACCTTCTATTTGTTAGTTTTATCGGGGTATGCTTACTTTTCCTCACCCTTCTCGTTGGTGCTGTCACCCATCTAGTCGATGCCTCCACTCGCGCTGGCACGGTCCCTAATCCACAGAATCTGAGTGCCTTGATCCGCTTGTTGCGCAATGAGTATCGCAGACAAATGACCGAGTCGTTGCAGGGAGTCACAATGATGGCATTGGCGTTGCTGCAACGAACAGATGCGGTTCTCTCCTCGGTCTCACTGGTCTCCTGGCGCATGGATACACCCAGCGAGGCTTCCCTTCTTGCTCCTGCTTCGATTGTTCAAGCGTATGATGATGCCGGTTCTGGTCTACTCATCCTCGGGGCTCCTGGAGCTGGGAAAAGTACCCTTTTGCGAGAATTGGCAAGCGAACTCATCATCCGAACTGAGCAGGATACTGCACAACCTATCCCGGTGATCGTGAACCTCTCCTCGTGGGCCGTCAAAAAACCTCCATTGACGACCTGGCTAGTAGATCAATTGCAGTTGGTATACACCATCCCATGCCATCTAGGCCAAGCTTGGATCGAGCAGGACGAACTGCTGTTGTTGCTTGACGGATTGGACGAAGTAGAGCCCTTGGCACGAACAAGTTGCATCGAAGCGATCAATGCCTACCGGGCAGAGCACTTCGTTCCAGTTGTTGTCTGTTCTCGTAGCCATGAATACTTGGCGCAGGAAGAGCGACTGAGGCTGCCTGTTGCCGTCGAGGTCCGGCCGCTCACCACTGAGCAGGTCGATACCTACCTCAAGGGTGCGGGTAAACCTCTGGCGGCTGTACGCGTTGCTTTGAAGAGCAATACTGTCCTGCGTGATCTGGTGACGACGCCGTTGATGCTGAGTGTCGTTATGCTAGCTTATCGTGGTAAAACTGCCAAAGATTTGCCACAACTCGGCTCGGCAAAGGACCAGCAGCGGCAAGTGCTCGAGCATTACGTTAAACGGGTACTCGAGAGCAGAACGAGGAAGTGGCACTATTTGTCTCATCAAATGCGTCAGTGGTTAATCTGGCTGGCTCAGCAGATGAAGCAGCACAAGATGACAGAGTTCTACGTGGAGCGTCTGCAACCAACTTGGCTTCCAACGAAACGATCCCGGATCATCTATAAAGCGCTCTTTGGGCTGGTCGTCGGGCTGTTCTTTATGCTGGTCGTCGGGCTGGTCGTCGGGCTGGTCGTCGGGCTGGCCATGGGGTTGTCTGTAATTATTAATCGAAGTTGGGAAATAAGCCTATCAGAAAAGTTAACGTGGTCGTGGAAACCTTTTTTGAGTCAAACGGCTCGTGGGCTGCTCCTTGGGCTGCTCCTCGGGCCGCTCGGTGGGCTGCTCCTCGGGTTACTCGGTAGGCCGCCCTCTGGGCCGTTCATCAGTCTGCTCGGCGGGTTACTCCTCGGGCTGCTCCTCGGGCTGTTCGCCGGACTGATTAATGGTCTGGTCGATGGGCTGTCAAACGTACAGATTGATGAGCATATACGTCTTAGTCCCAATCAAGGAATACAAACATCAGGATGGAACGCACTTCGAAGAGGGCTGTTCTTCGGGCTGTTCTTCGGGCTGTTCTTTGGGCTGTTCTTCGGGCCGTTCGGTGGGCTGCTCGGTAGGCCGCCCTCTGGGCCGTTCGGTGGGCTGTCCCTTGCGCTGCGGGGTGGGCTGTTCTTCGGGTTGCTCATCGGGCCGCTCGGTGGGCTGCTTTTCGGAATGATATTTGGCGGAGAGACCTATCTTCAGCACTACTGCCTGCGCTACCTGCTTTGGCGAAGCGGAGTTATACCCTGGCACTACGTCCGCCTCCTAGAAGAGGCCTGTGAGCGCATTCTGCTGCAACGTGTCGGCGCGGGCTATCGCTTCATCCACCCTCTCTTTCTGGATTACTTCGCCTCACTTGACACGCCAGTACCTCCTCATTCTGTTCAGTCTCCCCCTTCACGACAACTATAGCTCGTATTTTGTACAGGCAAGGGAAGGTATTTCGGGCAGATATGGCCCCAAAAATTAGCAATCGTTGTCACATCCCAGAAAGGGGCAAACGTTCATGCCAAGCGCGTTTTTCTTTGTTCTCCAAGCTGCGCCAAACTCAGGCTCGTTCCACGGGATGCGCAACGAGTTGGATCTCAGAAGTCGAACTGGCTTGAGAGCGTCCTTCATTGCTTTCATGTTTCCACAAGGCAGAGATATTTCTGATCCCTTGCCAGAAACAAGTGAGCGAATTGAAAGGGCCTGTGAAGCCACTTCAACCGATGATACATTTTGTTGCGCATCCTGTGCTATGGTTGGTTCCGAAGGGGAGACTATAGGACCTTCGGTTTTTAGCGTTCAATAGCGTTGGGTTCCGGTCTCTTCGTGCTCATTGCCTCGCTTATTGTAAGCTACAGGTAAGTCCGTACCCGATAGTTTAGCGGCCTTGCTACCTGGTTGCTACATGCCAGCACACCTCCACCAACACATGTCTTCTTCGCGTGTTTCATCCGTCTTCACGCGCCTTTTTATGACCCCTCCTGATCAGCAAAAGAGAGGGAAAGCTCATCGATTGCTTCTTCGACCATCGAACGCCCACATTCATGAACTAAGGCATGATAGAGTGTTGGTCCAGGTGTGAAAGGCCGATGTGTCAATAGCAACAGCAAAATCAACCGCTTCATGGAGTCCCAATTCTTCTGCCAGGCCACGGCAAGCACAGCGATAGACATCGGGCGCTTCTCCATTCGTGCTGCGGTCAATGGTCCTACTCAACCCTTCGACGACACTGGTTTCATACGTTCTTGGATCGCTCCCGACGTGTTTTCCTCTCTAGGTAAAAAAGGTATATCCATCAGAAGTGTCAATAGCAGCGAAGGCGTCATCCTAACTGCCTTGGGTTCGCCGTGCAACTCGCGGTGTTACGTTTCCTCGGACGCCCCTTGAAAGATCTGGCAGGCATTCCCGCCCGTGTGCTAGCAGCGATTGCAGATCAAGTGCAGGTGCCAGCTTCCGCTTTCGTCCGCTATAGCGAGCGTGACAACACTGTAAGGGGGCTGCTCCCGGATGGGCGCTCGTCTGCGATACAAGCAGAGCAGGGCGACGACTCCTCGTGTATGACTCCGCTTCTTCCACCTGAGTAATTCTACCCACTCCTCTGCGCAAACGACCTCATATGAGCTGCTCTGCAATTGGGTAGGGAGAATGTGTAGTTCTACAGATGTGCCAGGGCCTTCCACAGGGTAGACTCTCAGCAGTGAGACGACTGTTCTCAGAAAGCAATAATGAATCATTCCTGGTCAGGCCAGGAGGGAAGGAATAAGACATGGAACCATCAGTGAACGAGAGCAGCAGGGAAGGAAACAGCCTGGTTGGAATGGGCATGCGTACTCCGGAGAGCAGACGGCTCGAGCTAGAAAGCGGAGCAGGTGGCGATCACGATGTCCCCTACCGCTTCGTCCTACCTCCTTCGATGCCGCAAGTCCTCGCTTGGATGAGACTGCTTGCCAGCAGAGAGCGTGGGGAATTGCCATCATAGGTCGCATCTGTCGGCAACAACACCAGTCACGCGATGGAGCAATCGTGAGTCTGATGCTGGCGAGAGTCCCGACAATGCGAAAGCAGGGGACATAACCAACAGTAAACAGAACCGAGGCACTCGTACAATCCGAACAGTCAATTCAACAACAGCCAATTCAACAAAGGAGAGAGTATGACCAACAGTAAACAGACCGAGACACTCGCACAATCCCAGCAGCCAATTCAACAGATGAGAATCATCCACTTAAAGGACCTCCGGGCCCATCCTGATCTCAGGGAAGCACCACGTGCAGCGGAAGGCGAGCCGAGCTTCGAGTTGCTAATTGAGCATAACCGCCAGTACTGTGATGAGTATCGCAACAACGCGCTCTTCGAATTCATACAAAGCGGCCGTCTAGACGATAACCGCTGCCGCCAGCGCTTCCTCGATGCTGTACAGGTCTTGTCCAACTGGTTCCAGAAGGCCATGATGGCGCGATCTGTGTTCAACGAGGATCCGCGCTTTGTCTCGCTGTTTCAGCAGCATCTCGATGAGGAATACGGACACAACACGAAGCTCGCCGCGGGCCGGGGCGGCCAGCGAGAGCCTCTTTGGGATCCGATCCTGGAAGCCACATCCACCTGGTTTGCATGGAAGATGTTCTCACTGGACAACCTGGAGAAGACAGTGCTGATACACCTCGTCCTGGAGGCCGCTGCCTCCACCTTTTTTCCTGTGGCCCAACCGATCATGGACGTCTACCACGAGACCAACTACTTCACTCACCACAATGAGGCTGACGACGAGCATGCAGCAATGGCGCTGGAGTATCTGAAGGGCTATCAACCGGAGATCTACCGTCGCCTCATGCGGGTGCAAAAGGAGGGCTGGGAGATGTTCAACACACTCTGTGCACGCATGGTGGCATTGGCAGATGAGGCACCAGGATGATGGATGGCGCAACCACCGGAGTCCATCCCCTGGCCAGCCGAGCCCTTGCCGGGCTCGGCCTCCCTGGTGACTCCCTCTCTAAGATGACCATTTCATTGTGGGCTATGCGTTTCGATCATCCCCGGTGTCGGTTTGACGCGCATGCGTCTCATCTGTTTCAGGGCGAACCATAGCATCATCCGTTCCCTGGGGAGCATAGGGAGTGGTCGTTTCAGCTTGAGCGTTAGGATCGTATGTTCCCTGGGGAGCATGGGGAGTGGTTGTTCTAGCTTGAGCGTTGGGATCGTGCGTTCCCCGGGGAGTAGTGACGTCATACGCCCCGTTAGCACGCAGGATCACGAGAGCATCCTCCCGACGGTCACCAGCTTCAACCGTCACAATGGGGTGACCAAGCTCAAACTCGCTCTGGTAGTAGCGAGCTTCCTCTTCCGGCACGCCCGTGGCCACCAGGTCATCGACAATACGCGCATCCGTACGCCCCGTAAACAGGCGCATTATCCGGCCTACGAGACCACCCTCTCTAATTGGCTCATCCGACGTGATTATCGGAGCCGGTGCGCCAGCCGTCGTGCCAAAGCCACCCGGCACGCCCCCCGCGGTGCCACCCGGCATGGCTATGCGACGCGGCGTGGCTTCCTGCTGTTCAAACCTGATTTGCTCGTTGAGAAATCCAGCACCCTGGAGTTCTTCTATGGCTCGATCCGCTTCCCCGCGCTCTGTAAAGACACCTACAACTATTGAGCGTTCAGGCATTGCCATACGTCTTCTCCTTTCAAAAGACTATTCGGCGGGTACAGGGCAGCCTCTGCCTTCTCTTTTCTGCGTTGCCGCTCATTGGCAATGGTTGGAGTATCCGCTGTTTTGCGCCTGTTCTTTCCGGTACAAGGATAGATAGATGTAACCCAACTTTTTCTTGCCTAGGCTCGCTAGTTACACGTTTTGCATATGCAAAACGTGACACATCAGAAGTCTATCCGTCTTTGAGGTCAAGTCCGAGCTCTCGGTATACACCTCAGTGCAATTCCCTGCATAGAGGGGTGACCATATTTTTTCAGGCAAGGCATACGCTTGAAGATCAAAGAGGTAGCACGCTTGGACGGCTCCCGACGTGTTTTCCTCCAATGCCCGCTCGGATGGCATAGCGCTCTTTGAACTCCTGGGTCTGTTGGCGTTGACGTGCTGCCTGAGGTCGACCGTCACTGGACCGAGCAACTCAATTCCATAGTCTTGCTGACTGCTGACCAAATGCGGTCCATCTACATAATTGGTATGAAGAAAACGGTGAAGCAAGCTCTGGAGCCAATGCAGATAGGTGATGTCCATGCGTTTCTGGGGAGGGAATGATAGCGCCAATGAGGAACGCAGCATGAAAGATGCTGTTGTAAGAGGCATCACTTTGCGTGCAGCCTGTGTGTCATGGAACCGTGCTTATCGCAACGCAGGCGCACGCAAGATGACTCTCCTCCCCATGGTCCGATCTTTAAGCGTGAACCAGGGTAGCGTGCAGAGGGATCGCTTTCTCAATAGTCTGGCCGACTGGTGATGTCTTGAGCACCTGTTGGTGGAGTTCCTCCAGAGTCTGCTGGGGCGCGTCAGCCTTCAAGTAGACCTTGATGGCGACGTCGGAATAGCCGGCGTGTCCTTCATGGAGACCAAGAAAGACTGGCAGATCAATGTGACCTTCCAACTCGATGCGCAGGTCTTCAATCTGGATGCCCCGTACCGAAGCGTTCGCGGTGTATCCAATCGCCAGACAACTGCCGAGCGCACCTAGCAGCTGCTCTACGGGATTGGGCGCTGTGTTTGTTCCCCCCAGCACCTCCGGCTCATCGGCATAACTCGCAGGGAGATCGCGCATGCGAATCTGGTTGCGGAAGCCGTTCTGCCAGATGACCTCGGCTTTCCAGAGCGTGTCCCCTTGTGCGGGCTCCTCCTGAATGTTGTGGCTCAATGCGGCGATCCTGGAAGTGTCGACGCCATTGAAGGTGGCCAATGTGCTCATAGCTCTTCTCCATTCTTGATTTAGTAGATCAACAAAATAACTCAAGAACATTATAGAATCTGATACGGCAAACAATCAAGGGGATCTAGCAGTTTGTCGGAGACAAGCAACAGGCTCAGGGGCTCTACAGGGAGAGCCTGAGTCTGTGGCGGAACCTGCAACGTGTGGAGCAAGGGATCGGCATCGTCAAGGCGCTGGCTGGCCTGGCCGAGGTGGCTGCGGCACAGGGGCAAGCAGAGCGAGCGGGGCGGCTGCTTGGGGCCGCCAATAGCTTGTTCCCATCCGACAGCGTGTACCGCGAGGACGTGAACAGACATGTCGCTGAAGCTCGTGCGAATCTCGATGCAGTGACATTCGAGGCAGGATGGAGCGCGAGGCAGGCGATGACGCAGGAGCAGGCCATTACTGAGGCGTTACAAGACGCCTGGTTGAAGTGATGGCCTCGCTCTCATGCAGCAGTTCATACAGTGGCGTTGGGCTACCTCGTATGCGTTTTCACGACTTGAGGCATAGCGCGGCTACACTTTTATTAGCGATGGGAGTACATGTGAAGGTGGTACAAGAACTGTTAGGGCATAGCAATATCACTACGACATTGAACACCTATTCTCATGTTCTCCCATCGATGCAGCAGGACGCTATGAGTAAGATGAGCGATTTGTTTAATCGTCCACATAATGAAGGCGATCAAGGCAATAAGTTTGACGGTGAGGAGCAAGCAACGTAGTTCGCTTGCTCCATGATTTCTTGTAGTTTGACTGAATGGTAAATTGACTCAAGGTTCGAACGAGAAGACTGGGCTGAAGGACTCACTTTTTACGGATTATCCGAACGTCTGGCCGTTTTCCACCGAAAGCTTGGCCACAAGTGTCCACACTAAGGATCAGAATCTAACCCTTTGCTACACGAAAAAATCTCAGAGAACTTCCTGATGACGCTTCTGAGATACTTGGAAAAGTTGGCAAACAGTCACAGCATGTTTCTGCCACTATCAGGGGCGATAGATCGTCCAGAATGTCAGCCATGGTGGAGCATAGGCGACCAAGTGATTCCACGACCCTGGCTCAGCACTCACATCGGGATGCATGTCCGAGGTATCCGATAGATGTTGAATAATGAATCCTTGTTCGATCAGCCCATTGACTATGGTACTCAAAGTATGGCGATATTCCCTGGGTGGGGGAATCTGCCCCTGCGATGGATCATGAGAAGAAACCCATGTGGGATCACGACCGATGATCTCAGCTCCGTCGATGTAAGGATATTTCAGGGTATATCCCTTTTCATTCCAATCAGTTTCAACAAGGCCATGAGAAAAGGGATTGGTGCATTGCAGGTAATAGCGGCCATCACACGGGAGAAGACGAGCCACCTGACGAAACACCATCCGGACATCGGGAACAAAGTTGATCGAGTATGGCTGCCAGACCAGGTCAAAAGATGCTTCCTCAAAACGGGAGAGATCGCGCATATCTCCTTGTTCCGTCGTGATGACAAGACGGTAGTGATCAGCAACCTCAAGGTCTCGTTGGAGCTGCTCTTCTGAGAGATCAAACACCGTAACCTGCGCTCCTAGCAGACCAAAGATGGCCGATTGTTGCCCTCCTCCGCTTGCCAAGCACAAGACTCGTTTTCCTGTGAGGTCACCGAGTTTCCTCTCTGGGTCGATTCGCTGCCGAGCGGAGGTGATATCCAACTGAAGTGCTGGGCGGGTAAAGAGCGCGTTGACGTTTGTGAGAGCTTTCCATCGTTGTGTATTGTATTGTGCAATTTCATCCATTATCAAGATCCTTTCCTCTCTCGAAATTGCTTGAGACGAAGTCCACAATACCAGAAGTACGAGGAAGATTGCAAGATTTTTCGCTGATTTTTTGGGTCTTCCCACGGGCTGCGCAACGAGATGACAGCAAGCAAACGATGTTATGTGAATCGGCCTCACAAGCAATTTCAGCTCTATCGCTTGCTTGTTGATAGTTTCGTGGAAATTCTGCCCCATCGCAGAAAGAGTAAATTCAACAAAGCATGGTCTCAAGCCATTTCATTTGAAATGTACATCTCGTTGCGCAGCCCGTGGGAAGACCCGATTTTTTGACTTAAACTGTCAAATAAACTGTCAATTCGCAATGTGAAGGGAGATGATAAGGAAACATATTAAGGAAAGAAGCGGATTTAGAGGGTATTATGCCAGAGGTATGCTTTCATTCATGGTTTTTGGCAGTGTGCCTTGTTCGTCCATTTTACGCGTCCTTCTAGAGTTTAGTGATACTCTTCATTGAGCTTGTTTCCTCATATTATCTCACATTTTCGTTCATACATGCACACATGAGTTCATTGTAGCGTATCAGAAATCCGTATCCTAAAGGTCCTTATCCATATCGTTTTAATAGTGACTAATTGGGTGCAAGTCCTCCTCGAAGCCAAATTAGCTTGATTGTCAATCGCCTGCAGTTTTACAATCATTTGCTATATGGTATAAATTATAAGCAGGGAGAGTTGAACCCCGCCATAAGCTCTTTTTAGCTGTCTTCTCGTCTTATCTAATGGACATATTGAGCGGCAAGGAGGACAGGTTATAGCATCACTAATGTCTGATCTTCCGATAGGTACTGTGACCTTTCTCTTCACAGATATTGAAGGCTCCACTCACCTACTTCAGCAGTTGGGTTATCAATATGTGACCGTCCTGACCGAGAGCCGACGCCTGATGCGTACAGCATTCCAGCAATTTCACGGTTACGAAGTGGATACCCAGGGGGACTCGTTTTTCGTGGCCTTTCCCTGTGCCTGTGATGCTGTTTCAGCTGCTGTCCTGGCTCAGCGCCTTCTCTTCGCTTACTCCTGGCCCCAGGATGTCATGGTACGTGTTCGCATGGGGATACACACCGGCGAACCGCTGCTGCTCGCCGAAGGCTACATCGGCCTGGATGTACACTGCGCGGCCAGAATCATGAGTGCAGGACATGGCGGACAAGTACTCATCTCCCAGGCGACCCACGATCTTGTAGCCAATAATCTGCCTGTCGATGTGAGTTTGCGGAATGTTGGTGAGCATCTACTGAAGGACTTACAACACTCCATACACCTCTTCCAGGTGATGATTCCCAATCTTCCCTCCAATTTTCCCCCGCTCAAGTCACTTTACCAGGCTCCAAAGGGATCCACAACCACCTCCGAGCTATCGCAGCAAGCAAGTAATCTCCCTGTTGCTCAAGCTCAACCTCCCACTGTCCATGCGCTGGCCTGGTCACCCAATAGACGATCGATTGCCTCTGGCGGTCATGATCGACTCGTCAGAGTGTGGAAGTCCACCACAGGGCTCACATCCTGCCTCTATTGTGGTCATACAAGCTCAGTTACGAGGGTGGTATGGTCGCCTGACGGGCAATACATTGCTTCCGCCAGCCTCAATGAGGCCGTCCATGTCTGGCAAACGATGCCGGTAGAGGGCAAGACAACAGAGCAAAAGGTATCCTCGTATGACGGGTATGTTGGCGTGATCTCTTCCATGATATGGTCTCCTAATGGAGCATGCATCGCTTTAAGCTGTACTGGAGGGACGGAAACCAGTGTACGTGTCTGGGAAGCCATGACTGGGCGCGTCCTCTTGACGTATAGAGGACATACCTACTGGGTTCGTGCTCTGGCGTGGTCTCCAAATGGGAAGCTTCTTGCTTCCGGAGCGTTGAAGGAGGTACAGGTGTGGGAGGCCTCCAGCGGGCACAAGGCCTTCACCTTTCACAGGCACGAGGGATGGGTCAAAGCAGTCGCCTGGTCTCCTGATGGAACGCGCCTGGCCTCAACGGGGGAGGATAAATTGGTACAGGTGTGGAAACTGGGAAGAGATCATTCCTTGCTGACCTATCGCGGTCATACTGATTGGGTGGGAATCGTGGAATGGTCACCTGATAGCAAGCATATCGCCTCGATCAGCAAAGATCACGTTCTAAAGATTTGGAATGCAACAACAGGAAGCGACATCTTGACCTTTCGCTACAACGATAATGCAAAGCACGCAATCGCATGGTTACCAGACGGGAAACACCTCGTCTCTGTCAATGACCGCGGAGTCGTACAGATTTGGCAGGTTCAGGATTCAAGGATTCCCTTAAACTAAACTATGTTACCTCGGCCGTGATATAATCGCCAGTAGCAACGTCACGATTGCCCTCGGCAGCAGCTAAGAACAATATACGTGAACAAAGGAGCAAACAAAGATGGATATCGTCTCTAACCTGAGCTGGATTTCGTGGATCATCTTCGGGGCATTGGCGGGTTGGGTCGCCAGTATCCTCACCGGCAGAAATTCGCGGCAAGGCTGTATTGGTAACATTATCGTCGGCATCATCGGGGCGTTTCTCGGTGGATGGGCCTACTCGCTGTTCACTGGCCATCCACTCGTCGTCGGCTGGAACTGGACCGCCTTTATCGTGGCGGTACTTGGCGCCGTGGTGCTGCTTGCCCTGCTCAACCTTGTGTTTGGGCGCCGAGCTGAGCCCTGACCAATTAGCTTACGGCAGCAAAGGCTGACCACGTACAAAAATTCGGCGTTCATCGATCGAGGAATTAATTGATGCGCCTTGATTTGAAAAGCACTTTCTTAAAAATGGTCGCTTACGCACTGCAAGACATGTGTGGGCATGTAGCAATTGTTTCATTTGTTTCACTTGTTTCATTTGTTTCATTGTGCCCACACACCTTCACCGCTATTGGAAACGTGGTGATACCAAATCCAATTGATCCCTGATCGTTAAACACCTCGCTCTTTTTGCTCAGAAAAGGAAGATCAGGGTTCCTGAGAAAAAGCTCAACTGTTTATGACAAAATCGTTGGATATGCTCTACTTCTTTCATAGGCTTACACATTGCCCAGTTCTACAACGCTAACAGAGATTGCGGTCTCAGCGATGTAGCGCATATCCATCTCTTCCAACACCTTCTTCTTCCCCAGGAGGAGCTTCGCCATATCGAAGGCATGGTTCAACTGCTCTTTTTCAAGTTCGTAACCAAGCTCGCGCATCTGTGCAGCAAGGGCAGCACGCCCTGAAAGTTTGCCCATGTGCATACGGCGGTCAGCACTCCTCAATCCGATGGACTCAGGCGTCATAATCTCGTAGGTACGAGCATCCTTGAGCACACCATCCTGGTGAATGCCTCCACCGTGGGAAAACGCGTTTTGACCAACAATACTTTTAGTCCACTGAACTTGCATGCCCGATAGCTTAGCAACGAGGCGACTGGTAGGCACAAGCTTTGTCGTATCCACTTTAACATCCAGGCCTAGATCAGCAGAGCGTGTGCGAATGGCCATGACTACATCTTCCGTCGCGGCATTGCCTGCTCGTTCACCAAGGCCATTGATACAGGTATCGACCCGCTCCGCGCCATTGCGCAGTCCTTCCAGAGCATTGGCAACCGCCAGCCCCAGGTCGTCATGACAGTGTGCTGAGATGCGGGCGCGGGGAAACTCGCGCTTGACATCGGCAATCAGTTGCCCAAACTCCCAGGGTAGGGCAAAGCCGACTGTGTCACAGATCGCGATGAAGCGCACACCTTCTTTGAGGACGGCATCGCACACTTCGAGAATGAAGTCGTGTTCCGTGCGCGTTGAGTCTTCCAGGGCAAAATCGACGTTCTCTGTATAAGTGCGAGCCTTTGCCACGGCTGTACGCGCCATTTCACGCACTTCCTCGCGCGTCTTGCCCAGCTTCACTTGACGATGCAGGGGGGAGGTGCTGATAAATGGATGAATAACCGGAATCTCAGCATCCTTTACCGCCTCCCACGCCAGCTCAATGTCCGAGAAATTGACCCGTGCGATAGAACAAATTTCAGCATTACGGACTTTCGAGGCTATGAGGCGTATGCATTCAATTTCACTTGGCGAGGATGCGCCAAAGCCACAATCCAGGGTATCAAAGCCCATCTCCGCCAGGGCTTGAGCAATTGCCAGTTTCTCTTCTGGGAAATAGTTGACTCCCGGCGTCTGCTCACCGTCACGGAGCGTGGTTTCAAAAAACTTGATGATGCGTGGTTCCGTCGACATCGTAAAATCACTCCTTTTGCAATGCATCCTGCATTGCGCGCACTTACACTTTGAAACGTATTGATGACAGGAGTTGGGGAGACAAAAGGCTCACTGCATAAAGCGCGAGGAGAGGAGTACTACATGCACCCTCATACCAAACTGCCGTCCGAAACTCCTTTGTTTCGACTTTCTTTCCAGGATATGCAATCTATTCACTACGAAAATTATACGCAACTCAAAGAAGGAAGCGCAAGCACCAATTTCTCATTTCAAGCCAAATGGCTGGCAGAAATTGCTGGCCAATGCTCCAATGGCTGGTGCACAAAATGAATACCTCTTGTATCATATCGATAGATAAACCCATCATCTCGACAAAAAGGTTTTGCGGACGTTTTAGAAAGGAAACGCTCATGTCACCTCATCCCCTCTCTCCATTTCGCCTTGAACGCTGGTTTGTCGAATTTGAATTTGCCTCAGGAATACGCAACTTGACTGCCAGTGGCCCTTATGACGCAACCACCCAGGAGGTGCTCGCACTGGAAGACGAGGGAACAACCCAGCGCTATCTCCATCTTGGCCTGGGCTATCTCGAAAATCCCGGCAGGGAAAGTCTCCGCCAAGCAGTCTCTTCCCTGTACACGACGCTGAAAGCCGAGGATATCCAGATCACATCAGGCGCCAGTGAAGCTCTCTTTCTCCTGACCTGGTTAGTGATGGAACCTGGCGCTAATATTGTCGTCGAAGAGCCTTGCTACGAGAACCTCCCAGGCATCGCCAGTGCCCTGGGCTTGGAGGTACGCAGACTCCCCTTGCGCATGGAAGATGGCTGGAAACCCAACCTGGAACAGGTTGCCCAACTCATCGATGAGAAAACCCGCCTGATTTACCTGGTGCATCCCCATAATCCCACCGGTTCAACATTGCAGGTGGAGGAGATGCAGGCAATGGCACGGATGGCGCAACGCGTTGGCGCGTTGGTGGTCAACGACGAACTCTTCCGCCTGATCGCCCTCGATGGCGAACCCACCCCCTCGATCATCGACGTTGCCGAGAATGCGATTTGCATCGGAGACATGAGCAAGCCGTGGGGACTCGGCGGACTGCGCATCGGCTGGATTGCCAGCCGTAACCACCACCTCTTGCAGCGTGTGAGCGAAGCCCGTGATTACTCCACCATGTGTTCCAGCGCTCCTGGAGAATTTCTCGCCGAAGTCGCGTTGCGCCATGCATCGCAGCTCATTGCGCCACGCCTGACCGCTGCACGTGCCAATCGAGAGCAACTCGCACAGGCCATCGCGCAAGCCAAAGCACACTTCCAGGGGCTCCCGGCATGGCAGCGCCCTCAAGCCAGCTACACCGCCTTCGTCCAGCTCCCGTTCCCTGCGGAGGCATTCTGCCGTCACCTCGCCCTGGAGCGGCGCATTCTCCTGCTGCCGGGCTCGGTTTTCGGTCCTGCTTACGACTACTTCATCCGCGTTGGGCTTGGTGGTGACACTCAGCAGTTCCAGGAAGGGATGTCGATCATGCTGGACGAGTTACTACGCTGGAGAGAGCGCTCTCACATGAGGGGATAAATAGTTCTGATAGAAAGAGGAGAAACAAGACAAGGAGAAGTACGCAGGGCTATTTAAAATAGCCCTGATCAGCTTGCGATCTGCTGGTTCTGTTGAGGTGATGGGAGTGGTGTCGCCGCTCTTGGGAGTGCCTGATCCGCTGGCAGGAGGCGTCCCTCTTGCCAGGTAGAGATGAAGGCCCCCTCGCCAAGCTGGTCACGAACAGCAGCGACAGCAGGATCATAGTCGGCTCGTTCAACGGGGTGCAGTGGTGCGCCAAGCGCTTCACGCAGCGCTTCTGCCATTCCCCAGAGCCGCGCCGCCTGGGCAGGATCGCCTTGCGCAGCTATCGTACGCGCCAGTCCTTCCAATCCAGTGGCAATCAACTCTCTTTGGCCCAGCTCTCTCGCCATGGTCAGGCTTTCTTCATAGAGCGTGCGGGCAAAGGTCAGATCCCCCCGAGCAGCCTCCACTTTTCCCAACAGAGAGAGCGCTTCCGCTATCCCCTCTCGATACCCCATCTCTCTGTAGAGGAGCAGCCCCTCTTC